>JAABUR0100005816.1_pt1 | contig 15456 bp, 21 predicted proteins | sample 5560091 | NCBI WGS metagenome assembly JAABUR01 (sample SAMN10711879, study PRJNA513375) | rock metagenome | isolation source: Antarctica rocks | place: Antarctica: Victoria Land, University Valley sud
GCGGGCTGCGTGGGCGCGCGCAGGCGCTGTCATAGTGCGTCCACTGGCAAGTCTGTGGCGGAGGCTTTGGAACGCAGACGCTGAGCGGGCTGCGGGGGGGCGCAGGCGCTGTCAAAGCGCATCCACCATCGGCAAGTTCATGGCGGAGGCCGAGCATGCCCCGGGGCGTAAGATGCTGAGCGAGCTGCCGGGGGGGGGGGCGGCGCGCAGGCGCTGTCCAAGCGCATCCACTACGGCAAATTTGTGGCGGAGGCCAAGTTCCTGGCGCGGCCGGGCGAGTACGCGCCGCTCATCAGGCGCGGCGACCGCGAGGGCCTGATGGCGCTGCTGACCGACCAGCGCGTTGAGGCGCTGGTGCGGCGCACGCGCTCCCCCGGCCCGGCCACTCCTTGTGGTCGCCTGCGCAGCGCCTGCTGGTGCACGCTGTGCCAGCGCGCCATGTGGGGCATGCGACTAGTGCAGGAACCAGTGTAGAAAACCTAGTCCTGGAACATACAACGGCGGGTCTTGCTGCAGCTCGGGCCATGCGAGGGGCGGGCGCACGGTGGGGAAGGCTCGCGCTCTGCGACCACTCACCGCTCGGCAGCAGGGGGCGTCTGGGGCGGTGGAGCGCGCGTGTGGCAGGTGGTCGGAGAGCCTAGAGTACCTACTCAGCCATACCCTATGCCTCATACTCCGACGGCGCCGCGCGGCAGGTTGTCGAGCGCGTGCGGCACAAGGCGGCGCTGTACGGGTGCGACCCGCAGCCGGCGGCGGCGCGGGGGGGCGGGCAGGGCGGGGTGGAGGGCGGGGATGGCGCGGGGCCGCCCTCGTACAAGGTCGAGCCGGACCTGGTCGCCGAGCTGTACGACCGCTGGGTCATGCCGCTGACGAAGGAGGTGCAGGTTGCGTACCTGCTGCGGCGGCTGGACGGCGCGCCGGCGGAGCCGGCGGACGCGGATGGGGGCTCTGCGCAGGGCGCAGGGGGCGCCAGCGCCGGGTGCAGCGCCGCGCCCCAGTTATAGGGCGGCAGCTTTGCGCTGCCGCCGCTGCGACAGCATGGAGCGGAGGCTGTCAGGCCATGCGTGAGGCTGCTGGGCAAGTTGCGCGCGCCCTGCGTCTGCCGCTGCCCCGGTGTGTCTGAGGGTGTGTGCATGTGTGCCCCCTGGCGCATGTATCAACTGATAATATATCTGGTTGGCTTGCGACTTATTACGCGTATGATGGCGTCGCGGCACGCCAGGCAATGTGGTCAGATACTCCAGGGTGAAAGCACCCTGGCCCCCCGTAAGGTTGCGGGCAAAGGCCGTGTTTTGTCTCAACTGGCTGCTGGTCAGGCACATGGTTGAGGGTCGCTGGTTTTGCTTATTGAGTAAGCGCTGCTGGAAACGCTGATTTTGCTATTTAGGTATGGACTCGCGTGATATGGATGCCCGAGCTGCAGAGCTTGCCACGCAGGCCCTGCAAGCTGCAATGAGCGCACAAGTTCAAGGGCTCCTGTCGAGGTGTTGCCTTCACATTGCGGCTGCTGGTTGGGCAAGCACAGCAGCAAAACATGAGCAGTGCAGGCCGGGCTCAGGGCGTCTTTTTTTCAACGTCTCTGTATACACGCATGGAGTTCACCTTGAAACAGCTCCCTTGGAATAATCTCGTAAAACCCTGTGTCTACTCTTTGTAGTCGGCCGCAGCTCAGGTGTTGAGTGGCAGAAAAGGTCACACACAGCTTGGGACTTCGTCTAAGCTTAGTTACACTTGTGAGCATGGCGCTCAAGATTGAATTGCTTATGTGAAAGCCTGCACTGTCCTCTGACTTCAAAGTGCAGTGCAGCCAGGTGTTGCTGCTCATACATTGTACAAACGCGCCTGCTCGAAGCGTGCGTCGAGCTCCTCCAGTCACTGGCAGCGTCCAGCTTGTCCACTAAAGGCAGCGGGCCGCCATGCGCAAGCTCAAGTTCCATGAGCAGAAACTGCTCAAGAAGGTCGACTTCCTTAGGTGGAAGAACGAGCACAACCTGCGGGAGCTGCAGGCGCGGTCCCCCGGGGGCTGCCGCTTTCCAGCTGCCCTGCTTGCTCTGCAGCGCCGTGCTGCAGGCTTGCCAGCGCAGTAAGCTGCAGCTGAGTGCGGCGCTGCACAGGTGATGCGGCGGTACCACATACAGGACCGCGACGACTACAAGAAGTACAACAAGATCTGCGGCATCATCACCAAGCTGGTCAGCGTGCTCAAGCGGCTGGATGCCCAGGACCCCGAGCGCATCGAGCTGACGGACCAAGTTCTGTCAAAGTGCGCAGCCACTCGCGAGCGCCTCAAGTGCATGCGCCTTCCCTGTACAACACAGGTCGCTGCTGCAGCGTGCTGTTCCTGTCGGCCAGCAAGCCCGTGACAAGCACGGCCAGAGACAGGCCTGGACATGTGCTGTCGAAGCAGCACTCTGTCTCCAAGGGCGGGACCGGGAGCAAAGCACCAGAGCTGCCGCGTCCAGCCCCGCCCTGCACTGCAGGCCCCGTGCGCGCCTGCTCAAGCGCGCGCGCGGGGCAGGCTGTACAACATGGGCGTCATCACCACGAAGAAGAGCCTAGTGCAGCTGGAGCGGCTGTCGACGGCGGCGTTCTGCCGGCGGCGCCTGGCCGTCGTGGCCGTGCGGCTGAAGATGGCGGAGACGCTGCGCGAGGCCTGCACGTTCATCGAGCAGGCGCGCTGCACGCCTGGCTTGCCGCCAGCTGGTGTGTCTATTTTATCTATCATCCCAACTGCAAGGCCAACACAAAGTCTAGTGCGCGGCAAGGGACTGCTCGCATGATGCCGCACGGCAGTGTAACAGTGGTGCCGCACCTTGTCCAGCCCTGCGGTTTGCTTTGCGGGTGGTCGGCGGGCCCACTCAGGGCTCACAGATGCCGCAACCAACTTGTGTCTTTTGTGGCGTGCCGCGTCGCATGGTGTCACCCTCTGTGCACTGACAGCACCACGGCGGCGGCCTGGTCTCCGCGCAGGGCCACATCCGTGTGGGCCCCGAGACGGTGACGGACCCCGCGTTCCTGGTGACGCGGCCCATGGAGGACTTTGTGACGTGGGTGGACACCAGCAAGATCAGGCGCAAGGTGCAGGCTTACAACGACGCTCTGGACGACTACGACCTGCTCAATGCCTGACAGCTCTGCCTGCTGCGGGGCGAGCGCCTGACCTGTTGGCGCGCTGACGTGTGTTGGGGGTCTGTTGGGTGTTGAAGAGCGCCATCAGGGTTGTGGGGTGGCAGGAGCGGACCAAGCTCCTGGCAGGGTGTGATGTTTGTCACAGCTCTGTGGTCGTTGTGGTGCCGTGTGTTCCTGTGTGTCTTCAGCTGGTAACTGTGCGGCATGCAGTGCGTGCTATGCTCACTATATGCTTTCCTTGCCTAGCTTCCCGCGCTGCATGTCCATAGCGCATGACACGTAGCACGCGCTAACGAAATCAGCCTCGCATTAACCCGCCCTTACCGTTTGCCGAGCAGTTCGACCTGCGCAGCATCAAGCCACCACCTGTTAAAGTAACAGTTGAAAGGGCTATTTGCTAGCAGCCCATGCAGAAGCAGCTGTGATGCAGAAGCAAGTGGTAAATGAGAAGTCGGCCACAGATGCGGAGGACAAGCAAGCGCACGCACAGTAACACCACAGAATTGTGGGAAAATTGTGGTCTGGGGGTCCATGCAATCAGAGAAGCAAATGCGTGGGAACGTTGGCTGCAGAGCTTGCGGGGTGGGAGAGGCACGGCAGCGCACGTCAAACACGAGCGTCGCGCCGGGCGGGATGAGGCCACGCCCGGCGCCGCGAGCGCCGTACCCAAGCTCTGGTGGGATGACCAGCGTGCGCTTCCCGCCCTCCTGCACAGATGGGCACCGCTCAGAATCACAGGCCAGACCCTCCCCGCTCATGGCGAGGCGCCGTTGCCTCACGCAGACTGACTGCAAGGCGCAGAGGCATGGCAAGCGTGCATGGAATGCATGCATGGTGATGTGCCGAAGTCAGGCAGGCATCAATAATGATGCTGCGCCGTCAGGTCAGGCGTTGGACGCGCCTTCATAGCAGGGATGCCGTCAGCGCCCAAGATGCCCTGGTCCCACCCTCTGATCACTTCGCCCGCGCCCACCTGATTCGAAGGTGATGCATGTAAGGCCTGCACCTGCTGCGTTAGCATGTCAGCCAGGCAACAGGCTTAAACTGTTCTGAACACGCCTTGAAGGTAAGAGGACGCCCGCGCTCGTAGGACGAGTCAAACACGGCGTTGTTGGAGGCCAGCTTTCCCCTGTAGTGGCACCTGCACGGCCGCCCTGTTGCTCCTCTCGCGCAGGCCAGCCACGGCTGATAGCTGAACAACCTGAACGTGCAGCGAACCTGATCAGGCTGCCAGCTTTTGGCGCCTGGCCGGTGCCCTCCCGCGTGTCGCAGAACGCTATGCCGTTCGGCGCGGTAGTGAGGGTGCACTCTGCGGCGCCTGCAGGTGCTGGTGCTCCTCCAGCCGCAAACAGCAGGCCTGCCGCCAGCAAGCCTGCACAGTAAGGGATGGGAGGCGGTCCGCTGCAAGACAATGCAGAGTGTGCGGGGAGGGCACACCCAGGATGGAGCTGGCCGAGAGGAGAGCGCGGCGCTGGAGTGTGCCAGGCGAGGCATTAACTTCAGTTGTCTGCTCCGCCTGACACCGAGCCGCAGCGTGCACCCGCCTCATAGGGGACTGCCTGGCGATAGAAACGCAAGGCCTTGCCCCGCGCGTGGCACCTGTGGCACCACCAAACATTTGTCGATTGGAAGCCACTGCAGCCATATACAAGTACAGCATAGGAAAGGGTAGCCGCCAATTGTCGAGGGCGGTACACACCGCTCCTGTAGTGCGGCAGGGGCGGTGCGCCATGATGGGTCCATGTGCATGCCTTCTGCATCGCGTCTGGGTTGCGCTCGGGCTGCTGCGTAGTGTCCGACCTGCGCTCTTCACCCTCTGCAACTGCTTCGAGTGGCAAAGTGGAAGGCCACTTTGTGCAGTCCAAGGTTGCACCCTGGGCACATGCACATGAGCACTTGGTAGTAGGCCCTTTTTTCTTCACACGTACGTTCGGAGCTGACATGACCACCGTTTGGAGCGGTGGATTGCAGCGCCTGCTGCACCTGCGTCACCTGCACTTCAAGGTATGTTATGAAAGTGTGTCAAGTGATAGCGCTACCGCTGTATCATACCATATGGCGTCTATGTCAACGCAGCAAAGGCAAGGTACACTCTAGGAGAGTGCCGTGGCAAGCGCTGCTGTTCTGGTTGGCCACAGGACGGCCCGCAGCCCGCAACATTGGCACGTTTGAGAGGCATGAGGACAACAGCAGCGGGGGCAGTAGGACGGGATCCAGACCTGCCTTCGCTGGTCGAGCCTGGCTGGCTCGCTGACAGGTGTGTCAAATGCACCAGTTATGCATCTGCCTTTCCTGAAGTGTTTGAAGTTGCCTCACGAGCAGCACAGCATCAGCAACAGTAAAGGTCAAGTGCTTGGCAGGCTGGGGAGCCCAGAGCTGCGAGTGCTGGACTGCACGTGGTACATGCCAGGCTCAGGTGCGCCTCGGGTGGTCTTCCTGGCGCATGCATCACGCTGCTTGCTGACCACATGCTGACCATGGCAGTGACTGACGGACCTGCAAGGCCCTATGACGCAGTTTGGCGGACACTCACTGGCTTTCACGGCTCCTAGCTCCCGCGCTCCTCTTTGGCCTCCTTGCGCTGACGGAACACCTCAGGCGCACTCGCCACGGGACGCTGACAGCATACCTCAGGCGCGCTCATCGTGGGACAGGCAAGGACCCGTACGAGGAGTTCCGCGGCAGCCGCATACCCGGCTCCCGCTTCTTCGACCTGGACAGGATCTCCGCGCCGGACACCGACCTGCCGCACATGCTGCCCTCGCCCGCCGCCTTTGGCGCCGCAGCGGACGCGCTCGACATCGCAAACGAGTCAGACGTCGTGGTGTACGACCGCAGCGGGTGCTTCAGCGCGCCGCGCGTGTGGTGGACGTTCCGCGCGTTTGGCCACAACAGGTGCGCGCCATACCCGCTGCGCGATCCGCGTGTGGCTTGTCACGTACCGCGTGCAGGATGTAGTTGCCCAGGCCTGCTGCAAAGTGAAGGGCGCACCAACGAGGCCGCGCTGCCGCCGCCATGTCACGCAGTGCTGCTGCACGTAGTGGCCTGCTTCGCGTCGGTCAGGCAGTCGAACAGGGCCGACGTGCGTGGCCCCCGCCATGCGCAGGGTGGCCGTGCTGAACGGCGGCCTGCCCGAGTGGCTCGCCCGGGGCCTGCCCGTCGACGAGGCGCCCGCCGACGAGGCCACGCTGGCGGCCCCGGTGGCGGCGGCTTGCAGCCCGCCGCCCGGCAGCCCGCGCTTCCACGCGCGCCCGCAGGCACGGCGACCCTGCCGACGTGCCAGCCTGCAGGGCTCGCATGCGATGCTGGGGCGTCCTGCTGTCACATAAGACGCCACGTCAAGCAGCATGCGATGCTGGGGCGGCCTGCCGGCACATCTGACGCCCCGCCAGGGGGGACGCCCCATGCATGCCTCACCCAGGTCCGCCTCTGGGTGTGGGGCTCGAGTGGGTGATGTGGTGCGTGTGAGCGCGCCAGTAGCGCGCAGGCGCATCTGGTGCGGGACCTGGCGGCCATGCGCGCGCTGGCGGGCGGCGGCGGCGGCGGCGAGCAGGTGGTGGACGCGCGGCCGGCGCCGCGCTTTGCGGGCGCCGCGCCGGAGCCGCGCGCGGGCGTGCGCAGCGGCCACATGCCCGGCAGCCGCAGCCTGCCCGCCAGCCAGGCGCGCCGCGCGCGCATCGAGTCGCCTCAGAGGCTGTGCCGGGGGCTGTGCAGGGCCTGGGGTCCTCCTGCCAGCTGCCTGCGTGCGCCTCGCCAGACACAGTGGTGAGGTGCACTCCCTTTGCGCGCTCATAACTCCCGTGTGCATTGGTGTGCCGTGCAAGTCTGCGGTTCGCCGGCCAGCTCATCAGGCCAGCGGTGGGGGGTGACAGCATCCCCAGCAACAGATGTGCAGGGATGGGCAATTAAAGCGGAGAGCGCGCAGGTGGTGGCGGGCGGGCGGCTGCGGCCGCCGGCGGAGCTGCGCGCGGAGTTCACGGCCGCGGGCGTGGACCCGGCGCGGCCGCTCGTGTGCTCCTGCGGCTCCGGCGTGACTGCGTCGATCCTGGCGCTCGCGCTGCACCAGCTGGCGCCCGCGACTCTGGTGCGCGCCTGCCGGGCATGCCGGGCATGCTGCGCGCTGTCCCTTCGCATCTGTGTCCGCGTGTGGCTATCACAGCGCTCTGGGTGTGGAAGCTCTTGCGCTGGCGCACATGCTGACCGCGCGTTCTCATCATGGTGAGAGCGGTGTGCGTGGCAATGTAGCCCTCCTTGATTCCCAGTCCAGGCAGGCCCTGACATGCAGGCAGGCCCAAATGCAAGTGTGAGTGGGAGCGGCCTAGCAGCGGGTGCCTTGCTCATGCATCCATGCATGTGTATGCTCCCTGACTCCACTCGCAGGACCGAGGCTGGGTCACCCAGCAAGGATGCTTTCCACACATGACGCGCCTTGCGTAAGGGGCATGGGAAGCAGATGCAGGCATGGCTGTGAAATATGCAACTCAGTGCCTTCGTGGCGTCGCGTGCAGTGCGCCGTGTACGACGGGTCCTGGTCTGAGTGGGGCGCTCAGCCGGACACGCCTGTCGACACTGCCTCGACCACTTCCTGAGGCCGTCCTCAGCAGGCGTATGTGTTACAGGTGTTACAGGAAAGGCATCCGACCAGCTGTGTGTTACCCTAATTCGGCGCAAGCCGAGCCTTGAGTGGCTCAGGGGCAGCAGGTGACCCTCTTGCACTGTCCTCAGTTGAGTATCTCGTAAGACTGTATGTGTACAAGCGCCATAGTGCCAGTGACCCACACTCTCAGCATGTATGCATGTATGAACGCGTGCTTGCAAATGAGACAACTGCGTGCGTGGCCATCGTCATTGCAGACTTGCACAGCTATGCGCACGCAGCGTGCACTGCCCTGCTTCAACAAGCATGAGCAACATCCTCTGCACCGCTGCAGATCTAGCAGATCAAACAGCTCGCGCAGGCCCAAAAAAAAGAATTCATCATGAACGCAACAGCTCAAGCTCTGGCAAGCAGGCCGGCAACAAGTACAGGCACGCAAAAGATAGAGATCAAGTGCGCATCCCATACACAGTGCAGTCTGCCGCCATGAAGCAGCAACCAACCTCAAAGGGGCGCATAGCCGTAACTATACAGTGTCTTTGCGCCCAAGCGCCCCCAGAATGCGGGGGCCCCTCTGCGCAGGGGCGTCACTGACATGCTGGCCAACCCTACCTCCCTCTCACCTGGTACCCTGTCCCCAGTCTGCAATCCTGGGGCCAATGCAGCAGCATACAGTGCTGGGCCGCAGCGGTGAGGTGTGCAGCACGCGCGGCCCTGCTCTTGCTGTGCAACGGGCGCTCCCAAGCCACAGGACCTCTTGCCACTGCTCTATCAGCGCTGCCTAGCCCTGAGCTGCTGCTGCGCAAGGCTGGCAGCAGCAGCACAGCAGCAGGTGCCGCTCTGGCCTGAGCCCTGCAAACCCCATCCCCCTCCCTACCTGCCATCCCTCGTTCTCCCTTTTCCACAGTGTGCTCAGCAATGCCCCGCTCACTACCCTCAGCCGTGGCGCGCTCCTGAGCGGCACCGCGCCCTGCTGGCGCTAAGATGCATTTTCAGTGCTCAGGCTGTCACGCGGCGCCTGGTGATTGCAGGCGCGCACAGGGAGTGTCACGCCGCACCCTGCGTGCCAGGGTGCGGCGGGCCCCGGCTACAGCTAGGTTATGCGTTGGGCGTCCATCTCATGCCGTGGGCCATGCAGCAGAGCGCTGCGCTAGCTCCACGCGGCTGTGTGCGCAGCGCACAGCACGCAACAGGGCCAGGATAGGGTTGGTGCGGCAGGTAGCAGAGCGCCACGGCTCACGCCACGCCGCCGCACCCCACCGTCGACATGGCGCCCGCACTTGCGGGCTCGCCGGCAGCCACAGCTGACGCTCAGCATTCCTTATTCCGCGCTCACTCAGCCCTGTTGCCACGCAAGGCGCGGCAGGACGTGCATGGTTGCACCCCACCCGCGTCGCCCTACCCCAGCCTACAGGCCATGCGGCTGCTGCAAGCCACTACGTGCATGATCATCCACGGCCTGGCGCCCTGTCAACACTTGCCTCTCCTGCGTGCACAGCTGCAGGCTGCCCCAGGGCTGCGCCAGCCATCTGCTAGACCAGCCCTACACACTAGCCCAACCCTTGCCTACCACACCCTTCCTAGAAAGGTAGGTCTGCCCGCCCTCTTTCCCATCACATTTTCAGTGCCCGCTCGGCTCCGGTTGAGCCAAGCACAGCAGCCCCGCCGCTGCTCCCCCGCCTCAAAACAACGGGCGGCGCCCACGCGCCCCATCACGTCTGAATACCGTTTCAGGCGCACGGCGCCCGCCCTGACCCGCCCGGCCCGCGCCCGAGCTGCTGGCTGCATCAGCGAGCGGCTTAGAGGAAAGTGGGGGAGGGGGGTTATGGCGGGCACCTTGTCGGCCTACACCGGTACCAACTGGGCACAAGCACGCTGGCCGCGCCTGGTCTGTACAGGCGGCCAGCCCTGCTTCCCTGCGCTCAGGCGCAGCCTGGCGGGCCAGCGCCTGCCGCGGCGCCGTGGCCGCATGTAAGCGGGCGCCCCGGGCAGGCGCACTGCCCCTCCAGCGCAGCGCCTCGCGCTCTTTGAACCTCACATTGAAACCAGAGTCCCGCTGCGGAGGCGGCAACACGCGCAGCCTGGAGAGACTGCTTCGATAACCAGAACACGCTGACGAGGTGGCGCGGTGTGCCCGCGCGGCGCGCGTGCAGCTGCCCTGCCCATCTCCCACCACCAGCGCCCGGGTCAAAACTCTCTGCTACCCCAGCTGAAAAGCCCTGCCTGCCTGCAACTAACACCCTGGCCATGAGCGGCAACATCCTCACTAGCTGACCCACTCGTATGCTCCCTCCCAACTCACCTGCCAACTGTGACCACCTGCCTCTCCCTCAGCCAAAGACGCTTCCAAGCCCTTCCACTGCAGGAGCGCCTCAGGCCTGCCGCGGGCAGCAGCACCGGTGCCGCCGGGCGCCGAGCGCGCCGCGCGCAGGAGCGTGCCGCGCCTGTGCGGCCGTGCGAACCGGCCCGTCAGCCGTGCTTGGCGCGCTTCACGGGCGTCCGGAACGCGTCCTCGGGGTCGGGCGGCGGCGCGCCGCCGCAGCCGGCGGCCGCCGCCGCGGCAGCCGCCTCGGCGCGCCGCTCGCCGGCCTCCGCGGCCACGGCGGCCGCCGCGAGCGTGCGCACCTCGGCGCTGGCGGCCGCCAGCGCTGCCCGCAGCCGCGCCTCCTCCGCCTGCAGCGCCTGCGCACCAGGGGCGGCTCATTAGAAGCTGCATGTGAGTAAAGCATGCTGTCAGAGCCCCCTCGTGCAGGTCCGGCAACACGTCAGCAACTGCGGCACCGCAGGCGTGAGTGCCTCCGCTAAGCGGACCGGCTCAGCGCGCATGGTGGCAGGGCGCCGACCGTTGCTGCGGGGCAACGTGGCTGAAGTCGGGCCGCGCACGCACCTCGTCCTTGGCGCCCGCCGCGTGGCCGGGCGCGGCCTCCCGCGCCGGGCTGCTGCGCCCCGGCGTCTCGCTGCCCAGCGGCGCACCGCGGCACAGCCAGCGGTCCAGCGGCAGCAGCTCGTCGACGCCCGCCGCAGCGCCGCCGCCGCCCGCGCCGCCGGCCGCCGGCCCGGGCGACGTCAGGCTGCGCCGGCCGGGCAGCCAGGGCGCGACGCCTGGCCGACCCGCCTGCAGCAGCACGGGCTCACAGTGGTCCCAGATACTGCGAGCGCCAGGCGCAGCTCTGGTGAGCAATTACGATGCCGTGCAGGCAGAGGCGCGGACCTGCTGAGCAGCCGGAGGTGGAGAAGTGGGGAGGGGGGCTCACCTTCACGCTGGAGGCGGCGTCGTCGCCGCATAGGCGCAGCGGCGAGGCTGTTGCCGCCGGCCGGTCGCACATTGCACCGGCCGGGTCGGGCCCTCGCCATCCCAGCACCCCCTGTCTGCCGCCGCCGCCACCCAGCCCCGCCGGCCCCGCGCCGAGCCGCAGCGCACGCTGCGCGGCGGGCCGCCGCTCGGCGGTCGCGCTCAGCGTGCTGCCTGCCCGGCCTCGGGGCGGTTCGCCGCCCAGCTCCGGCGCGCTGCTTGCGCCCGGTGCGGCGCAGGCGGCCAGCGGCTCGGGCGTGCGCGCGCCCCCGGGCAGAAGCGCCGGCGAGCTGGGCCGCACACGCAGGCCGCCTGGCGCGGTGTGCCACTGGTTGTCACTGCGGGCAACGTCTGCAGTGCCATGCGCTGCTTGCGCAAGCCAGCAGGCCACTTTGAGCGGATGTCAGCTGGGATGTTACCATCATGGCGACGCGCCTCAGGCACACCTCGTTTACAGGCGAGGGCTGGGCGCACCTGTGCACTCCTCCGCCCTGCAGGCGGGGCACGTGGCGCCGCTGGACGCGCTGTGACGCGCAGTGTCAAGCGCAGCATGCTGCTCGTGCGGCTCGCTGCTCGCGCCCCCGGACGGGCTGCACTCCTGCGTACTGCTGCAAGAGTGGCCAGGCGTTCCCTGCGCAGCAGGCAGGTACCCCCTGCTCGGTAGGGCGCACTGCATTGCACGCTGAGCGCGCCAGTGTCAAGCGCGCGCCGCAGCTGTGACTCCCGGTCACCTTGCCAGGAAAACACTGCACTGATACAGCGCAGTCATGGTAGAGCCGTGCTGGCAACAGCGCAGCTCAACATCTGGCAGCACGAGCAGGCCACGGCTGCTCTCACGTGCAGCAAAAGAACTTTCTCTCATCGTGCGGTGGCGGGACGTACGGATGATGCAACCATCCGGTGTCACAGACCGGGATCAACAGCGTCGCGGCAGCATGCGCGGCAGCTGTTCTCAGCTGCTGATTCGTGCCGTCAGACAAGCGGCACAGCGGCAGCCGTCCGCAGTATTGGTACACAACGGCCCGACTCGAACAGCCGGGCGCCGAGTCTGGGGCAGTGCTGAGGTGTGGGGGAGCCGCAGTGCAGAGCGCTCATGCATCTGCCTGGTGGGTCCTCCCAGGGCTTTACGATTTGTGCGGGCATATGCACACCTGGCTGATCCTGGCTGTGGCAGCATGAAGAACGCAGGAGGCTGCGCAGGCATGCCAGGCGTGCAAGCGCGGCTGCGCTGCGCTAGCATGGTCTGACCGCCGTTCTATATGGCAAGATGACAGCATAGAGGCTGACCCTCGGGGCCAGCGGTGGGAGTTTGGCGAACACAGCAAGCATTGGCTGCTTGTGGGAGCAGTTGTGTGCCAAGGCGGAGCGCGCGTCTGTAGCACACTTTAACAGCCTTACATTGTGCACACATCGGGCTCAGGCACACTGAAACAGCAACTTGTCTGGTGACTGCACACAAAACAACAAATCCCGCGCCCCAAATACACAACATAGCGCAGTGGGACGATCTTGCTGGCCCGATGACTTCCTGGGTGCGCAGCAGCGACCTGCCCCATAGCCTCTGCACCTGTCCTCCCGCGCCCGCCCGGCTTTGCCAGCAGGCGGGGTACAGGCCCTGCGTGGGGCTGCCAAAAGCTCGCGCAGCCTGCATGCGTACCACGCTGACGCAGTGCAGCAAGGCAGCACAGCCCTTCTCCTGCCCTGCAGCCACACGACCCAGGTGGGCAGCCTGCCAGCTGGGAGCCCGAGGCTACCCCGCACGCGTACTGTCTGCAGAGTCGCGCGTTGCTGCACTGCGCCGCGTCTCTGGGCAACCCCGGCCCGCTAGGCCCGCCCAGCGCCACCCCGGCGCGCGCGGGCTGCCCGGTGCGAGCGAGTGGAGGCGCGCTGGTCACCCCGCGGCTGGCTGCCGAGCTGGCGCACCGACACGGCCGGCCGGCTGCCCTGAGTCGCCGTCAGCAGCCCGACACGCGGCCCTCGCCTGCGGCAAAACTGCAATCCCCCAGTACAGCCCGCGTCGCGTCCAAGCCCGGCGTCCGCGCTGCCCGACGCGCCTCCGCCAGGCTCCATCCCCAGTCCCTGCTTGCTACCGTACCAGTCAGATACACTGGGATGCACTGCGCGCACGAACCGGCGCCGCACGGGCCGGCGCCCGCGCCCCGGACGCCCCGCACCCCGCCGCATCCCCTGGGGCACGCCCCCGCCCGCGCCCGACGCCGCGCCGCGCGCGCGCCTACACGCCCATGATCTGGCTGGCCGCGTGGCGCGTCTCGAGCCAGGATGCAAAGCGCCGCGCGCGCGCGGCCGCAGCAGCGGCTGCCGCACCGGGCGCCGCCGCGCCGGGCTTCGGCCGGCGGAACACGTCCTCGGTGTCCAGCACGTAGGACACCTGCGCGCGCCGCGGCGGCGCGTCAGTATAGGGTAGGGTAGGGTAGGGTACACCTCTCCTATGCGCGGTCGCGTGTCGGGTGCGCTGGCAGTGCGGCACGCATGCGGCCACTCGTGTCAGCGCCGCCCTGGCTCGCCAGCCAGGGCTGGCGGGAAGCGGGGGCAGGGTTTTGAGCCGCCGCGCCTTGGACGTCTCGCACGTGATCTTGCACTCCAGGCCGTTGGTGAGCTCCGCGCCCGCCAGCGCCTGCGCGCCTGCATCCATCGCCGCGTCCTCGCCGCCCAGCGCCTGCGGCCCCGGGGGCGCTCAGCGTACGGCAGGCGGGCACGTTCCATGCGAGCTGGCGCGTACGCGGCGTGCTAATGCGCTCTGTATTGAGCGCGAGTCCACATAACACATTGGAGCGCCAGCCAGCAGTGCTAATCGGACACCCGCGCCCCGTGCGCGCACGCCGTGCGTGCCATCCCAGCCACCCCGGGCTTTCCTGCTCTACCTAATTGTGTAAGCAGACACCGGAATATGTCGGAGTCCCTCGCTCGCCCAAGCACGCACTACGGGCCAGATGCCTGGAACAACCATGCACGCATGGCACCACTCGATTCGCCTGCCTCCCATGCGCAGGTGCGCCGCAGCGTCCCCTGAATGCGCCCGAGCGCATGCCCAGTGACACGCCGGAGCGGAGCGCGCCGCCGGCAGAGCCAGGCGCACCGCCTGCGGCAGCGAGCGGCGCAGGAAGGGCAGCCCGCGGCGGCCCGGGCGCTCGGCCGCGCCGGCGCCGGCCGGGTCGTCCGTGAAGCTGCGCAGGTACTCCGCGAACGGCGCCAGCAGCACGCCTGCCCGGCAGGGTTATCCTGGCTTTCAGGGTATTCCACACACAGAGGCCGCCAGCGCCCTCTGTGCAGCACCGGCCACGCATGCACTCGTGCAGGGCGCCGAGCGACCCGGCGCGCCTCCTGCATGTGCGGCCTGATCTGGTGCGTATACATACCGGTAAGGCTTCGGCGTTGCGGGGGGACGAGCGCCGCAAGAGTGCAGGGCCGAGAGCCAGGGTGTGCCGCCGGCCCGCACCCCTTTCTGCGTGTCAAGCTCCCCGCCATCGCTCGGTGAGCGCACCGTTGCCTGGAATATGGCTCGGCAACAGGCAAACGACTCGTGAGGCGCCTGTGCAGGCACGCGCGGGCGCAGCACCAGGGCTGCCAGGGCGCGGCAGGCGCGGAAGCGCCGGCGCGGGCGCACCCGCGGTGACCTCGGTGCGGTCGGGGTCGAGCAGCTGCACGGTCAGCGAGCCGTCGCCGCCGCCCGGCCCGCCGCGCGCCTCGAAGCGGAAGCAGTTGTCGTCGTGCAGCAGCACGTGAGCGTTGGCGTTGTACACGGCGTCCGCAAAGTGGCCCGGGTCGCGCGCCGCCTCATACCGGTACAGCTCCGCCAGCTTCTGCCGGGCGTCGCGCGCGCGCGGCGCGCTCAGCCGGGGCGCAGCCGGCGCGCGCTCGTTGTTTGCGACAGTCTTGAGACGGGCAGAGTCTTCAGGCAGCATGTGCGTTGGCTAGCGCGTCTACGCGATGCGTTATGCAGTCCCCTGCTCGGGCAGCTGCCAGTATGCTCGTGCATGCAGCGGGTTTACGCATTTGGAGACCCGCTACATGCACCACAGCGTGCGCTCGGTCGGCAGCCAGGCCGGGCGTCGGGCGCATGGGGCGCACCGCGGCGAGGTCGTCGTTGAGCAGCACCTGCATCTGCTTCACCACCTTCATAATGAGCTTGTCCAGCGTGAACAGCACGTAGCTGTTGGTGCCTGCACGCGGCCGCGGCGCGGGCGGCCCGTTGGGCGCCGCACGCGTGTGCGGCTGCACTGTCGTGCCGCACATGCAGCACGACCCGCCGCACTTGCCGCGCCCGCGCCGCGCGCTCGCGCGCAGCAAAACGACATACCACCGCGAGCACCGCACCGGTTAGGCGGCCGCATGACACAGCAGCAGCAGCTGCCAGCGGCGCTGGGCAGCCGCGATGCACGCTCTGTGCAGGCCACCCAACAGCGCCCTCCACGCAGCG
>JAABUR0100005819.1_pt1 | contig 15450 bp, 20 predicted proteins | sample 5560091 | NCBI WGS metagenome assembly JAABUR01 (sample SAMN10711879, study PRJNA513375) | rock metagenome | isolation source: Antarctica rocks | place: Antarctica: Victoria Land, University Valley sud
CGAGTAGATGGGCGAGTAGGTGAGCGAGTAGATGAACGAGTAGGTGAGCGAGTAGGTGAGCGAGTAGATGGGCGAGTAGGTGAGCGAGTAGATGAACGAGTAGGTGAGCGAGTAGATGGGCGAGTAGGTGAACGAGTAGGTGAACGAGTAGGTGAGCGAGTAGATGAACGAGTAGGTGAGCGAGTAGGTGAGCCGAACTTCATTGAAAATCGATCTCTAACTGTAATAGGTTTAGCTTCCGTGATCTCTAACTGTAATAGGTTTAGCTTCACGGTAGCTTCCGTGACCTTGGAAAAAGAGCCAACCGTTTTACAAAGAATCGAATTAAGGTTTTCGCAAAAGGGGTCAAAATCAGTCAGTAGAAGCAACTGCGTTGCTAATAACCTCACAATCCCTGCACACCGCATCCCTGCAACAATTGATGAATTTCATGCAACGCGGAAATTTCACCGTGCACGTTGCGGTTTTCTCCGAACAGCGAGCTCATAGCCGCAGTCGTGCTTCTTCCGAAACCTCCGAAGAGGCGCATGCAGTTACGTGGAAAATGACTCATGTCGGTACTTGCGTAGGAGCGTTGCTGGATTCTGGGGGGGTCTGGAAGGGGGTCGGTGCATAGGGGTGGCGTTGTGCATGAGGTACGAACATGTCCGAGAGAAAGATAAGCGCGGAGGGAGGAGGGTAAGCGAGCGGGTTGACTTGGGGGGGCGGATGAGATAAGTTGACGACGTTGGTGTTTACTGTACATGTACACTGTGGCTTTTGATGTGATGGCTTGCGGTTTCGTGTTGGGTGAGTATCTGAATTTGAATTTGAATTTGATGGCAGTGAAGGCGTCATGGATCGGCAGTTCAACTTCGTTCCAATCTGGCTGTTTCCCTTGCGGGGCTGAGTCTACTCATCAAAAGAGGGACCCATGTGGTTTCAACGTCTCTCTCAGCAATTTCTTCTCTCGATATTCAAAAGCCACTCCCCCTACCCTCATCCTTCAACACTAAAATAACTCTAATCAGGACTTCTCGCTCTCGCCCAAAACCCGCAAATACAAGCACGTGAAATTCGAAAACACTTCGCTACTGGAAAAGACCGGGAATGGGTAGAGCTGGTATACGTCTTTGCTAACATAATACTATCAAGGCATATGGGCCATCAAAAGCCTTGACCGAGTATTTCTGTAGCTTTGGATACTAAAGTCACTCCTTACCAGATTCCAGGATCACTTCGTTGATATGCTTGCCACCATTGTTAGTTTTGTTGCTTGCCTCAACTACCTTCAAAATGCGTTACTCACATGCTCGAATATTCAATCGCTTCAATTCCGCTGTCTCTTTCTTCGGTTCGTTCTTTGTCGTAAATTCATACCCGTTCGATTTCTAAGCATACCGAAACGTATCTCAAAGCCTGAGGCTTGATATCCACGCGATATCAGCAGACCTAAACAGTCGGTTGAGAAAAGAAGAGTTGACAATGACGACGTCTTTAGATCAGCAAGCTCCACTCGTCAACAGACGCAATTGTAGTTATCAGCCATGGCAAATCGAAAGTACCATTGCACTTTTATTGCACTTTTATTGCAGAAGAATAGAAAGCATCAGTCGGAATAAGAAGTGGAATTGTCGAAAAGGGGTCAAATGCAGCAGACTTGGAACAGGAAATACTATTTCGAAGAAGAACAGCTCGAATATTAGTCTCTACTGCTTAGTGTTGAGTTTACGAATCGGCCAAAATGTGAACACACTTTGGAACAATCCTATTCAGGTATGTATAGCATATTTCAACACTTAATTCTGCTACATTGTCTGGGCTCTGTTGACCTCGAAGCCACCGTTGCCATTATTTTCGCCGCTACCGAAACGACGCCTCCGAAGCCAAACACTCTCGAACCCCCATGCCGTTACCCCGAAGAGTTCGAGGTATCGTAACACGTGATGAAAGTGAACTAAAAGAAGTCAGTGAAGCTGTATCTAGATTCGTCGCTGAAAGTTCAAGACCAATGATTCTCGATGCTTGTGTGACTCGTGTTGAAGTTTAAATGGAGAATTGAACTGCATGTCCAACAAGACACGTCCTTTTACTCAAGCAGTCAAGTATCAACCGCTCCCCCCCACGACTAGTAATCCGCAGCTGCCGCACAGCCAAGAGAACGCTTACTTCTATAAGGTGATCGATGCAGCCGACCAGACTTGCTCGAACGCCGTGGTAAATCAAAGCCTTGCTGTTACGTGCGTCCGTGCAACACGGAGACAAAGAGCAAAATTTCGTTTCAAACCCATATCAATACCCCCCCTTTCTCCGCCCCCTTGGCGCTCGTCAGACAGAGCCCTTCATCCAGCTGTATTCACCAGCAAGGCCTCACCGCCGCACCCTCCCTTTCTTCTCCCATCAAGCCCAACCCTAAATCAAACCCCAACGCCCCAACCCTCCGCCCCAACCCTCATCATAATCCAAAAGCGTTCGAAATACCAACCCCCATCACCACGACGCCAAATCTACTACGACCAAAAAAACCCCGCTGTCATTCCAACAGCGCGGAGCAGACTCCGGGAACAGATAAGGAGAAGACGAAAGTGGCATCCAAGTATAAGCTTTCGATCAAAAAGAGTAAATAGAAGAGGAGACCGATGCGTTTTCTTAACAGGCATCCACCACCCCCGGCCCCCCCATAGCCATCCAAACCGGCGCACCCTTCTGACCTCACCACCCGCTTTTCTCCTACATCTTTCCTATATAACCCCCCTCACTTGTTCCACCGCTTCACCCACCAAACACCATTTCATCACCTCAGTCCTTGCCGTCTTCTAGCGCGTTCACACACGGCCCCCCCCCAAAAGGAAATATTAACACAAAATAGGTTCGACTAGGCCACCACTCGGCTGAAAGAGATGGAACCTACAATAAAAACACAATCAATATTTACCATACCAAAACCTTCACCACTTCCCCTCCGTCCTTTCGTCACAACCATTTCTTTCCCTAGCACTTCCAACCTCAAACGGGCTGGGTCTTCGCTGGTCGCGAAAGGAGGGTATTTCGAAACTACTGTAAGAGGACTGGTTGATGGAGTGGAGATGTGTTCGCTTCGTGCAAGGGTTTCGTGGGATCTGTACTCAACCTCGGCGTTTGGAGGCGGTATAAAAGTCTCGTGGAGACGGAGGTGGTTGGGGCTGAACAGACGAAACATCCGAAAGCTCATGTCGGGATTGAGATCTGATCGTCTTGAGTTGCAAATACAATGTAAAAATTCGGTATATAGGAGAGAATTCAATGGAATTCACATAGTGGAGGATCCACCATCTCGAACACGCTTTTCATATCTTTCTACACATTTTATCTTAGCTACTTCAACCCACTCCCCTCCAATCTATTGCACATCCCGTTCATTCCTCATCCTCATCATCCCCACCAGCAAACCCACTAAGCGCCTTGGTCCCCTCCGCCTTGGCCCCCTGCAGACTCCCCACATCCAAGCCCAATGCGGTCAAAATAGTCGGCGCAACCTGCTTCGTGCTAACTCGCTGCTGGTACTGCGTCTTCTTGAGATTTGGGTTGCTCAAGATACAAGCAACATGCCTATCATCGTCGTGCAGACCACCGTGCTCGGCAATCTTTTTTGTACTGGTGGTGTAGATGACGCCGTTTTGGGGAGAAACGATGATATCTGGGACTGCTGGATCGGTGGCTGGGTTCCCAAAACCCTGGGCTGTGAGTTGAGCGCCAGAGATGATGTCGTTGATTTCCAAAGGGGCGCGGTTGGCATTGAGGTTGTTGACTGCGATAGCAGTATCTTTTTGGTTCTTAAGCCAGATGAGAGCAATATCGTCGGAAGTTTGCTGGTCAATTTCTACCTTTGTTGCATTCATGACGAGATCGGGATTTATCTTTTCGTACAAGGCTGGGTTGATGGGTGATTGGCCATGCTTGGAGGCGATGATTATGAGGGTTTGATGGTGAATGTGCTTGTCTTTCAACTTCTGGACAATCTTGGCCATCGAGGCGTCGATAAAATCGAAGGCGGATAGGAGGCAGGGGGTGAAGGGGTTACCAGGGGCATTTTCGTAGCCACATTGCTTTTCCGCAACGCTGACTGTCAAACGTTAGCGTGGGAATACTTGAACAAGATTTGGCGGACATACCGGATTGGAAGTTTCCTCCAAACAGATTGGGAATCTTTCCACCAAGGCTACCTTCGGAATGTGCAGGGTCTTTGCCGTCAAGCCAGTCGAGGAAAGCCTGGACGTGCAGCTTATCGTACTCAATTGTGCCGTTGACACTGCTCTTGGCAGCCTGGATTTCGGGGAAATAGCTGCCAGTTGAATTAGTATCGAGTGGCCATTAGTTAGTTTCGTGGACGACATACCCCAAGCTGAGACCTTTGCCGGAAGGTCCCCTAACTAAATCATAAGCTGGGTGCTTATCCGTATAGGCCGTAGTCAATCCCTTGCTTTGTGCAATCTCGAACACCGTGTTGACGCGAACACGAGAATGTGGATAAAGTGGGTTACATTTTCCATTCTCAAGCTTCATGGGGAGGTTGGCGGGGTTGATACCACCAGAGTAGAGCTCTGACGAGTTGTAGTCCAGAGCTTCTGTGTAAGCGACTGGAGCATATTAGCTTAAAATCACAGCAACAGTAGAATAGACACAACCTACTTTCAGCGCCTGGAGGACCTTGGCAATTGCTCATCGGGGCATAGAGCGAGCGATCCCAAGTATCGTCGTACCACACTCCAGTCGTTCTTGGACCTGATCCAGTGAACACGGCTAGAGTACCCGGGAAAGAATCCGAAGGCGCGGATGTGTAGGCGTTTGTGTATTCGTACCCATTCTCAAGCAACTTGGCAATGGTAGACTTTGGCCTGGCGGCAACGTACTTTTCCACATCGCTGCCGTGCATGCCATCCACACTAAAGGCCGCTACATACTTGTAGCGGTTATCATTGTCATTTCGCGGTGTCACAGCTGCTGAACCAACAGCAGTCAGAACAGCGGCGCTGAGAAGGGCTGAGAGGTGAAGCATGGCTGTAGATTGTCAAACGGATGCCCTGAAGAGTCAAGGAAGGCGGGGCTATTATATAGAGCAAAGGTCATCACCGGAAAAGCTGGTCGATCTGCTCCGTCAAACGCCTCCATGGTGGAGAACTTGGCTGTCGCTCTCATGTTTGCATCATGGCTGAAGATGTGCTCCAAATGGGGGGCATAGCATTTGTCAATTGCAATATCTCAACCTCGCCGTGGAGGTTTGTTGATAACTAACAAGGAAGGTGTGAACGAAGGAAATGTTGCACGTGGTTCGTCCAACCAATCAGAATCCACCTGTCGATTGGTGGGAGAAACGGGGTTACAGTTGGTGGGGGGTTGGAAAAGTTGAGCCAGGGCCGGAACTTTTTTTTTTTGATCCCGACCCCGACTCAACTTTCTGCATATGCTAACCATGAGTTCAAAAATTATTCCAACCCCGACTCAGCTTTCTGCATATGCTAATCATGAGCTCAAGAATTGATGTTCTATAGTTGAAGTAGTTAGAAGATAAACAGCAAGAGCGAAGTATTGAAGCCGTGCATATGCACAGCTTGAGCGAAGCATCGACATGATAGCAAGACGACGAAGATTCTTTTACATAGGATATGCTTAGCATATGCACAAAACATGCTCAATCATGAACTCAACTTGTGACATGCTCATCAACAAGCTATCGCTCACGTTATTCTCATCCGTTTTCTTCTTCATTCTCGTTGTTCAGCTCATGATTTGCATCATCGCTTTTCTCGTTGTCTTCAACATTTGCATTGAATGAATCTTGAGCGAGCTGAGTTTCTTCTCAGTATATGCGCAGCATATGCGAAGTGCGACACTCATCTTCAAGTCGTTCATCGATGTTTCTTTGTGCTCAGTTGATGCTACGCATATGCACAGACGAGGCTTTGGTGACCAGATGTGAATTTTATTGTGGCCTCGCTTAATGCTCTTGGCATATGCTTCGCATAGGGCCCGAAGCTTTTCCAACCCGACGTCAGATCTTGGATGTGCGAGGCATATGCCAATTTTAAAGTCCAACCCGACGCCAAGAATTTTTTTTGACCCCGGCTCAACTTTTTCAACCCCCCGGCCAGCTGTAACCCGGGGAGAAACACGTGCTTATCATCGGGGATCCGATTAGTCATGGCGAAGGCAAAGGTGTTGACGATTTTCTCGCAATATCAATCTATGAAATACTTCCATCATTTTCTTTTCAACTTACCATTAATATGTATGAGTAGTGATAAATTGGGGGTGGGAATAGAATTAGCCCTTCTTGGCCTAGGGTATATTCTAATCGAAAGAAGCCGGATTATCACCTCCACCGTGTCTTGTGAATCGTCATCATTATTGCACAAGGTACCCTCAGTCCCCAGCTGAACCTTCTTAAATCTTTCCTGTGCGGTCTCAGTACAGCCATTTCAACGTTTCAAGACCATAGCTGTGTGGGTAGAGACCCTGCTCTGCTCATGACTTGTACTGAAAGAGTCGACTTCAACGCACACTTTAGCTGGGGCGTTTACAACACTCTACCGCTACTCTCATCTCGAGCCGCCGATTACGCGGTGCTGAGACTATACTTCCTTCTTTGACTCTAGTCTTGCACCTTCAAGCTTGTGTCCTGGTTCTAGAATAGTGGCATGAGAGCAGCGAAGAGACACTGACGGAACGAACTATCCCCCAAACCTTAGTACAGCAGTAGTCAGTGCCCGAGTCGACCGCATTTTGGGCAGCTATTGGCCTAGGCAGCAACTCTCATCTCGAAGTCAATGTTACAGGCGAGCGGTTCAGATATCTCCTCAAACCTTAAGATATACGTCTTTATAAAAGCGATTTCTAAACTGTCGACTGCCGTGTCTGACACTAAAACAATGGCAAGCAATTAACTTTAGGTAGCCTCGAACAGAAAAAAACCAAGAGATCTCCCTTTCCCAAGGGCGCTGTGTTGTTCTAATTCTATCATGCCCTACCGTTCCCATTTGCCATCTTCTACCCACTTTCGCTAACCTGGTCTTAGGGAGGGTCAGATATTACTCTATATCTGCAGCCTCCCGTTCGCCATGCTTCATCTTCTTGTTGGTCCCTAATGATCTTTCTCGATTCAGCAAATGCTCATGTACCTTTGCTGTTGTGTGATGCCCAGTCCTGTCGAATTTTGGCTGAGACCCAATATAAGGCGCGAGGTGTTTCCTGAGTCCACCCTCGCTCTTCATTGGTTTCGCACACATTGGACACTTTATTCTATTTGGATCCGTTGCGTCCTTTGACCTTGCCTCCTTCCGGATCCTTTTGTGCTCTTTTTTCTCCCCTGGAGTTCGAGCGGGGATTGCGGCCTTAAGGTTGCACATATCCTCTGGGATCGCGTGAACGAAGGAGTATCTGGGGCCCTCGTACGGCGCGATCCAATGATCCAGAAGTGGTGCTCGCAAGAGAAGTATATCTCCATTTCGCATCTGGTACTGCTTTCCAAGCACTGGGACGACGACGTTACCGCCCTCGAAGTCTCCACAACACGTCATAGAGACCAGTCCTGATAGTAGATCATGCTTATCCTTGTGAGGATTGACCCGTGCGTTGACTAGTGTAGGGTAGTATACCCAAGCCATCCGTCCAGTGCGCTTGAAGTTGGCAAGCGACCCTTCATTGGCCCAGTGATCACAGATAGCACGATTGTAAGAATACTGCTCTGGATCTACGACCGAGAGTATCATAGCCTCAGTCTGGTGGATGGGTGCCATTGCCTTGAACCATCTGGTGACTGCCTCGCCCCTTTCAGTGTCTGGCCAAGACCGTGTAGTCATTGCTGGATCTTGTGTCTTATTTCCAGAAGGGCTTGTGTTGTAAAGTCAGCTATATGGATGATCGAGCGTGGCGCTTTCTTACCGTCGGACTCCCAAATGCCAGACACCATGGGGCCTTCCCAAATCGTCCATTCTCTTCCTTTCAGCAACATGGTCTATATGTCGCTGGTCTTCCGTCTTAGGCATAGGCGGAGGGTATGCCTCCGTGAGAGTCGAAGTAGCTTCGAAAGCAATCTTGAGAAGCTCCTCGGCTTTATCGTCCGACCAAGGCACGGACAGCCCGGCCTTCAAGAAAACCCCGAGTATTACCCCATTCTTATCCACAACGAGGTCATCCGTGTTACGAACAGGCAGTTCTTTCTCGTGTCTTATCATATCCTCCTCATTGCAGCTTTCTCCCATTCGGGTTGATGCAAGCTGAGCTTCATCTATCGCAAGGACAGTCCTCGAAATCCTTGCTACGTGGTCGAGGGTGTTGCGCATGCGACGATACCAACCTTGCTGCTCGTACCAGTCGTCTGCCTTGTACGGTGCACGATGCTCCTCTGGGTACACCGAGACTTCAGGAGCTGGTCGTGCTGGGGGTAAATATAAATCCCTACGAAGTTTGGTAGCAGCAACAGCTGTCGACCAGCTGAAGCTGTTATCCATATCGACACTGAGCTCCTGCTCGTATGCCTTATCCGCTCTATCTAACGTGAGCAAAGATGCCTGCATCTCCCGATGTGGAATCTTACATTGGCCACGATGGGATTTTGCACCGTTGTGGTGTTAATCGGTAGACGCGATTATAGCTAAGGTATAAAGAGAGCTTTGCCGAAATCCAGGAAGCGGATGACCCTGAAAAAACAACTGGCGGCGAGCAGTACTTCTGAGCAGGCGAAGCTCTCTCTACCACTTGAGGTGCTTGGTGAAGAAAAGCCCGTACGGGGCGAAAAATATAAGATCAACGTGCCGCTCCACAAAGAGACGATGCAGCGAGGTCAAGATTCTTGTTTATAATATGTGGAAAGATGACAGATGAATGCTCATAATAGCACTATTCCCAAGTAGCTGATCTCCAGGAGCCGAACCTATAGGATCATAAAGACTGAGCTCGGTTTCTTAGATAAGTCAGAACAGCAAGCTGTTCCTGGATCACTATATGACTGGAACAGTGTTTCAGAGATCAACAGTACCGGCGTTCTTGGTTTTGAGTTCTTCGTGCTGTTGGTAGAACACTGTTTTGCAGAGCTTGTTGTGGAGTTAATTCTAAGACTCCAGAGGAATTATATATAGGTTTTTCGGGCCTTTCCAATGCCGCTGTGTCGGACACTCCGTTCATCTTTGAGCTCTCGGTGTTCTATATGCGCCATAAGATGGTCCGTGTGCCGGTGTTACCGAAAACTAAGGAGTCTTTCAGCTTTGTCTGGTGACCATCTTCACGGACTTTTGACTTGCAAGAGTGTTTATGAACGGTTCTTCTCAGGGCAAGACAAATTCCAGGCGTTCGAAATGTGGTATTTCTTCCTAGCCTCAGCCGCTCGAAATTGTTCTGGGCGGAATCCATTATATTGAACATCGCTGGCTCCAATTGCTGCTCTATTCTCTCGGCAAAGGCTCGATCACGCTTCTCTCGGGCTTTACGCTCCAACTCTTCTGGTCGAAAGTGCTCGAGTTACTTTTAATGCACGGCAAGACTTTTACGGCGGCCAAGTCCTAGCCAACCATCCTAGGTAAAAAACAGGGCCTCACTCCATGGTAACAGCGCTCTCCTCCCTTCTTCGTTAACTGCCTTCTCTTTGCGATGACCGGGAGGCTCCACTCTTATAATGATATTCCGCCACCGAATCCACAGATTATCAACACCCAAGAAATATTGGTGACTCTCAAGAGCATTCTTCAAACTTTGCTAAGATCGCCTGCAGATCTACCCAGCGAGGCGATGGGACAGGTACACCGTATCCGGTTGAGACTGTGCGGCTTCCTTTCGACGCCTCTAAACAGCTGCTCACGATATAGACTGCTGCGTTCCTTGCCTTCTCAATGTGTGTCGAGTCCAAGATCTTATGGAGCTGAACACTGCGGAGAACTCGTTTGCAATCCTGTGAAGTACTGCCGAAAAAACGCTTGAGGACGTAGGCAAATTTAACCGCAGATGTGTTATTAGAGATCAATACAAGCTGTGCTTCCTAATAGATCTGGCTACAGGACATGTGGCAAGGATAGGCGGAGTGAAGTGAGACCTAGACGAAGTTTTCTTGTTTCACTCATGATATATTTCTGGAATACCACACATCTCTTTCTCTATAAACCAAAGGTGCGGATGCAATGCCGAGAGTAGTCTTTTTGACACACTCTTTCTCTGTTGATTTGATGAGACAGGCATCCGACGTGCAGCCAGGGACTTTGACGCTATCTTCTTTCTGACTTTCTCTTGGGATGTCTTTCAGTGCGACGTCCTCCTCTGACACTTGCGTTCTTACATCGTTCAATCATTCTTAAACCTCGACGATTGCTGCGTCTCGTGATCGAGGATGTTGTACTGACTCGGTTGAGGATCTAGGCGCATATCTTCTCAGGACGTATCCACAGTGCTAGCTGATTGACGCGCTCGATTCCTAGCCACGTCACATAGTACACGCTCGCAGTGATCACCGGCTTTCATAACGTATATAAAGTGTGGGTAGAACTCAAGTGCTGAATCGTACGGACGGGGCTTGCTGGCGTCACCGTTCCCTTTCAAGACTCTTATCAATTCTCTTTGTTACGCAACGCTCGCCTCTCTGTTGCTGCACCCGTACTTTTCCAATCCGGAGAGTCTATTTTGGGATCTAAGGTGTTCTTGGCGGACCGTGAGATTGTAACTCCTCAAATTCTATAAGGGATAAGTGGCAAGGAAGGTGTTATCAAGAAAGATAAGCGCTGTTGAATATATACTAAAAAGCGAAGTATGAATTCTCTGCCTGCCGCTGTTCTCAGCAGCAAAGTCCATGTATTATATATGTAGTTTAAGCGCCAAACTTCCAACTTGTTATTTCTTTCATCAAACATCCGCGAGCAAACTCATCGTCCTTTAAGGCTCCAAACTTCTACATCACATGTCTCCTTCCTAAAACTTTCACCCACGTCCCGTCTACTTGAAGCATTACATGTCTCCTTCCTGAAGCATTCACCCACTCTCCGTTCACAACAATTCATGATTGCAACAACAAAGAGTAAGCAAGTCTACGTACCCAACCGTTGGCTCTTTATTTGCATCACAGTCGGCCCTTCACGTCATAGTCAATCACTCGCCCTTCCCTAAAAAGGTTACATAAACAAATTTATTCTTCCCGCATGCATTAATCCGCCAACACGCGGTCGGTCTTTGCAATGGTGGAGTTTTCAAGTTCTAGAAAGGTGGAGAGGTTGTTTGACACGTTATAAGGGATTCAAGAAGTGGGTTTTTGTGCCGTACAGAAGGGGGGAATGAGGTGGAGATGTGAGTATTTACTTTCTTTGCTTCAGAGTAAAAGTTGGCTTTTCCAGTACATCTCATTTTTTACACGTACGTCCCTCCCCTCTAGAAAAACCAACAAATTAGCACAACTCACTTAGCACACCCACTAAAACCTTCTGACCTCCTATCATCACCCCTCTCATCTCACCTCCTCCAAAGCCCCACTAACCTCACTTAAAACCTTCGTCCTAAGCAGCCCAAGCCTCGGATCGAGCGGGAGCAAACTCTTGACAACCGACCCCTGCGTCAACGAAATCAGCGGAACGTGGTACAGTGCCGCGGCCGAAGAGCCTCCGTGGCTTTTGGCAAGGAACGTAATATCAGTGGGCGAGATAACGAAATCATCGTTTGGGTTACCCGATGAAGGGGATGCAAGCTGCAGGTTGGTGTTTCGTAGGATATCCATGGGCCGGGGGGGGAGATGATGCATTTTAGGTTTGTTAAGGTGTTGTCCATGGCTTTTTTGCGGAGGGTGAGGTAAAAGAGCGTAAGGCGGGGTGGTGCGGGATGAGTTTCTTAGCTCGTAGAGGGGCTTGCGGGTCGAGGGTGAGAGAGACTTGGGACTGGGGATGGGGATGGGGATGGGGATGGGGATGGGGATGGGGGCGCTAGGCAGGGGATTGCGACGCCGATGTCGCCGTAGCGGTCGTTGAGAGTTTGGAGTTTGAACGTGGATGCGCGGGCTTGGATGCGGCCGGCGTTGTGTTTGCTAGAGGGATGGTCAGATCTGATATTATTCGTTGGTTTTGATTGAGCTTGTATTACCATGGTTATATTTTTCTTGATCTACTTGACTACATACCTGAACCCCTCGTCACTAATATCAGCAATCAAACAATTCGTTCCGTCAAATTTCGCCTCCCTCAGCCAGATGATCTGATTTCCGACGCCAAGCCACTTCGCCTCCTTGTCCTCAGGTTCACTGGACATTAGAATTGAGGCTCCGGTTTTGAGATCGGAGACTCGAATTTCGGTTGATTGTGTGATAGCCTCGAGTGAGGATGTAGAGTTGCAGTGAAGGATGAGCGTGCCATCGGCATTGGCGATGCCGGATGGGGTTTGAGATGGAGGATTATCGAGGCTTTTTAGTGGATAGTTGCGTTAAGGGAAGGATCACTGTACTGGGTGGGTTAGAAGAGAGTCGACTAATGTTGCACCAACGTTCATGGCAGGGCTAGTCATGCTTTAACTCTGGCTCGTATGTATATTTCCAGTTCTTGAATCATAGAAACTCCGATTTAGGAGTCGTTGATACAAGATAAGAATGACATTGAACAAGGTATTGAGATGCGCCAGTTATACACAAGCGCGGTCGGTCATTGAAGAGGAAACGCGGCTCGCATTGAGGCGGCCTATTCAGGTTCTCCACATCTGTTACCTTGAATCTAAACATCAAGATAAGAGAATTTATATGCTGGGGCCACTGATCATTATTCATGGAAGTAGCAAGTATGACTGGCTGCAAGGAAAGAAGTCGGTCTTGCTCGATTTGCTCACAGTATTCGGATAAGATACACTATAGTTTTTGAGGGATTGGGATCGATGATCTTTGTCTTCGAACCCAAGGCTGTGCTTTGGACCAGTGTGATAGAAGATAGATTTGATAAAAAGGCCTGAGAACAGCGCTTCGCCTATGAATAAAACTGATAGCCTCCCTGCACGAACGCTGTGTTAGTCAATTGGTAGTTATAGCCCGGTGCTGGGTCAAGGGAATTCCCTGCAATCAGCATAGGAATATTCTCGGCAGCATTATTGGTGATAACAACTTTGACAGTGCACTGTTGTAAGAAGAGATCGTCATAGTAACGTCGTGGGTACGCTTTTCTATGACCGAAGAGAAGGCGAGGTGGAAGATAGCTGCCGCCGTATATATAAAAGGCTTCTAGCGCCTGTGCCATCATCGCGACCCTAGGTATTCTCTTCATTTGATGCCATCCAACAGGCTAAACATAGGCACGTAACGAGAGATACCATCAACGTGATATCAGACATCCAGCCATACGATTGACTGGTAGAGGTTCCCCTCGGAGCCGAGTGGGATTATAAATATGCGATGCCAATTGCTGATATGAGGAGAAAGGGGAAACATGTTATAGATTGTCGTACGAGGGCGAAGATTACCAGGGGTTACGCAAGCCGCAGAGGCATCCCGAAACGGCTGATGGCTATGATGCACGACGTCGTACGTGATCTTCTAGTAGGAAAAGTATGATCGATGATTAATCTCGAAGAAGAGCTAGAGTTTCGAGATACTGGACAGGCTCACCCAAATCCCTGTAAGTACTTTCCTTTATTGAACTACTCCACACTCGTCCAGCAGACTGAAAGCACTTAGTCTTGTATCGGTTGCTCCGGGGAGTTCGACATTGAGCAACCTTGTTAGCGCCCGATTAAGCCTACCCTAGTCATACTAAGGTACCTTTAGTGATTTTCCAAAATCCTGATTGGCTCCCGTGGGTTGCAGTTCGGAATGCACCAAAAGTTGGCTCTTACTAAGGTATGGCACCTTACTTGCTATGCGAGGACCAAGCCCCTAGCGAGTCCAACGATTGAAGATGACTCTCGGGACCGAAAGACTGTATTTAGGTAACGAGCCAGCTGGTGTGCCCCAGATCGGCTGACAGGAGCAATGCCGGTTGGTGAATGAGGTGGCATTTGGATATGGTATCAATGGAGCGTCAAGATGTACCTGGTAGGGTAAATCGTATCATAGCCCTTCTATTCGAGGCTCCTCTTTCCCAATCGAATTTCTTGATTACAACTTAGTTCTGGAAATGCTTATATCAACGTCTGGGCGCCTCCAGACACATGTTGTACTGCTTCGGTAGTCTGACCCAGCGCACAGCAGTAATCCAGATGACAATGCAGATGACCTTGGCCGACGAGTGGTGACCTCATCAACTCAGAGGATCAGAAAGCGTTGACTTAGACCGGACAGTATCCAATGGTGAGGGGAGGAGGTGGTTGGCGGGTTGAAGATTTCAGGATCTGACGATGCGCAACCCTCGAGATCTGGTTTTGGTTGCTGACAGATGATATTACCCAATCATGTGATCAGATCTTTCGTGCCACGCTTGCATAAACGCCTGGCGTCACTTCACTAGGTAGATTTAGCAAGATTAGTCGGAAAGCATATTCGAAAGCATAATTCATCGGAAATCATAAGTACGAGTAGCTTCTGCTCTCAGATTTGTCGCAATGCTTCATCCCCAGAAGCTCCTCCATCTACCACACTACCTCCCTCAATCTCCATGTCTTCAAGCAGTGACAACTCGATTGGAGGCCTTTCCTGGGTACTTCAAACTAGAATCCGCCCAGTTGCATCATCTCTGAAGCCTGGAGTCCCTTTCGCTGTTGACGTGATTGTTCGAAATAGTCTTGACCATCCCATAACTGTCCTAACTTGGGACTCTCCTCTTGACCCGAAAGCCGGTATTTTAGGAATATTCCAGGCCCGCGACGTCGAAGGGGAGAACTTGATCCAAGGGGATTTCCTTAGATTGAGACGCAAAATGCCTCCATCCAAAGAGAGCTTCCTCGAGATTGGCGGCAAAAAGCAGGTTAGAGCGCGCGTCACGCTTCCCGGCTTGCAATTATCTGTACGCACCGAGTATGCAATTGAATGCAAAGGGCGGTGGCAAGCTGTTTGGTGTCGACCAATGGCCGAAATCGACGAAGCTTTGCTTGAGTCTTTGACAGAAGCACATCTAGGGGAAGTCCTGTGTGAAAGTGAAAGTTTTGAGGTTGAAGATGAGAGCTCCGGCTCGGAATAAGGGACCGATCGAACAACTGAAATGTTTCCTTGGCTTTGGAGTTGCCACACGAGTATATCTTTCAAGGAAACAAAGCCACCAGTTGTACGTACGCAACACATTGCGACGTTCAACAAGCGTTCACTAAATAGCGTCTGGGTATCAAAGATATGCAGATCTCCACAACTTATACTTCGTGTACCTACCTACCGCCTTACCTTTCATTAAACGAACGAAAGAGGGGCCGGCTCTCAAAAGTTCATTTGCAGAAACACTTCAGGAACCCTCATCATCTTGATAGAAGGGGGCCATACTCTTCTGCAAAGCGGCAGGGTGGACTTCTGAATATGGTCAGCCACAACTAGTGGTTGTGAACGCGCCTTTAGGTTCGAAAGAGACAATT
>JAABUR0100005821.1_pt1 | contig 15446 bp, 19 predicted proteins | sample 5560091 | NCBI WGS metagenome assembly JAABUR01 (sample SAMN10711879, study PRJNA513375) | rock metagenome | isolation source: Antarctica rocks | place: Antarctica: Victoria Land, University Valley sud
AGGACATCCGTCGCCGCTTCACCCGCCCCGATGGGCGGTGGAAGCCGATCACGGCGGACGGGATCATGTTGTTCAACCTCGCAGCAGTGCCGGTCACCCGATACCGCTACCGAGGAAACACGATCCCAACCCCTGGACCCTGCCAACCAACGCTTGACGGCAGCGGCCGTGGAGAGCCCGGTGCGTGGAGACACGCACGCCGGGTTCGGCGAGCGGCCCAGGGAAACGGACCGGGAGCAACCCCGACACCGCGCCCCTGGGCCGACTCAACCAGCGCGGGCGGCGGTGTTCAGCTTCGACGAGAAGACCCAATGCCAGGCGCTGGATCGGACCCAGCCGTCGCTGCCGATGAAACAGGGTCGGGCCGGCACGATGACCCACGACTACAAACGCAATGGCACCATCGACCTGTTCGCGGCGATGAACCTCGCCGCGGGTGAGGTACTCACCGATCTGCAGAAGCGGCACGCCGCCACCAATGTGCTGCGCTTCTACAAGCAGATCGACGCGGCGGTCCCCGCGGCCTGGCCGTGCACGTAGTGCTGGACAACCTGTCCGCGCACTCCGCGCCGGAAATCGCCAACTGGCTGGCCCACAAAGACAGGCGGCGCTGGCACCTGCACTTCACCCCGACGTCGAGTTCGACGGCTGAACCTGATCGAGCGCTGGTTAAAGGAACTGACCGACGGGCGTCTGCGCCGGGGCCGGTTCACCAGCGTCGCCGACCTCGCCGAAGCGATCACCACCTGGGCCGAGCACTGGAACCTCGACCCGAAACCGTTCATCTGGAAAGCCACTGCCCAGGACATCATCACCAAGGTCCAACGCGGCCGCGCCGCGCTCCACCAGATCAAATCAGCGACGGACCACTAGGGTCCACGACTTCGGCCAATAGGTGCACGTGTAGCGATCGTCTGCGAGGCCCGCCCGGCCGTACTGTCGTGCTATCGCCCCGACACCGGCAGCAGGTTTGGGTGCCGAACGAACACCGCCCAATGGATGCAGAGGATCCCATGATCGCCAACGAGGTACCTAGCGGTGGATACGACGTATTCACTGACGCACCGACCTTGGTGCGACGGGCCGGCGACACCTCACCAGGCTGGCTCGTCGTGCCGCTTGTCGGCGAGCCACACCATGCCGGCGACTCGATCCCGCTGAACACGATCGATGCGCTACCACCTGCAGAGGCCGAAACAGTGATCGACATCCTGCAGAACGTCGACATGGATCTCATTGCCGACGCAGTACGAAAGGACACAGTCGCCAATCTCGAGCACGATCCCCACCCAACGCCTCAGACCGTCTGGTTCCTGGCCGCTCAAGCAGCAGTTGAAGCGCTCCTGCTTCCGATCGTGCGCAAGTCACGCATAGCTAACGGCGACGTCACGCCGTGAACTGGACGACGTTCGACCTGCTCTCGTTCGTCAGCGGGCCGCAGCAGGCAGTCGTCCAGGCAACAAGGCCGGCCCAATAGCCGGAACCGTGCACCGCGGGGCTTCCTGGTTCTGGAGCCGTTCGTGTCACCGTGCGACCGGTTCCTACGGTGAAACTTCCATAGTCGCTACTTGCCTTGTGTGTGCAGTGCGCTTGCAGGTAGGCCAGGCTGTAGCCGCTTGGCGGCTTGGACCCACACACATACAAGTACAGCTGGGCGGTGTAATGCTGGGGATCTGCGCCCGTATCGCACTTGAACCGAGCCTTGACATCAGCACCACCCGCGCCCGTCGACTCGTGCGGGTTGTCAACCGTTACTGAGCACCCTCCGATACTCAGAGGTTGAGCAGCCTGGGCGACTGATGGCGCGACTCCTACCGCGAATAGCGCGAACGCCGCGGACAACGCAGCAAATCTCAGTCTGACCACTTTGTGAGCCTCCCCGAAAACCTCCAACGTCCGCTTCTGCGGGCACGGGCTCCATCGTATGCCCTCCCCGCGATGGCTGCTGAGATCAGTGTGGTCCGTCCTGTCCAACCCCGATTACCGAACGCGAAGAACGGGCGTCCATCGCTCTGGCCACGAATCTCGTGTTTAGCGAATGGGGATCGGTGTTCACCGACGCACCCACCTCGTCGCCGCCATCGTCGACCGCGTCACCTTCAACGCCCACATCATCGAAACCGGCACCCAGTCCTACCGCCTCGGCAACAGCAAGCGGTGAGCCACCCTTTCAGAACGCGCCGTTAGGTCGAGCTGTTGTGCTTTGCCAGGGCTTCCCGCAACGCGGCGACCGCAGCTTCCGGGTCATTGGTCCGTTTTCGTGGGAACGACATCACCCGAGCACGTCGACCGCTCGCCAGGAGCGCGCCCAAACCGCAGCTTAGGGGCCACCGAGTGCCGGACCAACGACGTACCCCACCGACTTGCGCCCTGCTGGATGCGTTTAGCGCAATGCGGGGCAGGGCACGGTCCCGCGGAGGCAGATTCGGTCACTCGGCCAGTCTGATGCTCTGGCGGGGGCCGCACCGTCGACGGGCACATCATGGTGGAACGCTAACCTCGTAACTACCCTCGGCGTCCTTCACGGTGATCGTCACGTTCGTCTGCCTTAACGGTGACCGTCACGTTCTTCTGCGCACCGTCGATCGTCACCGTGCAGTTGAAGGTGTTGCCTGCCTTCACTTCTGTGGTGGCCGCGTCCGGACAGCTGGCAGCACTCACGTCCATGTTGTAGCCGCTCTTGATCAGATTGACCACACCGGCCTGCACAGCATTCTGGTCCAAAACACGCTTCCCGAATGTGTCACCGGTGGTGCCGCCGGCGGTGCTTTGAGCCGTGGTACGCCCGGGGCCACACCGTGGCCGGGCGCAGTCGAGCAGCCGGCGAGGCAACTAAGGATCATGAGAACTCCTGCGATCAGCCAACTCGAGCGTTTCATTATGCCGGACCTCCCATTTGGTTTGTTTCCATACCCTGCCGTCTCCGACCAAGTGGCCGGGTCGGCGAGCGATCCGGCATTAAACACGCTCCCAGTTGACGATCGAGTTCACGGCGGAATTCAAGGGTGATCGTCACAACGTGAACCTCACCCCACGCCGCTCCGCCGAATGGAGTCGCTCCACGATCCGCGCGGCGGCGGTCAGGTGATCGTGGAGCGCGGCCAAGTTGGCGACTACCGAGGGTACGGGTGCGAGCGCCGGCAGGGTTGTCCCCGTAGGGGTTACTCGGGCAACAACCCACCGCCTTTGAGGGGACGAAATTCTCTCCACTAAACCCTCATCTACGCACCGACAGCGCGGCCGCCGGCTGGTCCAGGCAACGGGGAAGGCCTGGGCACTGCTGGTGGCAGTTCTGGCGCACCTGGCCGGGCACCCCGGGACCAGCAGCGGGGCATTGGCGACGGGCGTCACCGGCCACACACCTGCGACGGTGTGGGTCCTTGTCTACCGCACAGATGGCTAGGGACGTCGCCGTTCACGTCGCTGCCGCTCGATGCCGGCGGCGGTCAGGTAGTTCGCCAAGGTGGACAGCAGCATGTCCTCGCGTCGTTCCACAACTTCACCGCCGTCACGCGGCATCACTGCTTCGGGTTTCGGCGGCAACAACTGCCCGCACCCTCTTGGTCTTGGCAGACCGCTGCCCATAGAGCCGACCGGCGAAGGAGGTGACGATAGCCAGCATGTCTCGCACCAGTTCTGATTCCGCTGACTCGTCCTCCGACTGCCCGGTGTAGACGACGGTGACGCCGAACCCGGCCAGCAAGTGTTCGATGAGCCCGACCCCGAACCTCGCCAGGCGGTCCGGGTGCTCGACCAGAAGCCGGACCACGCCCGGAGCCATGCACTCTGTCAGGGCCTTCCGCAGCCCGGCGCGACGGTCGGACAACCCGGACGCGACATCGGTGAACACGTCCAGGTCACCCGGCTGACCTTCGCGGAGCCGAGCAACCTGCCGATCCAGGTCACCCTCAGCCTGCTGCCGACTCGATGAGACGCGAGCGTAGGCAAGGACCCTGCCCAGGGCGGGCTTGGACGTGATCGCGTCCAGATCGCCGACGCGGAAGATGCGACGGCCCCCGGCCGCGAGCGTCCGGCAGCTTCCCCTCATGGGTGTAACGGCGCAGGGTGCGAGTGGACACGCCCAGGCGATGTGCGGCGGCAGTGGCGGAGATGTAGTCCCCTGGTCGCTGGTTCGCCACCCGCCAGTCCTACCACAAAATGTCCAGCATTGGCCCACTGACACGCTAGCTGTTCACACCCCGTCAATGAACAGCCCGGTGCCGGTAATCCCGGCCCCCGGCGCGGAAGGCGACCGGGATAGACTCTGCCGAGCTGACCGACGACGGTGGCTAGGGTTCCGTCACCCCCGGGTTCCCCGGGATGTGAGCAGGTCCGAGCGCCACAGCTGATCGCCGCACCGAGCGGTGGGCAGTCACCTCCGGGAGAAAAGCCCAGGGAGGGACCGGTCGGTGCCCTCAGTGCCGGCGGCGTCCGGTCTGCGGCGTTGCTGCGGACCGGAACTCCTGCGGCGACGAGCGCGCCGGCGGGCTGGATGTCCCGGGCGGAGCTGCTCGTTCACCCAGGCCGGCATCCGACCGGAAGGTACCGCCGTGCCAACGAGCCAGAGCGCCACCCACCGTCCCGTGCTGGTCGTCGATTTCGGCGCCCAGTACGCGCAGCTGATCGCCCGCAGGGTTCGGGAGGCCGGCGTCTTCTCCGAGATCGTCCCGTCGTCGATGGCGACCGCAGACCTGCTCGCCAAGGATCCGGCGGCCGTGGTGTTGTCGGGCGGACCGTCTTCGGTGTACGTCGCGGGCGCACCGCAGGTCGATCCTGACCTGTTCGACGCCGGCGTCCCGGTGCTGGGCATCTGCTACGGATTCCAGGCGATGGCCGTCGCACTCGGCGGCCGGGTCGATCGAACCGGCCGCCGCGAGTACGGCTCCACCACCCTGGACGTCGCCGAGGATCCCGGTGTGCTGCTGCAGGACATGTCCGACACCGCCGAGGTCTGGATGAGCCACGGCGACGCCGTAGCCGAAGCCCCGGAAGGGTTCTCCGTCACCGCCAGCACCGCGGACACCCCGATCGCGGCCTTCGAGAACGTGCAACGCAAGCTGGCCGGCGTGCAGCACCATCCCGAGGTGGTGCACAGTCAGCTCGGCCAGAAAGTGTTGCGGCGCTTCCTCTTCGACATCGCCGGACTGGCAGCGGACTGGACGCCCGGTGAGATCCTCACCGAGCAGGTGGCCGCCATCAAGGCCGTAATCGGCGACGAGAGGGTGCTGTGTGGTCTGTCCGGCGGCGTCGACTCGGCCGTCGCCGCTGCCCTGGTGCACCGAGCGGTCGGTGACCAGCTCACCTGTGTCTTCGTCGACCACGGGCTGTTGCGGGCCGGTGAGCGGGAACAGGTGGAGCGGGACTACGTTGCGGCGACCGGGGTCAAGCTGGTCACCGTCGACGCCTCCGACCGGTTCCTGCAGGCGCTGGCCGGCGTCAGCGACCCGGAGACCAAGCGCAAGATCATCGGGCGCGAGTTCATCCGGGTGTTCGAATCTTCCGCATCAGGCATCGACCAGGCTGAGGGGGGCATCAGGTACCTGGTGCAGGGCACCCTGTATCCCGACGTGGTGGAGTCCGGCGGCGGGTCTGGCACCGCGACGATCAAGTCGCACCACAACGTCGGCGGATTGCCGGATGACCTGGAGTTCGAACTGGTCGAGCCGCTGCGGACGCTGTTCAAGGACGAGGTCCGAGCGCTCGGCCGCGAACTCGGACTTCCGGCCTCGATGGTGGCCCGGCATCCGTTCCCGGGGCCGGGTCTGGGGATCAGGATCATCGGTGAGGTGACGGCTGAGCGGCTGGCGATCCTGCGGGCGGCCGACGCCATCGTCCGCGAGGAGATGACCAGAGCCGGTGTGGACGGCGACATTTGGCAGTGCCCGGTGGTGCTGCTGGCCGACGTCCGGTCGGTCGGCGTGCAGGGCGACGGACGGACCTACGGGCATCCGATTGTGCTGCGCCCGGTGTCCAGCGAGGACGCCATGACCGCCGACTGGACCAGACTGCCGTACGACCTGCTGGCCCGGATATCCGGACGCATCACCGGCGAGGTGAACGAGGTGAACCGGGTGGTGCTCGACGTCACCAGCAAACCGCCAGGCACCATCGAATGGGAGTGACGGGCCGATCGGTCAGCCGGTGACCCGATCCGGCCTGCTGTACAGGTTGATCGAGTTGCCGCGGGAGAACCCGGCCAGCGTCATCCCCACCTCCTCGGCCAGTTCGGCGGCCAGTGCCGATGGGGCGCTGACCGCGGACAGGAGGGGGATGCCGGCCATCGACGCCTTCTGCACCAGCTCGAACGAGGCGCGGCCGGAGACCTGTAACACGGTGCCCCGCAACGGAAGCCGCCCTTCCATAGCAGCCCGACCGATCACCTTGTCGACCGCGTTGTGTCGTCCCACGTCCTCCCGCAGGCACTGCAACTGCGGGCCGTCCTGACCGACGGTGAACAGGCCGGCGGCGTGTACCCCGCCGGTGCGGCGGAACAGCTGCTGCCCGGCTCGCAGCAGTTCGGGCAACGCCAGCAGCGCCTCGAGTGACACGGTGAGCGGATCATCGGCCACCCTGAACCAGGACTGCTTGGTCACCTGTTCGATCGACGAGGTCCCGCAGATCCCGCAGGACGAGGAGATGTACACCCGGCGGGCGATGGCCGGATCCGCAGCCGGGACACCGTCGGCGAGGGTGACGTCGACGATGTTGTACGTCGCCGACCCGGCGGCGTCCACCCCTGGCCCGTAACCGATCCGCAGAAGATCGGCGGCGCCGCTGATCAACCCTTCACCGACCAGGAAGCCGGTTGCCAGGTCGAAATCATCGCCGGGGGTCCGCATGGTGACGGTGAACGCGACCCCGCCGATCCGGATCTCCATCGGCTCCTCGCCGGCCAGGGTGTCGGCCCTGGTGTCGGTGACGATGTCGGCGGCATCAGCGGTAGCGCCACGGCGCAGCCGGACCACCGGCCGGCGTTTGGTCGCCCTCACCCGGAAGCCGCCTGCGGCATCGGCTGGCTGATCACCAGCCCGACGATACTGAGACGATGCACTTCGATGCCATCCTGCCGGCCGGTGGCCGGGCGCGAAGGCTGGGCGGTGCTGCCAAGCCGCTGCTGCGGGTCGCGGGGGTGTCGCTGCTGGAGCGGGCGCTGCTGGCAGCCGGTTCAGCCCGGCACATCGTGGTGGTCGGACCGGACGATCTGCCGGTTCCACCCGGAGCGCATCGGGTGCGCGAGGATCCGCCGTTCGGCGGGCCGGCGGCCGCCGTCGCAGCCGGCCTCGATGTCCTGCAACAGCTGGGCGATCCGGCGCGATGGCTGCTGGTGCTGGCCGCCGACCAGCCGGCGGCCGAGCTGCTGGTCCCACCGCTGCTGGCCGCAGCCGGGCCGGCGGCGGGTCCGGCCGGTGTCCAGGCGTTGATCGGGACCGATGCCCGCGGCCGGTGGCAACTGCTCACCGCGCTGTATGCCACCGGTCCGTTGTCGGCGGCTGTCCGGCGACTGCGGAAACGACCGGCCGGACTGGCCTGCACACCCTTTCGTGAACTGGTCGCCGGGCTGGTCGTGCAGGAGGTTCCGCTACCGCGCGCCGCAGCGGGTGACATCGACACCTGGGCCGACGCCACCCGCTGGGGTGCCACTCGATGACCACTGCACGACAACGGCTACGCACACGAGCGCCTGCACAGCAACGGTCTTGGGCGGTTAGCTTCCCGATCTCCGTGGGAGCGCCGTGATTAGCAGACCCAGACCGATCAGCGCCACCACTGCGGCGGCGATCCACCTGGTGACGTTCTCGAAGATCCACCCGAAGCTGCCGGTGAACCCGACGACCGCAACCACCGTGAAGATCATGGACCAGAACAGGCCGGCAATGTTCGGCTGGCGGCTTTCCGGCGCCGCGGGCTGTTGCTCAAACCGCTCGGGTCGATCAGCCACGGCGCACCTCAAGGTTTCCGGCGCCGACGTGAACGTCGAGGGCGAACCCGCTCTTGCCTGCCACCGTTGGTCCGGTAGCCGTTGCGGACTTGACCATGCCGTCCGCGCCTTGGCCGAGGCAGTCGATGTGCCCGAGATTGGCCGAGCAGTTCGCCGTGACGTTCGCGTCGTCGGGCACGATGACGGTCAGATTTCCGGCGTTCAGATCGACCGCGACCGACCGCAGTTCGCCGCGCTCGGGTACCTCGACGTTCGACAGGTCGAGGGTGGCGTCCCCGGCACCCAACCGGTACTGCCGGTCGACCTGGTCGAACGACTGCGGGATCCACTGCCGTCCACCGAATCCGTTCGACCCGTCCAGTCCGGTGAGCGTCAGAACAGCCGTCACGATGGACAGGACGATCCCAGCGCCGATCAGCCTGGAGCGCCGCCCGCGGATCGCCGAGAAGAAGATCCCGACTGCCAGCACAGCCAGCGCGGAAGCGCTGATCGCGGCCCAGCTCATCTGCCACCAGCCCACGGAAAGCCCCAGCGCCAGCACCGCGCCGACGATCAGGGCGACGCCGACGGTGGCCCTGGCGAACGCTTTGGTGCGCCGGCCGCGTGCCTGCTGCTCCGGGGAGGCCGGCGCCGGCCCGGGCTCGGGCAGATCCCAGGCGAACGGCGCGGCGCCCAACGGATCCCAGGCCGGCGGCGATGACGGCGATGACGCAGCCGAAGCCATGGCCGATGGATCGGTGTCGGCAACCGGATCGGCCGCGGCCCGGTTGGTCGGATCGGAATCCGTCGGGTCTGTGCGCCCCTTGCGCAGGTCCACCGGTGCGGCGCCGCCCCTGCGGGTGCCGGGGTCCGGGACCGGCATCCCGGCATGGTCGTCCCAGAAGGCGGGCCGGTCGAAGGGTGAAGCCGCGGGCGGCGCGGCCGGATCCAGATCCAGCCCATTGTCCGGCCGAGGTCCGTACCAGCCTTGATGACGGCGCCGGGAGTTTCCGCCGCAGCCGAAGTGACCGCTCCAGTGCTCCGCCCGGTGACCGACGTCCTGTCCCCACTGCTCGGCACGGCGGCCGAAATCGTCGCCCCAGCGGCCTGCCCTGCGCCCGACCTCGTCGCCCCAATGGGCCGCGCGTTCGGCGAACTCCTGCATCTGCCGGCCGAACCGGTCGCCGCCTCCGGCATACCGCCAGTCGCGGCCGCGGCGCTTGCCGACCACTCCGAAGACGATGGCGGCAGCGATCGCGATCGGCAGCAGCGGAAGACCGACGGTGAAGGTGGAGGTGATCGACCCGATCACCACCAGTCCGAGGATGACGGCCAGCATCGGGGACACCGATGAACGGCCGCGGCCGAGCAGGCCGTCCAGGGCCGACACCTCGTCCCGGTCGCTGGGCAGCAGCAACCAGCCGAGCGCGTAGAGCGCGACGCCGGAGCCGCCGAAGATGGTGAGGACGGCGAAGCCGACCCTGATCAGGACCGGGTCGACGCCGAGTGCCCGGCCGAGGCCGCCGGCCACGCCGGCGATCTTCCGATCCCGGCTGGATCTGCTGAACCGCCGTGACCAGCCCGGTGCGGGCTCGGGCGCCTGGTGATCGGCGAATGGGGTGTGCTGCGAGGAGGTCATGCGTCGAGGGTGCCGAAACGCCGGACCGGACACCATCGGGGATGCCCCTGGTTCGCGGAACCAGGGTGCACCCCGATACCCCAGGTCCGCCGGCGTGTGACAGTAGGGGGGTGAGTTCTCCGATCCAGCCACCGGCCCGCGGGCGGGATGCCGTCGCCGGCGGAACGAACGTGCCGGCGACCGCCGGCATGGCGCCCGCAACCGCGCCGCCGCCCGCGCCGGCGCCCGCGCCGGTCACGGGGACCGCGGCTGCAGCCGGGACCGCCGCCGCGGGCCAGACCGCCGCCGCGGGCCAGATCGCCGCCGCGGCCCAGACCGGCGCCGCCGCCCAGACCGGCGGCGCGGCGCGTGCTGGCCGGCGTGCCGAGATCGAGCTCCCGCGGACACCGGACGGAATCGAACTGTTGATGCGGGCCCGCCGGGGCGCGTTTCTCGGAGGCGTCGCCCGCGGGGTAGCCGACCATCTGGGCGTGCCGGTGGTGTGGGTCCGAGCGGCGTTCGCGTTGCTGGCGATCATCGCCGGGGCCGGGCTGGTGGCGTACGCATTGCTGTGGATCTTCGTCCCACTCCGGCCAGCGGCAGCCGATTCTGGCCCATCCCCCTCTCCCCGGGAACGTCGGCAGGCCATCGGCATCGCGGCGGTCGGTCTCGCGCTGGCCATTGTCGGCGCCGCGGTCGGGCTGGGCTCGGCCGTCGGGTGGGTGCTGGGGCCGCTGGGGCTGGCCGCGGTCGGTGCGGCATTCATCTGGCGGGAGGCCGACGATACCAGGCGGGCCCGATGGCGCAGGTCGGCCGTCGGCATCGTCACCCCGGGTTCGGGGGCCTGGTGGCGGCTCGGTGGTGGCATCGCGCTGGTCGTCGGCGGACTGGTGATCTTCGCCGTCGGCAGGTTCAACGTCGACGCGGTGCGATCGTCGTTGGCCGCGGTGCTACTCACCCTGGTGGGGGTCGGGCTGATCACCATCCCGTGGTGGCTGCGCCTGGTCCGCGCCCTCGGCGAGGAACGCCGCGAACGGATCGCCGAGAGCGAGCGCGCGGAGATCGCCGCCCACCTGCACGATTCGGTGCTGCAGACACTGGCCCTGATCCAACGGCAGTCGGCCGATCCGCGCGAAGTTGCCCGGCTCGCCCGCGGACAGGAACGCGAGCTGCGCACCTGGTTGTACGGACCGGCCGGATACTCCGGTGGGCCGGGCACCGGACCCGACGGGGGTGACCGGACGCTGGCGGCCGCGCTGGCTACCGCTGCGGCTGACGTCGAGGACACCTATGCCATCAAGGTGTCACCGGTGCTGGTCGGCGACGCGGACATGCATCCGGGAACCGTTGCGCTGGTCGCGGGCGCCAAGGAAGCGATGGTGAATGCTGCCAAGCACTCCGGCGAGACCGAGGTCAGCGTCTACGCGGAGGTCGAGAACGGGACGATCAGCGTCTTCGTCCGGGACCGTGGCAACGGCTTCGACCCGGCGGCGGTCAGTGCCGACCGGCGTGGACTGGCGGAGTCCATCCGGGGAAGAATGGACCGCCACGGCGGGGCGGCCAGCATCCGATCGGCGCCCGGGAAGGGAACTGAGGTGGAACTGTCGATGCCGGTCGAGCAGCAAACGCTGCCCGTCGAGCTGAAGAAGCGTGACAGACAGTCCTCGGCGGACCCGACGACCGCGGGAGCGCAGCAATGACCGAGGCGTCACAGTCCGCCACCGGGCAGGAGCCGGTGCGGGTGTTCCTGGTGGACGACCACGCGATCTTCCGCAGCGGCGTCAAGGCCGAACTTGCCGGGCTGCAGGACGAGCGGATCCGGGTCGTCGGAGAGGCCGGCTCGGTCGGCGAGGCGGTGGTGCGCATCCAGGCCGGGCAACCCGACGTGGTGCTGCTCGATGTCCACATGCCGGACGGAGGCGGGCGGGCGGTCCTGGATCGAGTGCACGCCGGGCTGCCGGATGTGGTGTTCCTGGCGCTGTCGGTGTCCGACGCCGCCGAGGACGTGATCAACGTGATCCGGGGCGGGGCACGCGGCTACGTCACCAAGACGATCTCCGCGAGGGAACTCGCCGATGCCATCGTGCGGGTGTCGGCCGGTGACGCGGTTTTCTCCCCGAGGCTGGCGGGCTTCGTGCTGGATGCCTTCTCCGACCGGCCGGGCGCGTCGCCGGTGTCGGATCCGGAACTCGACCTGCTGTCGCCGCGGGAGCGGGAGGTGCTCAAGCTGCTCGCCCGCGGCTATGCCTACAAGGAGATCGCCTCGCAGCTGTTCATCTCGATCAAGACGGTCGAAACCCATGTGTCCGCGGTGCTGCGGAAGACCCAGAAGTCCAACCGGTACGAGATGTCCCGCTGGGCCACCGACCGCCGGCTGGTCTGACGCCCGGACCACCAGCTGTGTTTGTTGGACTCACCGGTCCGCGACGGGCCCCCCGCGTTTGCCCATCAAGGGGACAGCGACCCATTGGCAACGCCGCGATCGACCGATCGCTGGGCAGCGCGGAGGTGACATGCGGTGCCACATGGAGGTGAGCGGCCCGCCCAGACACTGAAGGCTCGATCCGTTGAAAATCGGCCCGCCCCGGTGCATCCGCCGACCGAATTGGTCTGGCAGAACATGTCCGGCGACCCGACAAGCGTCGGCAACCAGCACCTGATGACCTGGATGGTCGCCGACATCCAACGCCGGCAACACGCCGGCGAACTCGACCCCGCCTACCTCGCGCTCGTACTGTTCGTCGCCGCGGCGGCACCCACCATGCTGCCCGCGATCACCCGCCACATCACCGGACTCGACCCCGCCAGCCCACGCTTCGAACGGGCCTACGCCAAACAGCTCGCACTGCTCGTCCGTCACCTTCGTCCGCCACAAGAATCGGCTCGCTGATACGCATCGCGCGGCAATAACTCGGGAGATCACATCGCCCGCCGCGGCGCTCAATGCGACGAGAGTCGTGTCGAGCGCTGCCGCAACCCCGAGCCGAGCCACCGCCGAGCCCAGCCAGTCGACCGAACGATCGAACGCTGATCGCCAGCACCTAGATCGATCGCCACAGACGGCATGATCCCGTCAGCGTCTCGATCTGCACACCGAACCATCTAGCCGGGCAACTCAAACCGGCCGGATCTGCCGCGATCCGCGTGGAGGTGCCGCCTTACGTATAGCGAAGTGACCGCAGTACGCCGGCGGGGAAGGGCGCGAACCAACTGCCGGACGAGCATGATCACCTCGCAGGACATTCGCCACCGGACGCCGTCGACGCTGCCCGCAGGGGATCCGCTATCGGAGCACCCGACGGTGACACGGGTGCGGCTCGGTTGTCGGCGATCGGTCATAGCCTTGCGTGCGAGCCCGAGGAGGCAAGCGTGACCGAACAATCCGGCGAGCGTCGACCAATCGGCTGGTGGCTCAAGACAGCCGATGCCCGGATTGAGCAAGCCTTCGAGGATGTCTTGCAGGGCCAATCGATCACGAGGCGGGAATGGCAGGTGCTCGAGCCGGTGTCTCGTGCCCCCGTGCTCGAGTCGGAGCTGTTGCAGAAGCTGGAAGCGTTCGCTGGCGCTCAGGATGCCGTGGATGAGCTGCGCCGCCGCGGTTTGGTGGCCGGCGGCGTGGACGGAGTTCTGACATTGACTGACGCGGGCCAGGTCGCGCACGGCCGGGCGGCTGCCGGCGTCGCGACTGTTCGGAGTGCTGTCAGCGCAGCGTTGCCCGAAGAGATCTACGCCACCCTGCTCCGGCTGCTGGCCGATCTCGTCGACGGTCTTGATCGGACATCGAAGCGCTCGAATTGAGCCATGGCTTGTGGCCGCGCAGAGGTTGTTGACTGTTCGTTCTTGACTGAACGTTCTTCAAACGGTTAGCCTAGTTGGCGTGGGCCGGACGCGGGAGTTCGTGGAGGACGAGGTGCTGGCCGTGGCGGCCGCGGCATTCGTGGCCGGCGGCTACGAGGGCACCTCGATCGACGACCTCGTGACGGCGACCGGAGTGCACCGGGGCAGCCTGTACAAGGCCTATGCCAGCAAGCGGGGGCTCTTCCTGGCCGTCCTGCAGCGTCACGTCCAAACCCAGCTGGCCGGCCTGCCCGCCATCGGTGTGCGCCGGAGCCGCGTTCGCCTCGCGGAAGTCACGCGCGGGACGCACCTCGACCTGCTCCTCGTCGCGACCCTCGAGCGGGGTCACGATGCGCAGGTCGCGGCACTGGTGCGCTGCGGGCTTGGCCACCTCGAACGTGCCGTCGTCCCCGGCGCCGACCCCGACGCACCGGCACACGCTATCCGGATGATGGGCGAGCGCCTCTACGCCCGCCTCGCCCCGCGGCAAGCCGACCCGCCAGTGCTTCGATGACCGAGGAGGTCAGATGGCGACCATTGAGATTGCAGATGACGAACTGAGTGTGCAGGTGCACGGACTGGATCGGCTCTGGACACTCAAGAGTCACCTCACGATCCCGCTCGCCCACGTACGCGGCGCGACGGCAGACCCGGGCATCGTCACCGAATCCAAGGGCCGCCGCGGCCCGGGGACGCACGTGCCCGGCGTCGTGGTCGCGGGCACGTTCCACCAAGAAGGCGACCGAGTGTTCTGGGACGTGCACGACAAGGACAAGGCGATCGTGATCGAACTGCAGGACGAGACCTACCGGCGGTTGATCATCGAGGTCGAGGAACCTCGGGTCGCCGTCGAGTTGATCGGGGCCGCGCTCACCGCCCGGTGATCCATCGTCTGCTGGGACGCCTGTACGGAACTGCCCGCGGGCCAAGTTAAGTCCGAAGAGCCACGATAGGACGACTTGATACGACTCGGGTTTCAACTGCAATTCTCGATCCCAGATCGACGGGCCCTATGGGGTGCCATTTCCTGAAGGGCAATCAGGACAACCCTGGCCGCGACAAGGATTTCGTGCGGCTACCAGTCGCACTGGTCGTCGGGAAGCCCGGCCTCGTGGGCATAGCGAGTCACCTCGTCATGCGCTGAGGCGTCGGCTCGGTCGTAGTGAAACACCCGTCCCGGGAAGATCACCCAGACCTCGCCGTCGGAGTCGAAGCTGGCGTACCAGCCTGGACTGGTCAGTCCGCTCGACAGGCGGCTGCTCAGTGTCTCGGCGTAGTTCGATTCGGCCTCGAACTCGAGGAGAGTCCAGACCGACGGTTGGGACGGTGCCGGATCGGTGATGGCGGTGCGTGACAGTCGGATGACAGTCAGCGGTACCTGCTCCAAAACAAAGCCGACGAGCAGACTCTCAGCGATGACAGCGCCGCGCAGTGCCACGGAGTAGTCCCTTCCTGCGCGCGGCTCCAGGCCGCCGGTGCCGCGGCCCACCTGGCTGTCGCCGTGCCTTGCCAGCAGCACCCCGACCGTCGCCACCACGGCGGTGAGCACGACCGTCACGGCAATGAGCACCACGAGGCGCTCGTCGTAAACGGCCCGCTCAATGCTACGCAGCTCGGCGCGAGTCGCGCCTGCGCCTGCGCTGGCCCCTTGGGTGCGGATCCGCGGAGCCTAGTCGCCATGCGGACAGTCACCTCCACCCCACGTCCTCATCAATCCGGCGCTCCACAGTCGCAAGGCGAGTGATGCGCCCCCCACCTCGTCCTGGTACCGCTGACCCCAGCCCACCGGGCACTCGCTCGATTCCGCTTGAGGATCGCCTTGCGGCACCGGCCCGGTCACCGGGTGCCTTTCGGGACGACCTTGATCGCCGGACGATCCGCCGTGTCGACGGTCGACGGCAAGTCCGTCGGCGTTCCTGCTACGGGGCTGGCGGGACAGGCCCGTCGTTCGCTCATCGTGGGCGAGACCCATATACCCACTTGATGTAAGCTAGGTGAGACGAACAACGAGTAGGAGTCACCGTGAGCGCACTTGCCGGCTTCGAGCCGGTCGCCGAAGTCGCAGCCGACGAC
>JAABUR0100005824.1_pt1 | contig 15443 bp, 19 predicted proteins | sample 5560091 | NCBI WGS metagenome assembly JAABUR01 (sample SAMN10711879, study PRJNA513375) | rock metagenome | isolation source: Antarctica rocks | place: Antarctica: Victoria Land, University Valley sud
GAGAATCGGCGTAGAGTGACCAGCACAAGCGTGGGTAGAGGAGGTGTCGCGCAATAACCCAGACTAATATGAACAAGCCGAATGCTATATCACAGGCCATTTGAAAACGGAGGTATTTAAGCATTTTAGCCAACTTTCACAATCCCGGTTAGCTTTTTACTCTCACAATGGATGTTAGTCCAGATTGCTTACCGGGAGAAAAATGTCCGCCACGTCCATGAGGCACAGAATGGTGTTCCCAACTTTCGCTTGGTGGTATCCGTAGCTTGTAAAGAGAAGAACAGAGGTAATAATATGATGGGTGAACATCTGGTAGTAGTCTTTCCTCCGCTCTTCGATATTGACCACTACGATCTGTTGAAGCCAGAACGCAAACTGTACAAGATAATACCATTTGAACAACCCATCAAGCTCTCTATTGGGCCAGCCGACCCACAATTCACGGTAATTAAGCCAGTAGCCCGAGTTGTACATCAGGTACTATACGAGTGGTCAGTCTCCACATCATCTAAATCTGGTAATGTGGTCCTACCATCCCTAGTGACCAGAAAGCAGTAGAGTAGAGGAAGATCCAAGCTTGCTCTGCAAACCTTACTTTTTCTTTCTTTCTTCGTATACCTGCCATTTGTGCTATTGGTACCAAGATGTAATCCATCACCGCTGCTCGTAGGCCTGTGAACATGACGATCCAATAGAACACTAGAAAGACGTCGTCCCAGCCTAGGGTATACTTCCCTGTCGCATTATTATAGTACGAAAGCTGAAAGAACTTCGTAGTATGTCGTCGCGCTCGAGGGAAGGACATGTGTGTCATTGCAAGTAGAAGGAGTAGATTTGCAGAGAGCCCTGAATGCAGTCAATTATGAGGGTCACGGAAAGTCCACTCGACTTAGCCTACCAATTTGGTGGTCCACGGTCCATTGGCACATCAACGACAGTATACTGTCGTTTCCGGGCTTATTTTTGTTTCGGGGCCCCCTTGTGATATCTGAGGGACAGCTCTTCTGGCCATGAGACATATTCGGTCCTTTATTCTCAGGATCTTCGCTTTTGCCATTGGCTTGGTTGGTGCTATATTCGCCTCTCCCATCTCCGTCCAAGTGACTGTAGTAAACACCTGGTGTTGCCAAGACTGATAGGGGCTCTTCCGTTGCTGCCATGGTTCTAGAGAAGAGTAATTGACTATGGGCTTCAAAGACAATGGCTTCTTCTGTATACCCGCGGGCAGAGACTTTCAACTTTGGTTGGGATGATGGTGGTTTCCCAGAAAGACTGTCGGTCCGCTGGACTCAGAGTTCGAGATATTCGGTGGTTTGTTTAGGAATAGGTTTTGTTAGAGGATGGAGAGAAAGGTTCGCATGAGACTGCAATTGAGTCCTTTCAACGCATAGTTTCTACAAAACACCCATCAGTAATTGCTAAAAACACAAGTAGCGACAGTGTATTGATTGATAAGAGTGAGTGACAATGATAGAACTGCATTGCTAGGTTGGATGTTGGGGGCTTCCTTTCCTTCGAAGGTGCGGCCAACCAAGTCGACTCTAGCCCTAAAGCGCCGAGCGGCACCCAAACAAGTGAGAATTTTAAGCGAGATCCTGCACCCCTTTTTTTTGTCTTCTATCAGAATGATGCCGAGTGTTTATAGAAAATTGCAGATAACATTCAGTGCTATCACAAAGGATAATAGAAAAATATTGATGCTGGAAAGCCGCACGGATCTTTGATATGGTGTTTTGCTAAAAGCTCTCATTTGTTTGGGTAGTTTCATTCCAAAAACGAAACGTTTCTACTCTGTCTACTTTCCAAAGAGTCTTGCTCAACCGCGAGTATCAAATTCGGCTCAATTATTACTCAGGGTACTTAGGACAAGCTCAACTTGCTCACCTGCACTCCATCGTTGCTCACTTATGCTCAGTAACGTTCCTGCTTCCCTGATTAATGAATCAATCATGTCTTGCGAAGGGCTACGGTCTCCTAGCGCGATTCTGTGTTAACTCTGCGCGATGATTTCAAGGGGTCCATTAAAATCCTCCAAGCCTCCAACAAAATTTTGACCGAAATTGAGCATTCTATCTTTCAGATCGTATTCACAAGGCAGCATGACGCTCTCTTAAGTATTTGTTACTAGGTTTCGCGGGAGCTCAATGGGCTTAGAATGGCCACCTGTATCTATGCGGTGCATTCAATAGGAGTAGCTCTCCTTGGCTTTGTTTCCTAATAGATCTTGCTTGGCTTCGGAATCCCCTCATTGCGTACTTCGTCTACTCCACCTCCTTGATACACTGTTCTACACGCTGCCGTTTGAATTTCGAATTCGTTTCAGATACAAAGGGGAGATCAGAGGGATCTAGTCTTCAAACAGCAGGTAGATGTGGAGGGCAACCTTGTCCTGCTTCTTTTCCGGGAGGTTTAGAAGAGCTTTCGAGTTTTGTAACAATATATTTTTGGATTTCTTTTGGTTGCTTGTTGGCAGTTTTTGCGTCCATGTTTCACTTTCTAGACACACATCTTAACTTCCTTCTCCTTAATGTACGAATGCGATCCGTTAACAAAGTAGATCCTTCAGTCGCTTAAGGAGGGTTTTTAGCTCATACTACCGTGTGTGATTCAGACAGCGAGTTTTGGCTCCATTCCGCCGCTTTTAGGGGATGATGCAAAGGAATACTTTACGCCTCCTCAAGTAAGGACCAGTACCTACTCATATTTATAGCTAGGGAGAAATCTTTTGTGGTCATGTCTTAAGTGATAAGGTGCCTGGCGGTGAGCAATACCATGAGGTAGGGCATGTAACAGGTAAAGCTGTATAGCTGAACAATGGAAGGTCTAAAAGTTCGGACTCGCTTGACATCTGGGAGGTTTTTTGCTAAAAGGCACCGTCGTCCAAGCAGGGTAGGCAATAATCCATCCGCCTACCACAATCACCGTGAGCGGGAGATCGTGAGGTATTTTGCTTTGAACGCCCGCAACCTTCGAACAATCTAGAATACAGAGCGGGAGACGCCTACGCCAACATGGCAGAAGCTAAATTGATCACACCTGCGCCAGCCTGCATCTCCGGACATTGAGTCCCCTTCCACAACTTCCAAATTCCAGTCCTCCAACACCCCAGTACCAGCCGAGTCTTCTTTTGTCAGTACTCAGTTGTTTGATTGGCTATTTAGGATCCTTAGGATAGCCAGGAAGAGATTAATGATATCCAGATACAGAGAAATCGCCGCGGCAATCTCTTCTTCGACGTGGTAATGTCGCATAACAAGTTGGGTGTCTACCAGGATGTATGCGCTAAAAATGAGTGCAGCCAATCCCCCATATATGAGTTCGGCCGTGCTATTGTAGGGGAAAAACATTCCCATGAATCCAAAGAGGATGAGCGCCCAAAGACTGCCGAAAAGGTATGGCATCCACGAGGTAAAGTCATACTTTGTTTGGCACGCAAAGATCGTTAGTGCAACGAATATGCCAGCTGTAAGGATAAGAGCCTCAAGCACGATCTGGTTATCGTAGAATGATACAATAACGGATATCGAGTATGCTTCTAATGCCGTGAAACCACTTAGGAAGAGAAGGTTGGTGGGATATGACTTTCGCTTCCAGAACGTCAAGAGCATAAATCCGATAGCCCCGAAGAGTGAGACCCACATCATCCATGGATTTGATCGGATCCATGTTTTATATGACGGACTGATGTAGGAAAGGGAGCTGACAGCGATGGTTGCAAGTAATTGTACAGTCCTAGTTGTATAGGTTTGTTTAGTTGGAGTTCAAATTAAACGATAGGTGATAGCTTACAAGATCGAGTAGACCTTACGGATAAACTGCATTCGAATGGGTAGCGTGGCTTCTGCGACGGAGCCGCCGAACTGCACAACTATTAGTCGTAGCTCCGTGACGAACCTAAAAACAGAAACGAAACCCATCCATACCTTGAAGTCATCAGGCACGTTATCATCTTCTCTTCTTGGGGCACCTAGCAGTCCATCGTTGCTATGTGATTCAGCCTGATAGGATGGTGGTGCTTGAGTGTAGCTCGACTCTTCAAACGAGTCGCGCTGCGGCGCTGGCTCGTACTTGGTATTTGCTGCCATGTCTGTGTATACCGGGCTATTGCGACTCTGGCCTTGGTGCGGTGATTTTTGATGGCTTGCGTGGAAGAAGATGATGGAGCTGGTGGGGCGATGTTCAAACTTGACGTCTGGGACGCCTCCAAATGGTACTAGGGCGTTTTAGGATGCGGCACGAGTCACATGACATGTGATCATTTTGCCATCTTGAATGACCCTGACCTTGATAACATTTAAGGTATTCCGTAGCATTCTTTCTATTGTGCGACATCGTTTTACTATCGGGTGAAAGACATTCTAGCAAGGCCATACTACTTACAGGCAACCAGCAGGCGAAGTCTTTTAAGTGAAAACAACATTCAAGGGGATATCTATGACTCGCTCGAAGCAATGAAATTAACTCTCCACGCTCGTCCTAATTCTTGCTTGATACCCATAGCGATATCGCTTGGGCAATTCAAGACTCCCTATTACACCAAATCAAGCCATCTCGCCATTGGTGTCATCCATAGCAGAACTCTGCTCCTTGTGCATTCGCTCCATCTCTTTCAATTGACTTTCACGAGCTAGTAGCTCCTGCCTCTTCTCATTAATCTCGCGTTGCACCTTCACCTCGATTTCTCGAAGCTTCTCCTCTTCACGGCGAAGCTGCTCCTCCTTGAGGCGGACCGATTGGGAAGCTAAGTCTTCAGGGTTCATAGAAGAGTCGCTGTTGGAGGGTCGTTAGTACAGAAATTAGTCGTAGGAGGAAAATCCAACTTACGCAGCAGCACCACCCTCAACGCTCTTGCTCAACTTCTCAGTTCTATAGTTCTCATACAAGAAGTCATGTGTAATCTCTTTCAGGTCTGCAAGATGGCTGTGTAGTAGAGCACTTCTGATGGCGAGGAAATCCGAGTGTCGTGGGTTGTCAATTTCAACAACACCCCAAGGATATTGTCGAGCTCTAACCCTCCGGCCTCCAATCTCAACCACCTCTTCTGACCCTACAATGGCGAAAGGCATCAGGCCTCGCAGCTCTGCGTTTTCTTCTACTGTGTCCTCATCGTCCTCTTCGATATCGTAGGGGAAGTTGTAAACAGGGATGCGGTAATGTTCGATATCCTCCATAACGAGCTTCTTCGACTCTGCGAGCTCGGCTGGCGTAAGAGAATCGGCCTTGCCAATAACAGGGATAACATTGACGCGGGGGGATAGGCGCTTCATGAGCTCAATATCAAGTTCGCGGAGACTATCGAAAACCATTAGCATTGAATTGGCCCGAAGGTTCAGGAAGTCAGCCTTACCCATGGCCAGTTGGTGTAATAAAGTAAAGCAGAGCGTGCACCCGATTGTCTCTAAATCTGGGGTTACGCTTGATGCGCGATTCTTCGGCAAGAATGTCGTCGTATTGGCGCTCCAGATGACCGACGATTTCGGAGAAGCTGGGGTAGGTAAATTAGCTTGAGGCTCTCCATAACAGCCCGACCGAGCATACATACCTGGCCTCATTGTCGATCTGATCTCCAAAGCCGGGTGTATCGACAATCGTAAGAGAGATACGTGTGCCTTCCTCATCTAGCTCCAGCTCTATCAAAAGAATTAGCGGTGTAGCTTTGAGCTGTGCAGACTCGACTCTACCCACCGACTGTGATGGGCTTGATACGGACGCCTTCCTCGAGGTGCGCGTTGTGAGCATCATCTGCGTCTTTGCTTTGGAGTACTCGTTTTCCGCATAGCGTATTCACGAAAGTGGTGCGTCCTACACAGGTTAGTACTCATGGAACGAGTTGGATTTGGTACATAAGGCTTACCGGTTCCTGAAGCACCGCAAACCATCAGACAGAATTGAATACCTTTCTTCACATTTTTCTTTCGGCGCATCTTGATCTAGAGTAGAACACGTCAGTAATGGTGATGGCTAAGGTAGTCGTATATGCAAGCACAAAGCAATTGTTCGGCTGGTAATGTCACATACAGCATTAAGTGGTGAAGACATGCTGAGGCGGGTGTCGCTGGGAGGCGAGGAATGTGTAGGCACAATAAGGTAATGTTGCGAAGGATGATTTGTAGTGTACAGATGCTCAAAAAACAATGTGATGCTAAGGGGTTGGTCTTGGCGGCAATAAAAGCTGGGGACTTCACGCTACGCTTGAAGTGGGCTAGCATAAAGCGAGTCGCACGGGCATCAGTCAACATCCGTCATCTGTATATCAACTGTCGCATGTATTTGCTTCTCAAGCTTCACACCCGCCTCATGAATTACAACCCAGTCCCTCTCCTGACTGCTTGCAGTTTTCATAGGCGCATACCACCCTAGTCTCAAAGTCTCCGCGGTCATGAATACTAGGCCAGCCATCGACGAGTCCGCAGGCCCTGTATCATTATCAGTGGCTTTCAACCAGGACAGTAGCTGCTTCTCAGTAAGCCTTGATACTGGATTCTGCGGTATGCGAGAGACAATCATTCCTGTGGAGTGCTGTGGAACTTACCTACTTCGTTAGTCTTCAATTCAGAGCCTTGCGAGCTCAAAGTTTCACGCGGTAAACCACCTACTATCACAACAGTCTTTCACATATACGCAATTGATTGCTGATCATGCGTTGTAATAGATTTCAATGCTGGTATTGGCGAAGCAGAAATGCTTGGCAGAGCTAACTACATAGCTTTGGTCGGGGGAGGGAAACAACCCAAGTTTCCACAGAACAAGGTCGGTAAGCCAAGCTCTCAACCATCTTCCCAATGACACAAGGCAGCTTATATTCACCTTTAGGTCATCATCTGGGACGATGCCAAACAGCAAGCAGTCATCACTCTTGAATTCCGGTCTGCCGTTAACCGGGTGAGCCTATCCCGGTCACGAATAGTTGTTGCGCTGCAGAACAGCGTACATATGTATGCTTTTTCGTCAACCCCCGAAAAGCTTTCAGTCTTTGAGACAGCAGATAATCCGTTGGGCCTATGCTGCCTCGGCGCAAAGGTTGTAGCCTTCCCTGGACGGACGCCTGGCCAAGTACAGATGGTTGAAATCGCTACTGGAAATGTCAGTATCATACCAGCCCATGGTTCGCCTTTGAGGGCAATGGAATTGAGTCCGGATGGTGAGATTCTGGCAACCGCAAGCGAGATGGTAAGTATAAGGGTATGGGATTTGACAGTTATTCAGCTAACCGCTGCAAAGGGGACGCTCATACGGACGTTTTCCACCAGCAATTGTGCCCGTATTGGCGAGTTGCGCCGAGGGGTGGATCATGCTGTCATCTATTCAATCGCCATATCGCCCAATAGCGAACTCTTAGCTGTCACATCGGACAAGTCAACCTTGCACATATTTGATCTCCCTCGCTCCTCGACCAAGTCTGAATATTCCGCCACTGGCACTAGATCTCACCGCGACTCCAACAGTTCCTCAATGACCAGAAACAGTGAAGAGAGCAATAGGCAGAAATGGGGGATCTTAGCGAACGTACCACTCCTTCCTCGAGTTTTTTCTGACATCTACTCTTTTACGTCCGCACATTTTGAGATTGACGACGACCCACAGACTAGTCTGAAATCAACCGGTAATGTACCAATACCAGGAATTCCAGGTGGTAGACCTCGAAAAGGAATAATTGGGTGGAGAAATGATTATACGATAATTGTAATTGGAGCGGGAAGAGATGGCCGGTGGGAAAAGTTCATCATAGGTGAAGGAGATGATGGAAGGAGACACTGCGTGAGGAATGGCTGGAAACGGTACCTTGGTAGCTAACGATATCCTAATGAATCTCGAATAAAGAATGCTGGAAATGCACTGTCACTCTCGAATCCCACCCGATCATTATACCCGCTTATTGCACGTCCGTGACCAGGCTATTCATCCAGTTGCGAAATTTCGAGCGCCATGTCAGCACCGGCACTTCTCATTCTTTCCAATACGTATTCCTCAGTCGTATTGGAGACGGCTCACTGTCTTGTCACATTGTTTAGGCCTTCTCTTTTGTCGCCCATCAGAAGACGCTAGGATGTCTTGGAGTGCCAACAGTCCGATTTTGGTGGCTGGACGTTCTTCCTCCCATCTAACTTTTCGTTCCGCCAGAAAAGTGTGAGCTGAGCTGAGCTAGCAAAGGTCCGCTCTAGTCGAGCCAGTCGGTTGTAAAGATCTAAGACTTGAAACTAAATCATTTTCATGGACTCCGTGACCTCTTCCTCTGCGGTCTATGCCGCCTCCGGCGCTCATCATCCGATCCCGAGCCGCTGTGCCTACGAGACCGGTGGCTGTGGTGCTTGTGATGTCGTCTTTCCTTGCGTTCATCATGCTTTCGGCCCTTCTTCGCCAAAGCCGCCAGTGCTTGCGCCACCTCTTCTTTTTTCTCCTGCACCAGGTATTCCTTCATTGGGTCGTCCTCATCATGATCCCTAATCAACGCAGCCAGCTCTATTTCCTCTTTCAACATTGGCCTCTCATCCTCACTCTCCGGTATGCCAGCACGTTTCCCACCGATGCCCTCCACCTTTGTAGCCTGACCGGCAGCTGCGGCCGTCCGTGCCTCTTCTTCTTCGTCGTCCTTCCGCTTATACCTCGTATGATCCACCTTCAACGTCCTGCCCAAGATTACAGCCCCGCCAAGATTATCGACCGCCAGGTCCGTACTCCGTTGATCCTCGTACTTCAAGAATGCAAATCCCTTCGACTTGCCGGTTTCCTTATCCCGCACTAGATTCACGTATACAGGTTCCCCGTATTGGGAGAAAATAGCAATGACGTCGCCCTCTGAGAGGTCAAAGGGAAGGCCGCCAATGTAAATGTAAGCTGTGTCGTCAAAGTCGCGGTGCCAGGAGCCGCCTATGGAGACATTGTTTTCTAATTCGCGCTTGTTGAGGGATTGGATTTCGCGAATTGTGTTCATGTTGCGAGATTCGATGCTGCATCAAGGATATGCTATTGAACGTAGGGACAGATACTGGCAGTAGATTACAATCTGGAGACCGAAAGGGAATGTTTCTTGTAACACAAAGATCCAACATCGAACGAAGGTGATTGCGACGGGCAGGACTTGCATGTCGGATTTAAGAGCCAAGAGCTTGGGCCACATCTAGGGCTGGGCGCATGTGCTGATTGCTTCTTCCGGTAAAGCCTGCTAGCTTTCTGCTGCCCTTTCTCGGGTTTTGGCTGTCGTTCCAACTCTTAAGTGCTCTCATCTTGTCAGTGGTGAATAGACTTTCATATTTTGTTTTTTAATATTGCGGTTAATGTTTTCATGTTTATCGAATCTTGATAAGACTATCACAAAGCAAAGCGATGCAATTGTTCACGATGATACTCGATCTGTTCAAGAGCTCTACATCTTCTTCGCTTTTTCTTCTTAACTCATATGTTCCAGGTCTTATCATGAAGCCCTGCAATGTCTTTGCTCTTGCTTGTTTTTTCACCGTCCTGTTGAAGCGAGAAGAAAAATAAGTAGTCATCCCATTCCAACCGACCAAAAGCCAACCCTCCTCACCCCCTCCGCTGAAACTCAACCAGATACCCATCCGGATCCGTCGCCAACAAAAACTCCCGGAAGATATCCCCAAGCGCCAACGGAAGCCCAATCATCCGTATCCCGAATCCCATAATTCATATTACTGCCCTTTGGAGCATTCTCGTCAACGAGCTACAAAATCAGAACACCGTAGCTCTGTAAAGACTGCTGCGTGACGGCGATATTCGGAACAACGATGCCCAGACGAGCGAAGCCGAAGGATTCGAAGGTTAGAGAGGGGCGGGTCGGCGTTCCAGACGCGTGAACGGATCAGTGCTTGGATCTCTTTCAATAGCTCGATGGGATACTATAAAGTATTCTTTTCTTTTTCAGGAGGTGAGAACATGTACGCTACCCCAAAGAAACTTAACCAAACCCTCGCTGCTCCTTTAGTCCGCCGCAAAATCCTCGCCCTATTGAAGTCCAGTTCCGTTCATGCCGCCGTGCGGATAGCCCATGTAGGTGATGGAGTACAAGTCCTGAACATCGAAGGTGAAAACGTGCCGAAAGCCAAGGATGCCGAGGCAGAAGAGTATTGTCTCGGCGAGGTTGCTGATTTGGAAGGCGAGGTGGTTGAGGATGTAACTGATGGTTGCGGGATCTTGGGGACCGTCGTGGCCGAGGGTGATTCCGGGTTGGGTGGTATTGGGGGAGGTGGGATGGAATGATGGGGGATTGCAGGCTAGGAAAAGGGTGGGGAGGAAATGGACGAGTTTATACAAGCAAGAAGATCTATATATGGTGGGTTTTTGATGTCTGTGGTTCCACATCGAGCTGACTAGATCGAGTGGAAGGCAGATGTCCCTGAGCCTCGGCGGTTCTGAGGTCGAGGAAGCAGAGTTGGCACCATAGATGTCTCCTCAAGTGCCCTGCAAGCGAGTCACTCGTCATGCCAGCGTCATCTCTACCAAAGCCAGCGATTTGCGCATTTCTCATCAACACTGCTACGAAAACTGAAATGGACCGAGATATTTCGCAGCGGCAGATGGGAATCTGAGGAGCGTTAGCGAAGCGGATGGTATAGGAGAGGCGCGGTTGTACAAGATAGATAATAGCAGCTTGCATGGCCTCTTGCTCTAAAGTACCAAGAACATCGGGTTTCTGAAGATAGTGCTCTATAGCAAGTTTACATCTCTCCACAAGGACAGATTTGGCAACACCCAAAGAGATTTGGCTTCGTTGAAATGGTAAGCTGATCGCCGCAGCGAAACACACGGCTAAAATCAATGCTTTCATGGAATATGATACCATTCCATAACATGTACTCTCGTATACTTGTCCCACTGTATGGTCAAAGTCACGTTTACAAAGGAGATGGGCGAGTGGATCGACAGCTGCAAAATACTGGCGATGCAGGAAATCGCATTCGTCCTGTGGCGGAAAGAAAGGGACCTCGTCGTCACAGAAGTTTGGTACATGGCCCGTACCAAAAGGCAGAGAAGGGTAGGGTTTAAACCACGCTACCAGAGGCGCCGAAAAGGATCCAGATGATGTGATTTGGCTTGGAGGGCATTGTACTCGGCTGCACGAAAGTGCTTCTTCCATCTGGAATCAGATAGTCAGCCCTATGAATTAGCCGTGAAGAATGTCATAAGAACAGACAATGGCAACAGCATAGGGCCTTAGGATACCGTCAATCCTCTAGGTGATGTCGAGCTTTCCAATCCGCAAGGATAGGTGGTTCACACCCGACTCAGGACCACTACTCCGATGGCCATCATTAAGATGTTGAAGCCCACCATTAGGTTCCGCTGGCCTGTTAGTATCATTGCTGTGCTGATGATGTGCTTTAGCTTCGTTTTTGACGGAATTGGCCTCGCCAGGAGTAGGTATGTCACTTTCATCGTCTGAAGTAGCGCTACTCGTCACCATACCCATAACCCGAGCATTTCCTGGAGACGGAGATACGAAGACGCATAGTTTCGAGTACTTTATGCAATTTGCGCACGGATAAGTCTTCCTGCATCCAGTTTTCCGTCTTCGGCACTCGATACAGGAATGGATAGGTCTGTTCCGACGTCTCTGGGGTTTTTCCAATGGGTGCGAAGATCTTGGGCATGCTCTAGCCGATACCTTAACCTACGACTGCGGCATTGTCGAGGACCCTGCGTTACATGAGCAAAACCCGCCATGGATGAAGCGCGAGAAAATTGACGGCTTCGAGCGGAGTTATATTCCACCCCGCTACGCTGTACATCAGTCACATAACGGTGAGCTGGAAAGCCCAGACGTGCACCACCGGGAGCCGAGTGATACAAGGCATTCTGCCACTACGGAATCCCCAGCTCCGAAGGCTAAGGAATCCATACAACATACAGCGTATGTGAGCACTAGCAACCCTATGCTACTCTCCGCTATTGTATGCCATCAGATAACCACTTGAGAATAGAGTGCAACGAGTGACCTGGAGAGCTACGGTAGAGTCCTGTCGGTGAACGACTTTGGAGTTGGAGCAGGTGTCCGGCAGCTACCTAGCACGCCTAGTACTGTGATCATCAGCCTTATTCGGGCCCTGTTCTCCCACAGAAAACAACAACAAGGTGCAATTCTCGTCAGCAGCGATGTAACTAACGAAAGCGCGTTCAGCAAAGTGGTTGTTCTAGATAGGTACAACGGTACCTAGCGGTGAGGTAAGACGATAGGGCTGGGTTTCCATTCGCCGACGCACAACACAGCAAGTACAAGCTCATATTGCGCTAACTGAGGTCTACGCAGGCAGAACTCCTCAGAATATAAACAAAGTTGTAGTGCTCGTGGACGAGTCTGTTGGCGCAAGGAACCAACGAACTAACATACGTAGCGTGGCCAGATGTTAAATTAAACAGGATTGGATAGTCGTCTCGGATGGAGGAAGGCGTCGTACTAGGAGCTCGATATACCGGACCAATTTGCTTCGACATGACCGCGTTAGAGGATAGATCTGTATTTGATAAGAGGAGCACTGTGATACGCTGCTTGAGCGATCGGATAGAGTCGGAACAGTTGCTTGTTGGGCAACAAGGTCGATGTCGAGCAAATTTCCAATACACTGCCTCCATCCCAAAGCTTGACTTTAGGATCTTGTCTCATCTTTTATGACCACAGCCTTGGCTGTTGTGCTGAGAAGCTTGTCCAAATCCTTGACCAGCTCCTAAAAAGTATTATAGTTGCTCGCTACACCCAGAGCAAGCGAATGGCCTTCCCATCTCCGTATATGATGTAGCGGATACATATCTTGACCCAAAAACAGATGTGGGCGTAGATACATATTCGAAGACGTCTCCTAATTGAGTCTGTTTCTTCTGTGACGTCGCAATCCCCAAAGTCCGACGAGTATTGTTGGAATACCGACGCCGAGCCCAACTGATATACTGATGATGTCGCTCGTTGAGAGACCTGATGAGGCCGAAGAGGATGAAGTGCTGTTACCTCCAGCACTGTTGCCGGTCCCACTACCACCACCCTTGTTGCTGCTAGATGGTGAGCTGGAGGATGCTGTCTGCGTAGCCGTCACGCCACCGCTATTTGTGACAGATAGTGAACTTGATGCCACAGATTGCGTCACTGTTGGCGCTAAATCCGCGACCTGCGCCACCACGATTGTCGAGGTTGTGGTTGGCGTTCCTGGATCGATTGTTCCCGCATCAGAAACCTGGCTGCAAGTGAGTAATATCGCAGCAATATCGCCGCTAAAACGTGCTGAGCACTGATTGGTCACTCTGTACCAATCCAACGACCCAAGCTGTGTGCCGCACGACGTGTCTTGGTACGCGACGAGCTGGACGTTGCCATTTTGGCAGGGAACGGGTTGATGTGAGATGGATCCAAGGCCGGGGGTGATAATGCATTCGGATATTGGGATGGAGGCGGCGGCATGTTCAGTACTGGGGGTCTGGCATTGATGGTCGGTATAGAAGTTTAGTTGGACTTGGAGCTGCGCCAGTACGGCAGAAAGGTCATGGAAAAGAAGGAGATAGAAGGCTGACAGGCGATGCATAATTGAAATGGAAGTGAAGATAGTAGTTTGCAACTGCGTCAGACAATTGGGTAATCAATAACGATGCGGCAGTATAGTTCGTAGTTCAATCTGGAGCAGAACAGAGAGCTCGGAGAACAAGATTTTCAGAAGGAAGATGGCGGATCTGTACTGGATTATAAGAAGCAAGCATACAGAAAAGAAAAGGGGTTAATTTGGGGGCTCAAATAGATTCCCCAAAAATACAAGCACTCTATACTGTATACGGTGCCATAGACGCTGAGGCTTGCATGAACATCTGCATCGATACAAGGTGCAGAGCTCGCGTGCCGCCTTCTCGCTTCAGGTAACCAATCATCCCATCCTGCAAAGGTAGGATACACCAGTTTATCAGGTGTTCTCGTTCTTTGTGTTGCCGTTGGATTGGCATAAAGATTCGAAACCCTTGAGTATACGTTCTGTGTTGAAAATAGGGGAGTTGGTAACCTCCGCTCCATAGGGCTGGTAGGGCTGGGGCCCGCTAGTGTAGACTCCTCCAAACAGCAACAACCAAAATATCAATATGCCCCCATATGACCTCGTATTCCAAAATTCTGGTGAGATACGATAAAGGAGTCCAAGCGAAAGGTATGTGAAGAATCAAACCACTTTCCAGCCGTCGTAATTAGATTCACTCATGATCTCTCTTGATCTGAGCTTGTAGCTTGGAACGTGAACGTAAGCATATTGTTACGGTGTCGGGATTGGATAGGGTTGAGAGGTTCCCAGATCTGGCCTAGATCTGGCCCGTCACATCCTAGCCCTAACATCCTAACCGGGACACTTTCATCTCGCTCTACCTTACCTAGGTAACACTTCTTTGTTTCACAATACGTTCCCTTTGAGCCTAGCGCGAATCCTGGGTACTTAATATATTCTATAGTGCTCCAGAGACTTCCTACCTTCTGTATTCTTGAACTTCTAGTCATAATACCCCTATTGATTCAAACATTCTAACCAGCTCCTCTGCAGTGGTTGGATTCTACAGTAGCTCGGTCCTAACATATATAGATTTCATCTAACTTATATTTAATATATTTCACCACTTTGAATAAAAAGCTTAACAAATATTAAAAGATGTGAAGCCGATAATTCAGCGACTTAAGTAGGTAGATACTTAATGACAAATTCGCTAAAATCCAAAATTGAGAACAGAATTTTGCATCCAACGATACTATGGTTTCAGCCTTGTCTCAGCATCTGCTTTGCCTCATTCAACGATACAGCTACTACATAATTCCACCTATGACCCTGAACCTACGGGATCTGAATACTCCATCCTCTAAAACTGAGATCTCACCACGATCATGTTCCAATTCATCCCCGCCTTCGCAAATTAAGCATGGACACTGAGACGACCGCTCGACATACGCCAACTAGGCGTAAATGGGCCGTCAAGATCGAGCAAAGGGGACTCATGCAGCCAGTCTATCCGCCTCAGCCAAGCATCAATACTATGATTCCTTTACCTCAACCGCTAAGCTTCAAATCTTCGACATCCAGCCGTGTGGTTGATCACGATTATCTTGAGGCAGCAGAGGCAGCAGAGGCAGCAGAGGCCACGAATCCTCCCGTTAAGTCCGATTGGACTCACTGGATCCAACCTTATCGACACACCAGGCGTTCCATTCTTCTTATCCGCGCTTTGCTGAATGAACACTTCGGCCTTCCAACCGAAACCATCTCCATCGTTCTCGATTATGCCGATTGTTGGATCTCAACCACAGCAGAGGTGGCCGCAAATCCACATCATTTTTGGGATCAACACGATATAATCACTATGCCTCCTCTGGGCACCGATGTGATAGACCCAGCATCCGGGAGTAAACAGCCACAGGTGCCGTTGAGAGGGCTCAATCCATGCCGAGAGATCAGAGTGAGGATGCAGGTGAAATCTATTCA
>JAABUR0100005826.1_pt1 | contig 15439 bp, 26 predicted proteins | sample 5560091 | NCBI WGS metagenome assembly JAABUR01 (sample SAMN10711879, study PRJNA513375) | rock metagenome | isolation source: Antarctica rocks | place: Antarctica: Victoria Land, University Valley sud
TTGGGGCAGGCCCTTGAGAACTCATGATACGTTCACGAGAACGAGTTGGAGCAGGCGTCTGGTTCGTAGGTAGGAGCCTACAATTAGCTCCCCGGACGAGTCCACTCTGATGAAACTGTATGGTAGGCGGCTCCTGGGAGGTAGCAGTAGGCTCCAAAGAGGAGGTTGCGCTGACGTTGTTTGTATTGGACATGATGAGTTGTGATTGAGTTGTTGATGGTTGAGAAGGTTGAGTGTGCAGAAAGTAGAGGTTGGGGAATTTCAGTTAAATAGGTGACTGAACAAGAGATTTGGTGGAGGAGAAACAATCGAGATGTGGATCATTGTCCCACTTTATGGTTGTTTTTTCAGGCAAATGTCGAAGAAAGCAAGTGCTTTTAATTTGAGCTGTCGGTGACAGATGCGTTGTCTTGAGCTTTGTGTGTTGACGATGCTCTCTGGTTTTCTCCATCTGATTAGTGAATATCATGAAAGATCCTCATTGTCAACCATCAACCACAACCGCATATAGATGAATAAAAGGATACTCGGAGCTTTCGTCCAATCTTTTTCAACCCACAACCTTACCCACAACCTCCCAACGACGGAATCACGGACATCGCAAAACCAACAACACAAAGTACCTCTCTCAACAATTCCCCTTCAACACCATCTCGAATCCTCATCTCCTCGAGGAGAGAGAAAAAAATGTCTTCACAACCTCCACTCCTAAGCAGTACTGGCTTCTCCCTTTTTACAGGAAACGTGCCTTTGCTCCCAGAATCCGATACCGAACCGTCTGTCCCTGCACCAAAGAAGGCGTCACCCTCAGGAGCCGACACGGGGTTCTCTTTTTCGGCGGGAACAAAATCATCAGGATTTTCGCTCCCAGAAACTGATACGGAATCCTCCTTTTCCGCGCCGAGGATGCCGTCGCCGTCTGCGCTTTCGGAAGAAGCTGATGCGGGATTTAGGGTTTCGGCGGGGACAATGTCGGCGAGATCTTCGCTCTTGGAAACGGATACAGGACTCTTGTCTCCGGCGAGCACGATGTCGTTGGGGTCTTCGCTCTCAGGAAGCGGACACGATTCTGTGGCGGATAGGTCGAGGGACATGGACAATGACAAAGCTACCCCCCCTACCCATGATGATACGACTCTAGTTCTTCGGAATCAAGGTCAGAATCCTCGAGAGCAGAAGCACCGGCAAGCTCACCTAATCACTGAACCCCAAAATAAAGAACGTGAGCCCGAGCAACGCACCCTGGCCTTGCTCGCACGCTCCGAAACCCCTTCCCTCGCAACGACCCTCTACGTCACAACCCTAACCTCCTTTGGAGTCATCCTCTCGCCCACCCTTTCAATTTTCGTTCATCTTCTTAGCATGCTGAGCATCGGCTCGCTGAGGCAGGAAATTCGGCAGCTGGAGAAGGAGAATCGCGAGAAGGATGAGACCATTAGGCGGCTGGAGGAGAAGACTGTGGTTTTGGAGGAACAGGAGAGCGGACTGGAAGGGGAAGATTTGTGGTTCTGGAGAGAGGACTGGAAGGGAAAGATTTGTGGTTCTGAGAGGTTGGGAGGTTAGGAGGATGAGAAGATGGATGCGGGAGGGGAATTGATGGTCTAATAGATGGGGACGGTGGTTGACATAATGAATGAGATGATTACCTTGGTCTGGGCTCCTAACTATTTTTGTGTACACCCGTGTTCGTTTCTTGATGCTTCTTATGCAAAATTCTCGCGTAATGTTTCTTGCAATTCTCGACTTTTCCTTCATATATGCCATTTGCGGGTGTCAGAAATTCTGTCACTCTTGAATCAGGCAGTCAGTTTTCTTTGCTATTAGTCCCATGTCGTCAAGGTTTCGCTACAAACCAACCGTCGGTCTTGAACAGTGCCTTTGATTGATGTTGTTCGGATTGTCGTAGTTGTCAGTATTCTTACTATTTCTTTATAAACCTCTCCCTTATTCTTTCAGTCTTTTCTGCCACCACTGATTCTCTAATCCATGACTCAACCCAGCAAAAACCAAGATATTAGGCAATCTCAAGAGCATCCGAGCCATGTTCTTCAAACGTAAAGCCTCAGAGCCTCCTCCCTCAACGGAGGAAAATGCAGCTTCATCCAGCCAAGCTTCCACCGACTCCACCAAGCAATCCCCCTCATCTAATGAACAAACCCAACCACTTTCCTACGAGTTCCGCATGCGAAGACTAGCCCTCCTGCAGCAGCGCCTCGGCACCATCAAGAAGATGGAAGAGGACGCGGCGAAACGAAGAGCGGATGTGAAAAAGGAACTCGAGAGAATTGAGAAGATGCAGCGGGAGACACGGAGTTTTTTGGTAAGTGCGCTGGCGAGAGGGAGGGAGGAGAGGGGCGAAAAGTTGGGAGTAGAACGGGAAGGGAAAGGAAAGGGGAAAGAAAAGGAGGGAGAGGTGGAGGTGGAAGAAGAGAGGGGGAGGACAAGGAAGAGGAGGGGCGAGTAGAATAGGCGAGTTCTGTAGAGATGGACAGATGGAGAAATAGAGTGCTTGTGCTCTTAAAATGGAATGACTTGATAGCTTGAATACAACTGCAAGGATTGTATGATAAACATGATAAATTAGAGGAGCATATATGTTTTAAGATCGTAGCAACTCATACATGTACTACCAGTCAGTCTGATAGATAATCCGGCTGTCCACCGTTGGTAGTTGACTTTTCATACCTTCCGCTGGAAGGCATGTTGCTTGAGGTGGGCGAAATGTGAATATTATGGGTTTATCGCCAAGGATGATTGGGGATCGATTCAGCCCAGGGTTTGACGGGATTTTGAGCAGTTGCAATGCTTTGAGGATGAAACAATCTTTCAAATTTTCTTTCTTTACGAATAACGTCGATGCGTATTTCACACTACCTTAGCTTCAAGAAGAACCTCTCGGATTGGACCGATCAAATTATCGCTGTACAGTGCGTTAGGACGTAGTTGTTTGATATTATCTGGGTTCCATGGATCGTAATTGCTGGAAACCACAAATTGGCGATTAGGGCTGCGGAGTTTTAGCGATACTGCCGGCAAAGAGTAAAGTAGGGATAGGGTTCGAAGATGCATTTCATCGAAAGATTAACGCACGAAGCGGCTGTTGGCCCAACCGCCTCAAGCGCCGTAGGCCTGCCAACCACTGTAGCCACTCTTGGGTAGCATCAATCGAATATAGTCACCCAAGTCTCGACACTATGACAGCCAGCATTACAAGCCTTGATTTATGTTAATTTGAGCTACTGGACTGCATTTTATGAATGAGACAGCACAATCTGAGATGATGATTGAGAAACAGGATTGGATATACTGTATTCGACGTTGCTGGCCGCTCAAAAATATTACCAAATCACTAAAAATAATCCTCACTCCAACAACCACGTGCTGCCGCAGTGCCAGCTAAGAAGTAAGCAGTCACACTTTCAGGCTAATAGCTCGTCTACCTCATCATCGCTCATCCACATGAGCACATCCTCCATCTCCCTCACACGACGCGCACAAAGCTCTTCAAGCCTCGCCTTTTCTTGGCGTAAGCGCTCCATGGATTCCTTATGATATTCTCGATTCTCTTGACGCAGTGGTTCTAGCAGTTGGTTTACTTGCTGGAATGCTTGAACCAGTTGCTCGAGACATTCAACATTTTGTGTCTGTGACTTGATCCACTCATCCTTGGATCGACTCTCACGCTCCCGTAGCTCGTTCATGCGTTGTTTTAATGACATAAAACGGAATATCATGAACATTAGAACGAAGAGCGCGAAAGTCGGACCAGGCAAGGAGAGTGCGCCTTGTAAGACCGGGATAGCGCCGACTGCCATGAGGGATGCATAGACAGCGGGAACATAGCGTATGAACCGGGGTTCCCGTTGGCCTTTTTCTTGCTCTGGAACCTGGGGTTCCATGTCTCTTGGGTCTTGTTGCTGATTCTCGATTTCTTGAAGTTCTGAATCTTGGTCCTGAACGTTCTTAAGGGTCTCTTGAATGATCAGGCGATCAGTGGAAGTCAAAGCTGGTTTGCTCGAAGAAGGTTGCGACGACATATCGCGTGAACCTAATAGATTTGTTCCCCAGATGACCGCTGTCGTAAAATGCTATCTTAAGTCAACGAAAGATGATGGTTTTATTGTTTGCAAAGCGTGAGTGGTTTAGGAATTTGAAGAGAACGAAAGCTATAGAGGTTTGAGTTCTTTTAATCTCTCTAGAAGTTTTAAGCGCAAGTGTTAAAATCCTGACAATGAGGACTCTTGACACATCGATTAAACTACAGCATATTGTTATGGGAAGAACGTTGCTTAAAAATATAATAGCCAAACAGATATCGAGAATCACGATGACAACAGAACTTCTCGACACTGTGGCCAGTCGCTATCAATACAATGAAACATTACGACGAACATCGCAACTTTAAAATCTCCAAACAACATCAAGACACAAGTCATATTAACATACTAATCCCGCTAAACCCCGCTTGTGGTCCAAAACGTCGCCTCGGCAATATGAAATCTGTTCTAATCAGTCACCTTATCCAATTTGACGCGGTGACGCAAAGACATAAGCAGGAGCTTCGACCATCTAGTTATGCCCTACATCTCAGCAATTCGGCCAGAACGCTCCTATATTTCACTGACTTCGTCTCTTGAACTCAGTTGCTTCAGGAGAGGTGTTACTTAATATCTAGAAGCGGCTAATGGGCTTGAAGATTGCCGGAGGGGCATCGAGTCGTATCGTCACAAACACGTCGGAAATCTCTATATTCAAGGGTTTCTTCAGCACAGAGATAGCGATATGGAGATTTGTTACTTGTATAGTTTATGATATCCAATAAACCAGACCATCACGAAAACAACCTCAGACACCGATTAATCCCTAGGTCACAAATCATCCCTTCGTCTCACAACTCAGACATTCATGCCCTCAACCTCTCGCCGTCATCTCCCTGCTCCTCTCTGTTCAAGCCGCCGATGGCGGTTCGAATTCCGCGAGCCCTTCTTGGAACTCCTCGCTCAGCATATCCAACCTTCGAAGTACCCCTTTGAACTCGGCGCTGTGCTGCTTCACCTGGTCTGTCATCTTTCTCACGTACTCGGCATCCTGCAACAACATTTGCCACTCGAGGTCATCGACCTGCTTTCGGTGGGATTTTCGGGCTTTTTGGAGTCTGTCCTCGAGTTGAAGAACTCGTTGGCAGAGTCGGGCGATTTCTTGCTTTTCCCAAGAATCTGATCCGCATTGCCTATTGCTTCGTGTATATTGTTGAAGTTGTCCTTGTTTTTGGAGTTTTCGGACCTCTTGCTGCTCTTTCCAGCGTCGAGTGTGTTCTTGGGTTTGCTGCTGACGCTCTAGTTTTTGACGTTCGCGGTCTTGATCTCGGAGGGATTGATCCGCATCGTTGGTAGGACTATTGACGGACGGCTGTTGAGCTGCAGTAAGAGCTTTATTCCTTGAAGAAGGAATTGATGTAGACATGTTTGCTGTGTTGGAGCAGTGATCCTGGTTTGGAGGTTTTCGGGCCTGTTGCTGCTCTTCCCTGCGTCGTGTGTGTTCCTCGGCTTGTTGCTGACGTTCTATCCTCAGCTGCTCGCGATCTTGATCTCGAGGGGTGCGATCTACTTTGTCAGCAGAAGGCCCCATGGTAGATGGCTGTCGTGCTGGAGTAGAAGATTTTTCCTTTCGAGAAAGTGAGGAAGACTTATTCCCCATACTGAAAACAATGGCGCACAGATTTCTAATAGCTTATTATCGTGAGATACGATATGTTTATTTCGACAAGCAAGGATGGAAGCTGCATAGCGGAAGAAAGAAGAAAATTGCAGAATTTCCAGTCTCATTTATATTGCAGGGAGTTCTTAAGACAGTCACCACAACACCGACAATGAGCGTTCTCAACACAATCACTAAAATAACCCCATCCCTTCGAGACAGTCTCTCTCTAACCCAAATGCATGCAAAACAAAAGGCCAACACAACTACCACCTCTGCCCCTCAGAGCACAATCCCCCTTCCACTACCTCACCACGGTTTGAGCGGCTATTTGGGAGTGAGATTATCGATAAGTTCTAAGATTCCTAGTCACTACCTTTAAAATTCAATACTTATTGAGCTAGATTTGTTGATTTTGGTGAAAGTATTGAGAGGTGATGCATACTTATACCCCATCCAAAGATTGTAAAAATCAATACAATTTTCTACACATACAAAAGAATACCGCTCCTCCTGGGGCTCACAACTATTTCCATAGATAGAAAACATGGGCATCTCATCTCCTCTGCCATGCACCTGTTCGTGAGCGCAAGGGTTAGTTGTTATCAGCAAGTTTATATTTTCAGTGGTTTAAGATTTGAAATTCTAAAGGCAAAGGTGAGGGGAGTACAGTAGAGACGATGGTTCTATCCACAATTAGGTAGAATGTCTGGTGCAACGATTCGAAGGTCGCTTAGAAGCTTGGTACGTCCTTTTACCCCCTCAAACCCGGCCAGAACCCCTTTTCTGCCCTAACAAACCCAAACAGAGAATCCCTTGGCACCTTGAACGCACACTTGGACTGAGAAGCTGCCAAGTATGAGTACCGGCCCTCCACGTCCGCAACCAACGAAGCATCCAGCACCACAAACACCAACATTCGGGAAACCCCCCCGTTTTCTCTCCCCACCAAACAACCCTCCCCTCACCTCACCTCCTCCACCACCCCTCAAACACCCCCAAATAAATCCTCCCAATCTCCCCATTCACAGACATCAATTCACCCCATACCTCGCGTATCTCATTGTCAATCTATTACCGCTCTCGACTGATGCGTTCTCTTTCCTCTTCGGGGAGGTCGCATATGCCGTCGAGCCAGTCTTCGAAGCGGGTGAGGGTGTTGCCCAATTTTTTGGTGGTGGTGGAGGTGGAGGTAGGGGGAGGAGGGGGAGGTGGGTTTTTGTGAGGTGGCTGGAGGAAATGAGACAATGATGGGGGTTGGCAGTGTGAGAATCATGGCAGCCGAACTTGTTTTGAAAGGAACAGTTAGGAACAGCCGTGATTCAGGGCTCGCGAATGGGATACTCTAAGGATCAGCTAACTCTCACTAGAATCACCCACCAATGCCAACAAACCCCCCCCCCCCTTCACCCCTATCCATCAAACCCCTAAGCCCCCGCCCCTATCTACCACATCTATCAACTCAGCCTAGGTCTCCACTGCCGAAACCACTCCTCAAACCCCTCGAGAAAGATCCATCCGACTTCTGCGGCCTCCTCCTGCAACGCGTCCCAATCGCGTACAATCTCGTCCCAAGCCTGTTCTCGCTCCAGCTCTTCGACTCGTAGCTGTTGGCGATGTCGTTCTTGTTCCTCTTCGGTGTGGAGTTTTTCGTGGAACCATTCTTTGAAGCGGGTGAGGGTATTGCCCATTGCGGTTTGATTGGGTAGATCGCAGTGGGATGTTGTTCTTAGGGAGGTGGTTGTTGAGTTAGTAGTGGCGGAGGACCGCGAAGGAGTGGAAAGGGGGAAGGGGTGGGTGGTTTGGAGAGGAAGTATGTGTGTTGAAAATGAGAGCATTGAGGAAAGGGACAATTGGGGATTCCGTTGGACAATGAGATCTTATTAGGGGAAGAAAGCAGGAAACTGTATTTGCGCGGCGTAGAACATGGAATCCAGACTTACAATCTCCAAACCCCGCCCTCCCCATTCATCGCCTTCATAAACCCACTCACCTCCCCCGAATCCTCCCCCTTCCCTTTCCTCTGACCACCAGCCCGAACAGGCGCCGGCTCAGACTGTCGCCTATGCCAATTATGACGGTTTTGCGGTTGTCTCAAATGCGTCGTGTTCCGGCGAGCTAGACCGGAGTGATCGTCGTCTTGCTGTTGACGAGATGCGTGTTGCTGCGCCACCGTTGCCAAACGCCTCCGTGCGGTGTCTGGATATGGGGAGATGGAGTTGCCGGTGGCGAGGAGGGGGAAGGATGAGAGGGTGTCGTATTGGGGTTGCGGGGATTCTTTCCCTAGGGGAGGGGTTGGGGATGAGAAGGTGATGCCCATGGTTGAGGTTGTTTGAGTCGAGATGATGTGCGGTAAGTTTACTGATATGGGGGGTTTAACAATCGAGCGGGGCGAAATGATGGGGAATGCGAAATTTGAGAACTACCCGATATCAAGCTTGCGAAGACAAAGGATTGTAGTGACTGTCGAAAGGATGAAGGAAGACAATGGGAGGCTGTGTGCTTGACAATGGGACAAGATAACAAAGAAGTATTCCTCCTACGCCATCCAGCTATCTCTTACTGGGGCGAGTTAGTGTAGAAAGTTCGTAGACAGCAACAGGTCTCCACAGATATTTCTAGGTGAACAAGTAGACACAAAGCCTCATTGAATTAGCAGAACACGAACTCGAGTTCAACTGTAGGGCTTATGCGATAATAAGAGTCGGGTAAGAAGACATGCAGAACTGATTGATCCTGACTTTCCTTACTCAAGCGTCACTTTGTACGGTTAGATGTCTGATTTTCCCACATCAATTATTGTTCACTAACATATGACCACCCATGGTGCTTACCTCACTGTAAAGATGTGCGACTAGTACCATAGAGTTCGATCCTATCACAGCTCCTTGCATGATCCAAGGGTCCAATCTTCATCTTTATTCCTGATGGCGTCAGTAGACAGTTTCGTCTGACATAAATCATTTTAGGAAGGTAATTCTACACATAAGAACACGAGTTGATTGCAAAGGAAAGGAAAGCGGGACTTCCAGTTTTATCAGTGGTTTACATATCAGTCACCGCAGCCGAAGCAACTGACGTATGAGCATTGATTGGCCTTTAGGCGTAAATGTTAAGAAATGAAAGGAAGCGAATTTTGCGTGCAACGTATGCGTTATGAGAGATGGCACCTCCGATATACTTTAGGATAGGTACTGTAGAGAAATAGACGAGCCGCCAAAAGAAAGAGATTCACAATGTGAAGAAGAACAAACGCAGTTGCATTCAAAAAGAGCGTTAAAACCTCTATAGTTGTACAAATGTGGAAAAGGGTCCTGATCAGGGACAGACAAACAGCTGCTAGCACAAAACGAGCATAATTGACTCCAAAAGTCTTCTCTTCTCACGAATCCTCCATTCCTTGGTCTCGAAACCTCACCCTAGAACCTTTCACACTATTCGTTTCCAGGTTAAGCGTCCTGCTCTTGCAATCCATCAATTGCAAGAGCATCCTCGGTAGTTGGCAGTGCATCTTCCATCAACACCGGCGCAGTTGTTGTCATAGCACGAACCGGTGTAATCCTGGCTGCAGCCCCAGCCGCAACGACAACCTGAGAAATCCCCTTCCATGCAGGTGATTCTGTCAAAGCTATATTCGCCGGCGCAACCCACCTGCTCCAAGAGGCTCCACCACCACTCATGCAGGTCAGCTTTTCATTTCACATCAGCTAAATAATCTTTGTTGGTCGAGGGTGGAAGTGATACATAAGACCTACCGTCTACCGTTGACGCAGGTGCTGGTGGTTATGGTCGGTTACTCTGTCAGCTGCTGCTCGGGTATATCAGCGTATCACGCCTAATTTTTATGCCACGCTGAACGATATTGTCATGCAGCTTACTTCATTCCTAGAATCTGACATAGATGTATAGTATCAAGTAATCGTGATGACAGAGACGTAATTCAACCCATGAGACAACGAGGAAAGTAGAGTAATAACGTGACCGGAAATCCCACCTCCTAAGATTTGACGCATCTCAGCTTGTGCCATATGAAGACTTGAAGAACTTACAGCCTCAACTGGGCACATGACCGTCAGAACTCTCGAATGCTGATTCATTGCGGTTAACCAGTTGGCCATGCGGTCGCTTACAGTGAGACGCATATTGCCGAATGTAGCGACGTAGCCTGATATTCCCTACCAATCAAGAACATCTAACAATAAGTTCTGTTGATATGCATAGCGACCTAATATTGTGGGCAATTCAGCCGCATCCATCCGCACCATAGATCTGCGCCAAGCCTGAACATGATAAACCAATTGGACCCTGTGGGAGATACCTAAAGCAGATATGGCTGCGCTGCCGCAATGCTGTATACGCTCCACCATGGGAAGCTTTCTGGAATGGCTGAACTGGTGGATAATCGAGCTCTCCATGGGCTGTTGGACTTTGATCTCACGAAGCATGCGCAAGGCTAATTTGAAGCCTTTACTTCGGAGGTATGTCATGAGACTCGTGTATATTTCTATAGGTAAGGACGGCCGTAATCAAACACAGACGCAAGGAGATGCGCTAACATTGTCCTTCAGCATAGCAGTTCATGGACGTGAAACCTAAGGATGCAGATATAAAGAAATGCTTGGATATGGTCTACTTGTGATAGTTGGCCGACTCAGTCGTCCATTACACCTACTGAGTGTCATGGTCAAGAGGCATGTGTCAAGACCAGCTAGAATTTCCACCACGGTATTGTCGTAGTGACGCTGACGGTACTGGTCGACGTAATGACAGTTACGCTTGTAGAGGTGATCATCCCCTGAATAATACAAATTAGACAGCTATCTCAGCCATGTGGACCGAGGGAATGGCATACCGTAGGCGAGGCACAAAGCGTACTGTTTGTCGGTACGGGCGTGGTCTTGAACTCTGTGCCTGTCGCGTTCAATGTAAGCGAGCTATTGTAGGAGACACTGGGAGTCATGGATGCGAGGCCGGAAGAGTTGCTGGTAGACTAAGTCAGCTTACATTGCAAATAAGGACTTCGTCGGTCTGACAGCGACTCACAAGGATGGGGATGGCGTGATGGAAGCTGTCGAGCTAGAGTTGCTGGTGGTATCTAATTAGTGTTTGTTTTGAAGTATACTATGATACCACTAAGAGACTTACGTCGTGAGAGGAGTGATGGAGGAAGATGTAAAGGCAGATGTCTTCTTGATCTTGCTTGAGCTGAATCCTGTAGGGCCGGCTGAGGTAGAGAAGTTGAATGTGAGACTCGGGAAGAACGAACTAATGCTAGAGGGAGCAGTGGGTCCAGCAGTACGGCTGTAATTCATAGAGTTCGAAGGGGCGGCCGAAGGTGTAGAAGTGCTGATTGAACTGATCGGAAGAGTCGTGTTGATTAGAAGGGCACTAATGGCTGTGGGATCATCCTCGGGAGCCGCTACAGCAGCTGGAGTCTTGAGGTAGCAATCGGCTCCAGTAGTGTTTGGGAAAAACGTTACACCCCTACAGCGGACCGAAGAGAAACCGTCGTTGGCAATGGCACACTCTTGTACACAAGCACGGAAATTAGGTTCATCAAGCCCTATGGTGGTACTTCCTCCGTAGTTCGTGTTGCACATAACCAGGTATTGTTGGTCGCTGTAAGTAATTATTGAACCGTTGATAGCCGGACATCCTGTTGTAGTGGGGTTCGGCTCAGGTAAACTACTCGTCGTAGTCGTAACGTTCGCTGGTATAGTATGCGGAGGTTTAGAAGGTGTCGAAGTGGTGTTCGAGGGTGCGTATGTTGGAGAGCCAGAAACGGTTGCTATGGCAGATGAGATTGAAAACGGATATTTGGAACTGAGACTGAGTGTTAAAGTTGTAAGATTAGGCATAGTCGGGATTGTCGGTATTGTACCGCTTGGTGTCGTAGGAGAGCTACTCCATGTTTCCGTACTTATGCTTGATGACTCAGTGGTTGGGGCCGTTGTGGAACCTGTTTTTGGGATGAAAGAGCTGTTCGACGACGGTATGGCCGTGCCAGATGCGGCGCTGCTGGTAGGCATGCTAATGGGCCAGGATGTGCTATATTGAGAGGGCGGGCTGGTAGAGACTTCGGAGGAAGTGTTCATGATAGGGCTCACTATACCGGTTGAGGTACTAATCGTGATAATGGTGCTGACGGTAGTCAAAGGTGTGCTAGTAGAATAGATTGTACCAGTAGAGAGAGGGACAGTCGGTATTGTAGTTGAGTTCCAGGGAGTGGGAGCACTACTGGTCTCTGTCGAAGGAGTCGAGGTAAAAGTTGCGAGGACAGTGGTTGTGCCTCCAGCAACAGTGACAAAATCGATTTCTTTCTGGTAATTGATGGCTTCCTCGGTCCTAGTCTTAGAGCCGTCAGTACGGAAGCGCGGAGTCACCCTTTAGAGAAGGTCATACTATATATGCTGTAGCAGGTAATGTAACGGTATTGGGAATAATGTGAAGGCACGAGCAAGCGCTAGAAACTCCTGATATTATCGCGGCATTCTGCGGTGTGTTATTACGAGCACTCAAGTCTTTGATAGCCAACGCGGCATCTGTAGGCTGTGGACCCCGTTTGCGTAACTGAACCACTGTAGTAGTGCCATATTCTGTAAATGCAGGAACCGTTATAGTTTGGACTACGGTATCAGTGGTAGTGGCCGTCTCGATCGTGGTACTATTGTTGTCAGTCTCTAATATAAGGGAAAGGGTAAAGATAGAACGAACGTGCGAGAAGTAGTCGATACTTCACTGGTAGTGACATCTTCGATGCCAAGATACATGCTACAGAAGGGGACTGTGTCGCTGGGATACTCGACGAAAGACAGAAGGAAGTCATCGTTCACACAAACATCTCTTTTCTTCGTAACCAAACGTCCATAAGCAGGCCCGCACCATATCAAGAGAAACAGGGCCTGACACCATGTAGAAAGAGTGAGATGCATGATTGCCCGAGTCTACTGTTTGTTGAGAAAGAAGCAAGTAAAAGAAGAAACGAGACCCTGGATGGGAGGTAGAAGGATAGCAATGACCCATGTCTTTATATGTATCAGAGTGATGGCTTGAATGCCTTGCAGGCCAGCCTTGGAGTAGCATTTTTCAAAGGAATGCATCAAGTCGTGCCCAAGGGGTTTTGTCCGCGGTATGCATGGCATAACCGAGAGACATATGAACCAATATAGCAAAAGACGCTGGAATCGTTTTCCATTTACGAATAATACGCGTTCTATATCTATGATCGTGAAAGTTGCGTTCAGCAGTCAAGGTTTTGAGATTGCTGGAGGTTCTGAAGGAAAGCCTCATGGATGTTGTGATAAAGTTCTGGTGCGTCTTCGAATGATCGACGCTAGCCGAACAGTACATACAGTATTCCGTACTCAAAGAACCGTCCTGCATCCCAACCTCCTCTTGCCTTGCAGTATCATTTCTGCACGGAACACTGCGCCTTCTGAAACTTGCTGCAAGCCGCATTCCATGGGCGCCTGTGCATCCTGCCTTGGATTTGGCCGACGCGATCAAGATACTGAGGTATGTGGAGCCATCCCTCGCTAATGCGCGGTACTCATTCGCCCTTGCAAAGAACCCCGAGACTTCTGGACTTCTCTCCGATGATCCTTACCGAAATCACTACGGTTCAAATGCCCAAAATGTACAAAGGCCAGTCTATCAGCCTGATCCGGAATCACTCCGTCGCGAAAGAGAAGCTCTAGAGGGAATCTGTCATGCCATGTCTGAGTGAGACTCACCCTACTTCGCTAGATGGGACCATTGATGGTAACGGTTTATGCAGTGAGGTCGTTGACATTTTCACAAAATTGCCCCATATGCCAGAAGATGGTAAGAAGGACTCATACGCCCCTCTAGCCGTTCATTTGCTAAGTCGTACAGCAATGCGAAATCGCTCAACGTCGCCCTCACCCCGAAGAAACGAAGAGACCGATCCTGAAATTCAATCTATGGCAATGACTTACATGACTGTAAGGAGGGGCCGTGTGGGCCAAATCTCTAGTGCGTTAAACAAGGATGAGCGAGATTGGAAAGCAGCTAAAGCAGTAATGGGATAAACCTTGAGTGGAGCCCTACTCTTGCATCATTGGACGACATATACTTGCGCCCTTACCGTGGTGTTGTGAATACAAGCAGAGAGACGCCACTGCTGTACTGGTGCCGCTCTGGTATGGTCTTACTGGGTTCGAGGCTACAGACGCATGGTGAGATCAAGCCACACATCATCCTACGCCATCGACGAGCAGAATTAGCTAGTTTCGCAGAAGATGTGGCTAATCAGAGAAGAAGCGAAGAGAGCTATACATGTCTCCGTGCTTGGATGGGCAAGCCACCCCAAGCATCTCCCGCTGATACGGAGTGTCTAAGAAGCCGTCATCATGTTTGTTCCGAGTGCCTGAGGAACGTTTCATAGCAGCAGCACCCTCCCAACCCACCAGAAATACTCATCTTTCCACCTACGCTGCGAATTAGCAAAACCTAAATCGGATCCTATATTGCGAGGTTCGCTGGGGTGTTTCCAAGAATACAGCAAATAGCATATTACTCCTGCCATATAGCCTACAAACCAATGTTGCCGGATCAAGATCACGATGGTTCACTCGCTTAATTTATACGCCCTCTCATCCACGAGGATGAGGTGAAGCCGGGCTTCTTAGTGTCCTCCAATCTGGCTGCCTAGCGAAGCCTGGGCACTTGTACTCTAGTCAACGCATTTGCTCGTTAATCCCGTTATCTCGCTCTCAACCAATCAATGCATCAAAAATCCACCTTTAATGATAGTGTCCCTGAAACCTGGGCTTAGACTCTCTTTATTACGGAGTACCTAGATGCCCACTTGTTACCCCTTTGAACCGCCCTACCCCCCGGAGTACAAGGCAGACTCCCTTTCTCTTCTACACTGCGTAGCGACCGAGACAGCCACGGGCTCCGACGGCGGTGAGAAGTTCTTGCCATGGGTTGCAGCCCTACCACAAGCAGATTGGACTTGGGTATACCTGCAAAGCCTGAGGCTACTAGGATTCTAGGACGTCGAGCCAAGCGGATCGATTTGGTATATCTTGATGCCCTTGTGAGGTTGTAACGCGGGCGAAAATATATATTCCAAGATACATTCATATTGCACTTTTGTCACCAGCTCCTCTGGATACTCAGAAGCCAATCGCATTATACGCGACTCCCACAACAGATTCTGAGTATCGAGGGAACTGAACACGAATGCCCGCCCCGCAGATGTGAGACGAAGAGGAGGCGTCCTAGAACCAAGGTTTGGAGCCAGATTTCTATTTCTCGGGTCGCCTACCTAATGCCTCAACCCCAATTGTTGCACTTGAGTGGCTTCTCAGATTATTGATTATTGTCCTCTAACTAGGTATCAAAGACGCCTAAGCCGTCTCGATAATTCCCGGATAGCGGGAGTTCAAAGCTCTTAAGAGCATGAATCTGACAAGGCGAGGCTTAGGTCTTAGATCAGTGCTTGCGGATGGAGTTACTGCATAGTCGCAAAGCCAGAGGTTAGCGAAAAGCTACGTTACTGTAAGGTGGAGTAGGGGTGTGTATATAACACAATTATACAAGGGAACCGATATTTGCACACCCAGTTTCCATACATGCACACCCTATTTCACTAGGAGTATTCCCGGCCCGATGCACGTTCCGGTCCCGTGCACACCCTAAACCCGATTAGCAACCCATACTTTTTTTATTATTATTCAACCACCATTCATAGAATCAAATTGCAATTAATATA
>JAABUR0100005827.1_pt1 | contig 15439 bp, 15 predicted proteins | sample 5560091 | NCBI WGS metagenome assembly JAABUR01 (sample SAMN10711879, study PRJNA513375) | rock metagenome | isolation source: Antarctica rocks | place: Antarctica: Victoria Land, University Valley sud
GTCCAGGCGGCCAAACGCAAGGCACGCGGCTACCGCAACAAGCAGAAGATGATCACCATCGTCTACCTCATCGCCGGCCGCTTGCTCCTACCCACCATCCACACGATCTAGCGAGGAGCCCTCAGTTGCACGCCCAAAAGGCGAAGGCGTACGCCCGAATGCACGACCGCCATAAGGCCGAGGTCGAGCTCGAGGCGGTCCGCTCGGTCCTCAACAGCGTGCCGATGCCGAGCAATGTCCGGGACCACTTCACGGTCGACCCCACCAAGGCCTCCTTCTACGCCATGGACACCTATCGCGTTGCTGGCATCGACGGCCTAGCCGACGCGATGGCCGACACTGTGATCGCGACGAGTACCCGGGGTGACGGCACCGTCATCTCGCCGATGCGGCTCGCTGAGGCCCAACTGACTAAGGCGGTCTTGCTCGCACGCAACGGCGATCCTGGTGGTGCCATGAGGGTTGCCGACAACGCCTTGACGCACTCTCGCCGGTCTGCTCCCTCCCTGCTGCTGGTCGCGAACGAGGTCGCGGCCGACGTCGGCCGTTCCAGCAAGGCTGCCGGGGCCGCCTTCCGTCATCACATCGCCGCGATCACGGCAAAGACCGCATGACGGCAACGACCCAAGCCATTGACCAGTGTTCGTGGTGCGGATCGCCGATGCCTGTTCCACTCCGCGTTCAGGGTGGGGGACGACTCAAGCGGTTCTGCTCAAGCGCCTGCCGACAGGCGGCGTGGCGCGCAGCGCAGCAGCACGTGTCGAGCCACGCTCATCCGATGTGAGGCTTCAGTTTGGCCGCGCTGTCATCACTCGATGGTTACGCCTCGGGGCAATTGAGGGCCACGGCATCTCAACTCTAGGACGCTGACTGAGTGCAAGCAATTAATGAACTGCCGTGATTGCTCCTCCCAGGAGGGGCAGGGCACATTGGCGCGAAGTCCCTTGCACTTGGGGGTCCCCATGACCACACCATTATCTTGCCAGTGGCACACTCTACAGCACCTTTACCGACGCTAATGGGCAGAACGCCAGGAATGTCACCGGCCGACCGGTCGGCCACAAACTCGAAGTTGCCGGAATCATCAGACCGCCTGTACGCCACAGCGATTTGTAGGCCGGTAGCGCGCTCGCCGAGAGCCTGACGCGCAGAGATGTACGAGGGAAGACTTCCACGATCATTGGCGGCCGAGCCCACCCGAGCAGTGGCGCCAACCGCGTCCGCATACCACTTGAACCGACTGGTGGAGACGTATAAATCCAAATTGACACCCGTGCCGGCACTTACGTCGGCTAAGAACTCGGAGAACAAGCTTGCGATCTTCTCGGGCCTGCAAGACTCCGGGACCTCAGGGGGCGAGTCATCGCGAGTAATCAGAACTTCGACAGCCGGCGCAGGAGTGGACGAGGTGGAGGACTCCGAACGAGTCGGTTCTAGAGTCTGGGAGATCACTGGGCTCGACGAACATGCACTTAAGAAAAGAAAACTCACCGCTACACACACACCACCAGCCATGAGTGACGACTTCCAGCTCCGCAAGTCATTCTCCCTAGAGATCCGAGACGAATCCGGCGCGAATAAAGACCGCAAGGGAAATCACAAAGAATAGAATCCGCGAAATGGTTCGCGCAACTAAAGTTCGCTGCAAGACCCAATCGGAATAGTCATAACGCAAGGACAGAAGCAGACCGAGGTAAGAGAGCCCGGTTCTGCTGAGACCGTAAGAGCCAAACATTGCTGCCCCTACCACGAAGTCTCCTCGCCACGCCGCAATAAGCGGCATGGCGTACCAGAGCCACAAACCGATCCTTGTGCCGGCCCCAATACCAAGTGCACTACCATTGAGAACGGCCCACCTTACCGGGCCGAGATCTAACCAGCTTTGCGGCGTCTCCCGATCCCTCTGCGGCAGAGTGAAACGAACAGTCGTAAGGAGTTCGACCGCCATCGCAAGGCACCCTGTCAACGCAACAGCCGTGAAGACGCCATTTCGAACGGTTAAGGGTACCAAGTATCCCAATGCGCCTATCGCTGCACCAAAGAACGCGCTGGCCAAGCCAGCCGACAGAACCAGAATTGAGGCTTTGGCTCGTGCCGAAAGTGTTCCTTGATTCCGACGACCGTCGGAGATGGCGAGTCCGAAGACCGCATTGGGTCCTCAAGGTAAGGCCTGCTGTAAGATTCCCACCAAGACGCCGATTGAGATGCTGGCGGCAATGAGTGCGCCTTTGCTAAGCAACAGCGGCGCACTCACTCCCACCGCCACCATCCCTCCAGCGGCAACGGCAGAAGCCATTCGGGACCGTGATATCGGAGTCAACCCATCGCCTACGGTTCAGCAGCACGTCGTCGCCGTGTAGCACAAACAGGGGCTGCCGTTCGAGCGCTTCCAGTCACAGCACTTGTAGTAAATGCCGTTGCTCGCTTGGGCATACCAGCACTGTTGCCCGGAGTAACAGCCAAGGTATCCCACGTTCATGCAGCCGCTTTCGCAGCAGATCTCGTGGTAGCAGCAGGGGCACTCGGCGAACCCATAACAGGCATCCGGGTAAGCCATTGCCGACTCGGTGGGCAACATCACCGAAATCGCCGTTCCAAAGAGAGTGGCACCAGCCACTCTCAAGAACCGGTTCCGTCCGAACTTTATGTGGGTCAAGTGTGACTCCCCAAGACCTACGAGGGCTGCATGCTTGCTTGGCAAAGAGAGCTTCATGACCTCACCTCCCTGTCGCGAATATGCCTCTGCGTGTCTAATGTCCTGATGTCTTCGAGGCCATTCTCCTCAAGACGGGGAATTATGGCGCTTGGTTCGAAGACGTAACCCTTATCCGTCACTACTGATTGATCAACAGTAATTGCAAATGGGGTGCTCTGTATACCGAGTCCCTCGGCGATACGCGTTGCTTCAGGGTCTCGAAGAACCTGGACTGCCCCAGGAATCTCGCTCTCCAGAGCGTCACCCAATGTCTGTTCGCCCGCGAGAAGTACTAGCGTATCGGAACGCAACGTCAGCCCGCGGAACGCCTCAACGAGCCGACGGCAACCCGAACAGGTCGCAGCTATGAGGATGATGTTGGAGTGGACGAGTGCTTGCTCCGGGAGGAGCTTGGCAACGTGAGAGGGAAGCAGAGTGCCGAGTGGCGGGCCATCATCCTCCAAACCTCCACTTCCCAAACCGGGTGACAACATTCCAACACGAACAGTCAAGATGCTAATCTGGCGGACGGTGAGCACCAACAATAGAGTGAGTACCGCGCACCACGCGGCCAGAGCTATAACGGTTATGACAAGAAGGTTGGACACGGTCATCGCAGTTCTCTCTTGTCAGACTGTATTGAGGCCATTCGCTGTGTTGAGGAATCTCTGGGCGAAGCCACTCAATCGAACTCCGACTGGCGGCAACCATACGGATGGATTCCGAAATGAGCGACAGAAAGCCGAGGATTGCAAGCGCCAGCGTTGCGGAGAGGTAGAGATTGATTCCTTCCAGGCTCTCCCGAGAACTCGTCGCGACCAACAGTGAAATTGCGAACAGGCAGATGTTGCGGGCTAATGTGAGGTGCGAGATCGTCGATTCCGGACCGAAACAGAAACATGAGAACTTGGCTCCGGATCTGAGCGACCGTCCCACAAGGATACATAGACTGAAGAGTGTGATTACACTTAGCCATGGAAAGACTGACTCCAACGGAGAGTCGCGAAGGGCAAATAGAAGGCCCAGTCCTAGCGAGATCTCAACTATAGCGATTCCCCGAACGATGGGCGTTGACGTCCTCTTCGTCAAGCCGAATTCGATCAGGGCTAGACTGACAAGGAACGGAGTCCGCAATTTCGCTATTCCGCTCCATCCGAACGTTAGGGCCAGAAGGAAGATAAACACGGAGACGAATGGAGCGGTCTGAAGCGTTGCAATTGCGCTCCAGAGGGCATCCCATCCGGTCATGGCGAGAATATAGTTTGGGCAACACCAAAGTTTAGCGTGAAGAGATGTCCCGAACGGGGTTCCCTCCACCCCAAGGCCCGGAACCGAGCGCCGGTGTTAAGTCGGTTTGGGCTCGTCTTAGCAAAACCCGGCGTTCCGACGGATCTAGTGTACGAGCCAATTTCAACTGGGCCTGCGGTAGTCTGGAGAACGCTTCCCTCGCGACGGGTCACTGTACCTTCAAATACTCGGTAAAGGCTCGTGAGCCATGAAGCGAGGAAGGCTTCTCCCGATCGAACGCCTTCGGCCGCGACTTCATCGGCGGGAAGGAAACGCGCCAAGGACATACCATTCGTTTCATTCGTTCAGCGGGAAAGGTATGCACCCCGAGAGAGTCGGACTCTCACAATCACACCCTGAGGCGTCCGGACTGTTAGTTCGCTGTCACTTGACGTGACCACAGAACCAATGAGTACATCTCGTTGATCCCCCTGTGCGGAGGACGGTGAGGCCGGCACGGCTCGATCAAGACCTGTAACGGCTCCCGCCAGGACTCCGACACCCCGTAGAACCTCACGTCGTTCGACCTTGGCACCAAACATCAGCGAATCCTTCCAAGCCGACGCAACAGCCGATCTGACTTACCCCTCCATAGTCCTCCTGATCCGGTGGACCGTCAATGCAAGGGACGCCGAAGGGTGCAACAGGTGCACCGCCAGGGGGTTGGGGACCAGCGGACCGTTGCCGACCTGACTGACTCGCTCTCGGTCCCCTCCGGTACTTCAAGGATCTGATGGAAACGGCGGTAGATCGAAGTCAACGGGCAGCGGTGTCTCGACCGCTTGGCAGCCGCAACGCCGTGAAGACACTGCCCGAGCACGGTGCCGCTGGCGTGGTCCAACGCGGCGACCAGGTGCGGCGCGCCTTGGTCGCGTCGGCGTGCACCGCGGATGGTCTTGCCATCGATCGCGATCACCCGGCGCCTCCGACCCGTGACGGCTTCCAGATCGGCGAGGATGTGCCTTGTACCTAGTGTGCCGTGACTCGTGTGATCCGTGTGATCCGACTCTGTGAGGAGTTTCTTTACTGGCTCAAGGCGCGCCTCCGGCGCGCAAGAACGCCCGGGCTGCGGGCGGCGCTGGCGCGCCGTCCTCGCTCGGGCAACAGACGGAGGAGGCTACTCAGTGGTGAAGGACTCGACCCCGGCACGCAGCTCGCGGAGGACACCAGACCTCAGGCGCTGGCGACGGACGGGTCGACCAGGGCGCACTGACGGTAAGCCCCAGCCCTTCACCGCCCAGCCCACTCCCGTTCTCAGACCACGCGCGGCTGACCTCCGTACCGGCATCGCAGCCGGCCACCTTCCACGTGACCCGAGTTCTGGTCACTGCGCCAACGCTGCCGCGGTCGGTCCCCTCCCAGCCGTGAAACCGCTGCGCTCCTATCGTCCGACTAACCACCGCCCAGCCCGGTCGCGTGTAAGAATCCGGCTCATGGAGGGCGACCGCAATCCAGGACCGGGGCGAGAGGCATTCCACTGCCCCACCTGCCGCGTGTATGCCAAGCAGGAGTGGAGCGACCTTCTGTATCGACATCCCGTGGGTCAGGGGTTCGCGGTTGTGAACGGCTACATGATCGCGCACTGTACTTCGTGCCCGAAACCAAGTATCTGGGCCGAAGACTTCATGATCTACCCCCTGGATCGACAGGGCGACGAGCCACACGAGGAGATGCCCTCCACCGTCCGAGACATCTACGAGGAGGCACGAGCAACAGCACCGGTATCTCGAAAGAGCGCGGCTGGGCTCCTTCGCCTGGGTCTGCAGTTGCTCGTCGACGACCTCGAGCCAGGCAGCGGCAGCATCGATGCAAAGATCGGAGCACTCGTCACCCGAGGACTTGATCCTCATGTTCAACAGGCGATGGACGTTCTGCGGGTCGTGGGCAACGAGTCGGTTCACCCGGGAACGATCGACCTGAACACCGATGATGACCTGCTTCCGGCCCTCTTCAGGCTGGTCAATCTGATCGTGGAACAGGTGATTGCGCGACCACGGCACGTTGCTGACCTCTTCGCCAAACTCCCGCCTGGGAAGCTCGAGGCAATTCAACGACGCGACGGCAAGGCTTAGGTACCCGAGAGGTACCCGCAGCCTCGAAAACAGCAGCAACCACCCGACCCACAACGACCCAAGAGCCGTTGTGGGCCAACAGGATCCGCGCAGCCAGAATCTCATGGTCGGACTCCTAAAGCGGGTGTCGGCAGTTCGAATCTGCCCGGGGGCACCACCACGACGGGTCAACTGTCCGATGCGCACTTGTCCACGTCCTGACCGGGACAACTGCGCAGCCAAGGCCAACGGCACCGATCTGCTCACCCACGAGCGGGCCCCACCCGCCCGCTGAGGGAGGCCAACCGGGGTGCGACGGTGGGCCACGGCGCGAGCGACCTCGCCGTTGACCGCGGGCACTGCCGCCTGACCGCTCAGCCGAGGACTCGGCGCATCGCCCTGAGCATCGCGTCCCCATGCTCTTGCGAGGGTTCCAGCACCATCGACTCGCCCCATTCGTTCCAGGCGTTGATCGCGACGAGTCTCCGCTCACCATCCGGTGAAAGGACCACCGGAGCGTCGGCGCACGCGTCGCGCAGCGAGTCCTCGAACTCCCGGGGGGCTGGTGCGAAGTACCACGCTCTTCGGTGCCTCCGCCCGACGTTGTTCCACGAGGAGACGGCCAACGGGATCAGGGCCGTACCTGAGGTGGACCGAGCCCGTCTCAACAGGGCAGCCAACCGGTCGCCGGCGAAGTGAGAGTCGCGGTAGCGAAGGAAGCGCCAGATCCGTCCAGGGGTCCTCAGCTCAGGCAGCGCGCGTTGCCAGGGCGACGTGGTCGCGAGGGCGGCGTTGAAACCCTGGATCCACGCGTCGACACCGACCTCGGACGGCGGGCGCGGCGATACGACGGGCGCTACTCCAAGGATGACGAGCCCGGAATACCCCGCTTGGCGGGCGAGTTCGCGCCAGCGACCCAGCACCTCCGCACTCGATGGGATCTCCTCGGGGTGGAAGATCGCCATCACCGGGGCGCTGCCAATCTTGTAGTAACGCCTGTCCTTGAAAGCCTCCAGCCACCAACGGAAGTGGTCGTCGACGCGGTCCTCGTCATACTCCTGCTTCCAGATGACCACGTCCGGGCGCCCTTGCCATGCGAGAGTCCAGTCGTGGTTGGCCCAGCAGAGGAAGAACGGGAAGTCTGGCTCTCCGTCATCCAGGATCGCGTCGACGACGTCGGGAATCATGCGTTCCCCGGCAGAACGGTAGTGATAGATGCAGAACGCCGACAGTCCGCCCGCCCGCGCCAGCTCCGCCTGGCGCCGTCTGGTGTCGGCCGACCTCAGGTCGTAGAACCCCAGCTCCCCTGGCGTGAGAGTCGTGCCTCTCGGAGACCGACTGCCTCGCTGCGCCTTGACGACAGCATTCCATTCGGTGTACCCCTCGCCCCACCAGCGCGAGTTGAGGGCGACGGGATAGAACTGCGGCAGGTAGTAGGCAAAAGCCTCAACCTTAGGGTGGGGGCTGACCGGCGGCAACGCTTCGTCCTTCCAGGGCTAGCTTTGTGCTGCCGCATTGCGCATCACCACGTTGTGATAGCTCCACCACATCGCCAGCATGCCGATCAGTGCGGTCAGGGCAGTGGCCCATGCGGCGCCCAGTGCGCCAGCATAGTGCGCTCCGGTCAGGATGATGACGAGTCGGATGGGAGCGGTGACCGCGAACACCAGCACCGTCCGAAGTCCGGCCCGCTCGGCCCGGTGTCCGGACAGGGCCACAGTCGATGCGACGTTCAGTATCGCGTCGATCGCCAGTGGGAGGAGGAGCATTCTGACCGGAGTGGCATTCGCCCCGACGACCAGTGTGAGGAACGGGAGCGGAAGGGCAGTGATGAGGAGAGCAAGGGGGCCCAGGACGGCGATCTGGACCCCGGCGATCTGCACTGCGCTCCGCAGCTCATGGCGCGGGCCGAGCTCACGCGCCCGGGAGAGCAGCGGGATACCGAGACTGTGACCGGTCGTGCTGACGATCGTGAGTGGACTGAAAAAGGCTGCCGCTGCCCGCAATGCCCCCACCACTGCCAGACCGGACAGCCCGGCCAGGAGGTATGTGGTAAGCAGGATCGCGCCCGGGCCGATGACCTGATCCAGGGCATACAGCCCGGTGAGCTTCGTCTCCATGCCGCTGCTCGGCCAACGGGGAAGGATACCGATCCTCAGAACGCCCGCGCTGGTGTAGCCGATCACCGCACACGACACCGCCCAGACGCCGTAGAGAGCCACGACGTCAATGACTCCCGTGACCGCGCCAGCCACGCCAGCGAACGTGAGGCCGGTCCAGGCCAGCTCCTGGCGCAGCGCCACCCGGGACTCGAGCAGTGCCATGTGCGTCACCTTGATGAAGTCGTACACCAGGATGCCATGCATCGCGACGCCGGTGAGGATGATGAATGGCGAACCGGCGAGCAGTCCCCCCACAACGATGGCGCTCCCGAGGACCAGCCCGACCAGAGAGACCTCGTGGGCCGCGTCTTCTCTCCGGCGCACGCCGCGGATGGCGCTCAGGACCGACTCGGTGATCCCGGCCTTGGCGATCGCGGTGGCGAAGGCATAGATGGCGAAGGCCAGCGCGAACTTGCCAACGGTTGTCAGGTCGGCGGACCGCACGATGGCAAACGTCAGGCCAAAGTTCCCCAGGCTGGACAAGGCGTTGGTCGTCAGTGCGTTTCGTGCTCGCTCGGACCGCGCCAGCGCGGTGACGAAGCTCAGGGACGGGAGGCGCAACGGCTCGGACCGCACACTGATGGCACTGGACTCTTCCTATCCCGCGACGGTTCGGAGATCAGGTGGACTCGGCAGCCCGTCTCCTCCCCAGGCCCCGGCGGACGCGACGGAACATCTCGAGGTAGGCCTCGACGGACTGCGCTCCGGCGACGGCGATGTCGGCACCGGCACGGACGAACGGGACGCGGGTGATCCCGAGGCGCTGGGCCTCTGCCTCGTCTGCTCGGACCTTCTCGGCGTACGACTCGGCGGCAAGGACCGCCGCCACCCGGCGCTCATCCATCCCCGCCTCGGCGGAGATCCGCTGCAGCACCCCGTGGTCGTCGATCGCCAGCCCCTCGATCAGGTGGGCGGAGAACATCCGCTCCAGGGCCGCCTGCTCCAGGCCCGGTCCCCCCATCTCGCGGGCCAGGGCGACGAGGCGGTGGGCGTCGAAGCTGCGCGCCGCGACGGCGGTGTCCAAGTTCAGCGTCAGCCCGTCCTCACGGGCCGCCGCCGTGATCTCGTCGGCCATTCGCCGGCCGCCCTCGCCGCCGCCGCCGTGCTTGCGCCCGAGGTACTCCGCGACGGGCACCCGCTCACCGGGGTGGAGGCCTGTGTCGGTCTCGAACGCACGGTGCCGGATCTCGACCTCCTGGGGCCTCTCCCAGGCGAGCACCGCCTGGTGCAGCCGGTGCTTGGCGATGTAGCACCACGAGCACACCACGTCGCTCCACACGTCGAGGACAATCGCCGGACGGCGCAGGAGGGGGGTCATCCGCTGATTCTGTCACCGTGACGCCCCTGACGCCGGGTGGCCCCTCACCCGATGGGTGAAGGGCCACTGCTGCCCCTCGACACCCGGGCGGGGGCTGCCGCCCCTGAGTCCCTCAGAAGCGACCGTAACTGACGTTCGTGGACGTCCAGATCACGTGGAGCCCGGAGAACGTGCCGGTGCGCTGGGAGTCGTACAGCTTGCCACCACCGGCGTAGATGCCGACATGGGTGGCCGGGTAGCCGACGAAGATCAGGTCCCCGGGAACCGGGTTGGTGACCTTTGTCGAGGCCTGCCGCTGTGCTTCCGCGGTACGGGGGATCGAGATCCCGGCCCTGGCGTAGACATAGCCGGTGAAGCCGGAGCAGTCGAACCCCGAGGGGGTGGTGCCCCCGTAGCGGTACGGGATACCGGTCAGGCCGGCGGCGATGCCGATGATTCCGCCTGTTGGGGCCGGCGGGGCGGGGGCAGGAGCCGGCGCCGGGGCAGGGGCCGGCGCTCGAAGGGGAGCCGGCGCCGCAGTGGGTGCCTCGACCCGAACGGGGGCCGGCGCCGCAGCGGGTGCCACGACCCGAACGGGGGCCGGCGCCGCAGTGGGTGCCTCGACCCGAACGGGAGCAGGAGCCGGCGGCGCCGGGGCGGGATCTGCCGCCGGAGCCCGGACGAGGGCAGCTGCGGGTGCGCGAACGGGCGCAGGGGCGGCGTTGACCACCCGCGGAGCCGGGACGACCGTCGGCGCGGGCGGGGCAGCAGCGGGCGCAGCCGGGACCACCGGGACCACCGCGGGTGCGCCCTCGGCCGGCGCCGGGCCCGCGGGGACATCCGTGACCGGGGCGGCGGGGACATCCGCGACCGGGGGCGCGGTGAAGCCGCTGACCCCGAAGATGTCCGGACTGGACGCCAGGTCGGCAGAAGGGGCGACGACCGCGAAGGCCTCCGACGTCCCCGCAGGGTCGTGGACCGGGGTGCCGTCCCCGGTGAGCGTGGCGGCGGAGGCGGGGATCGCGAAGGAGGCGACGAGACCGCCTGAGGCGACGGCCACCGCAGACGCCTTGAGGGCGGGCTGCGCCGAGCGGGACGCGATGAGCGCGAGTTCGTTGACGGGGTTGAAGCCGGGCGCGCGATGGCGTCCCGCGGCGGTACGAGCCACAGTAACTGACCTCTCCAGACGCCTACGAGGTGAGCTGTCGGGTTCGGGTGGGAGGTTGTCGTTCACCCGGTTCGCTCCCCGGGACAGGTCCCGGGTCGAGAACTTCACCCCAAGGCCGTCTGGCGACGGCCGCAGATGGTTCCCCCGCTCCTGTCAAGCGATTGTTGCTGGAGTGCCCCGATGCGGTGACAGGACTAGGCGATCCGCGCCGGAACCCCGGCCCAACGTGAGGGACGGTGCCCACAACGTACACATCCCCGTAGCAAAAGTCACGCCACGGTCAGCGGAAGACCAACGGCTGGCCTGTCCACCCCGGGGGCGGTTGCGTCACGCGATGGCGGCGGCGAAGACGTGCAGGGCGAGCCCCTCGGGCAGGGACACGCCGGAGGCCTCCAGGGCCCCCTCACGGACGGCGATGATGCGGTCATCACGGCGCTGGATCGCCACCCGTTCGCCGGGTAGCAGGCCAGCCGTCGTCAGCAGGCTGAGCGCCTCGTGGTCGACCTGCACCGGCTCGCCGATGCGGCGCACCATGACGAGGCTCGGTCCGTCCTCGCGGACCAGCTCGGTCAGGTTCTTCACGCCGCTGCGGAACGCCTCGTTCGGCTCCTGCTCGCCCAGCTCGTCCAGGCCGGGGATCGGGTTGCCGTAGGGCGACTCCTTGCGCTCGCCGAGCAGTCCGAGGATCTTGCGCTCGACCCGCTCGCTCATCACGTGCTCCCAGCGGCATGCCTCGATGTGGGCGTACTCCCACTCGAGCCCGATCACGTCGACGAGAAGGCGCTCGGCCAGGCGGTGCTTGCGCATCACCCGCATCGCCCGCAGCCGGCCTAGCTCCGACAGCTCGAGGTGCCGGTCCCCGCCGAGGGACAGCAGCCCGGCGCGCTCCATCCGCGCCACCGTCTGCGACACCGTGGGACCGGAGTGCCCGAGCCGCTCGGCGATCCGGGCCCGCAGCGGCACGATTCCTTCCTCCTCGAGCTCGAAGATCGTCCGCAGGTACATCTCGGTGGTGTCGATCAGGTCCGTCACACGTCATAGCCTCTCACCCGTGGCAACCTCGGTGCTCTGGCTGCGCCGCGACCTGCGGGTGCGTGACCACCCCGCTCTGGTGGCGGCACACGAGGCTGCCGCTGGCGCCGTCCTGCCGCTCTTCGTCATCGACCCGGCGCTGTGGGACAACGCCGCACCCGCGCGACGTGAGCGCCTGGCGGCCTCGCTGCACGCCCTGTCCGCTGCGTATGCCGGGAGCCTGGTCGTCCGTCGCGGCGCGCCGGAGCGGGTGGTCCCCGCGGTCGCTCGGGAGGCGGCTGCCGACACCGTCCACGTCACCGCCGAGTCGACGCCGTACGGGCGTCGCCGCGATGGCGCGGTCCGGGCCGCGCTGGCCGCGGAGGGCCGCGCGCTCGTCGCGACTGGCACGGCATACGCGGTCGGACCGGGGAACGTGACAACCGGGAGCGGAACGGCATACCAGGTGTTCACGCCGTTCGCGAGGGCCTGGCGCGAGCACGGCTGGCCGCCGCCCGCCGTGACGCCGCGGGGGCTGCGGTGGGCCCGGGGGGTCGACACCGAGCCGCTCCCGGCCGCTCCCGCTGATCCCGGCGCCGGCGAGGAGGCGGTGCTCGCCCGGTGGGCCGCGTTCCTGCAGCACGGCCTGGCCGACTATGCCGAGCACCGGGACCGCCCGGACCTGGACGGGACCTCGCGGCTGTCCGAGGGGCTCAAGTACGGCGAGGTCCATCCCCGCACCCTGCTCGCCGACGTCGCCGGGCTCGCCGGCGCCGCCGCCCCGACACCGGCCGGCGCGCGGTCCGCGGACGTCTTCGTCAGCGAGCTGGCGTGGCGCGAGTTCTATGCCGACGTCCTCTGGCACCACCCGCGATCCGGGTGGCACGACCTGAAGACGGGCAACGCTCCCACCCACTTCGACGAGCCCGGGGAGCAGCTCGAGGAGTGGCAGGCGGGCCGGACCGGGTACCCGTTCGTCGACGCCGGGATGCGTCAGCTGCTGGCCAGCGGCTGGATGCACAACCGCCTGCGGATGGTCACCGCCAGCTTCCTCGTCAAGGACCTGCACATCTGGTGGCCGCACGGGGCGCGGCACTTCATGGCCCACCTGCGAGACGGGGACCTCGCGTCGAACTCGCACGGCTGGCAGTGGACGGCGGGCACGGGGACGGACCCGGCGCCGTTCTTCCGCATCTTCAACCCGACGGCGCAGGGGCTCAGGTTCGACCCGCTCGGCGACTACGTGCGGCGCCATGTGCCGGAGCTGCGGCACCTGCCCGGCGCCGCGGCACACGAGCCGTGGAAGCACCCGGCGGGTTATCACGGCGGCTACCCCGCCCGGATCGTCGACCATGCTGCTGAGCGGGAGGTCGCCCTGGCCCGCTACCGGTCCCGCTGATCCCCCCGCCACGGACGGAGAACCCGACGCCGGTGTCACCGTCCGTGGCGACGAGCCCGGACCGCGTCGAGGCTGGCCCTGGAGCGCGGGTCGAACCGCGGCACCCAGACGCGCAGCCAGCCGGCACCGCAGATCGCGAGACCCCCCATCGCCACCGCGGCCACCGCGAGCGGCCCGACGGCGGTGAGGGCACTGATGAGCAGGGGGCCCATCGCGTTGCCGCCATCGGCCATCAGGCGCCACCCCCCGAGGAACTGCGTCCTCGCGTCGGGCGGTGAGGCGTCAGCTCCGAGCGTCATGACGAGTCCGGACCCGATGCCGTTGCCGATGCCGAGCAGGACGGCGACCGCGGTCAGCGTCCCCATCGCGTGGGTGAGTGGCAGCGCCGCAAGGCCGCCTCCCAGCACGAGCATGCTCGGCACTGCGACCCACATCCGGCCATGCCGGTCCATGACCGCTCCCGCCGGGTAGAAGAGCAGCATGTCGACCGCGCCCGCGAAACCGAACACGAGGCTCGTCTGGGCGGCGCTGAGGCCGATCGACTCCGCCCAGAGGGGGACGAGGGCGGTGCGGCTGGCACGCGCGGCTGAGATCAGGAGGGTGCCGACGCCGAGCGTGGCGAGGGTGCGGCGGTGCTCGCCGAGCACCGACACGACCGAGCGCTGTTGTTGACCGCGCTCCTCGAGCCGGTGACCCGAGGTGATGTCGGGCGCGACGAGGACGAGGACGAGCGCGGACAGCGCAGCCAGCATGCCGACGACGTAGGCCGCGCCGATGCCCCATCGAGCGACCACCGCGGCGCCGACGAACGGCCCGAGGAACATCCCGATCCGGTTGACGCCGCCGAGCGTGGACAGCGCGCGGGCCCGCAGCGCGACCGGCACGGCGTCGGTCAGGTAGGCCTGCCGGGCCAGGCCGAACACCGATCCGGCCACCCCGACGAGGGTCACCGCCACAGCGAGGACCGGCACGGAGGGCGCAACGGCGGACACCGCCATCCCGACCGCCTCCATCGCGCAGGCGAGCAGGAGCGCGGCGCGTTCACCGACCCGGGCGGCGAGCGCGCCCGCCGGGAGGTCACCTGCGAGCTGACCGATCCCGATGAGTGCCACGAGGAACGCCGCAGTCCCCAGGCCGGCCCCGAGGTCCCGGGCGGACAGCACGACGATCGGCATGACCGCCCCCGTACCGACCGCGCTGAGGACGGTGGGGCCGAACGCCGGCACGGCGATCCGGCGCAGGCTGTGGATGGGGGCGTCCGGCACGCGCCCATGCTAGGCATCGGTCCTTACGGAAACCTCTTGCCCCTGCTCGCCAGCCGACCTACCGTCGGGGTACACGAGAAAGGAGGTGGTCGGATAGTGAGTTCCTGTCGGACACGTGAGGTGACTGCGCGGTAGCGCAGCCGAATCCGCTGGCCCGCTACACCGGCGGGCGTCAGCCTTCGGACGCGCGAACGCAATCCACCGCAGTCGCTGCAGCCCGTGGGCGGGCACGCCCCGTCCAGCGTGCGGTCCTCCCTGGCGACAGGGTGACCACCCACGGGCTGTTCACGCCCCCTCTCGCGGTTCGTGACGCGGGAGGCGGGTATACCCCTCTACGTCAGATCCGTGCAAGCGAAACCCTAAGGGGCAGGACATGGTTACCCTCGGAATCATCCTCGTCATCATCGGCTTCGTCGTCGAGAGCCTGCGAATCCTGCTGACCATCGGCGTCATCCTGCTGGTCATCGGACTGGTCCTCAACTTCGTGCCCATCGGCGGGAGCCGCCGCCGCGTCTTCTAGGCCATCGGCCGCTCAGGGCTGACGGCGGGTCACCCGCCAGGCGACCGCGTCGTCCAGCCCTGGGTTCACCGACCCCGGCACGACCGTGAACACGAGGCGGTCGTGCAGGCGGTTGCGGCGCCCCGCCCAGAACTCGACTTCACTGCAGCGAATGCGGTAGCCGCCCCAGAAGCCGGGCAGGGGCACGTCGGTGCTCCCGCCCCGGTCCGGCCACCGCGCGGCATACCGGGCGTAGGCGTCCTCGAGCTGGGCGCGGCCGCTGGCGGGCCGGGACTGCTGGGACGCCCACGCGCTGATCCGCGACCCCCACGGCCGGCTCCCGAAGTAGGCGGCGACCTCATCCCGGCTGATCTCCTCGGCGAGCCCCCTGAACCGGACCGACCGATACATCGAGGGCCAGGTCAGCGACGCGGCGACACGTGGCTCTCCTTGCAGCTCAACGGCTTTCGCCGACGCCAGGTTCGTGGCGAACCCCGGGCCGCGCTCGTCGAGGAAGCGCATCAGCACGGTGCGCACGTTCGGGGCGCCAGCGGCGTCGACCGTCGCCACGGACAGGGCCGCCGGCTCCGGCACGTCCCCGCTGC
>JAABUR0100005828.1_pt1 | contig 15436 bp, 15 predicted proteins | sample 5560091 | NCBI WGS metagenome assembly JAABUR01 (sample SAMN10711879, study PRJNA513375) | rock metagenome | isolation source: Antarctica rocks | place: Antarctica: Victoria Land, University Valley sud
TACGGTCTGGCCTTTCAAATTGATAAGTCTGCATGATAACAGCAGTGGGTGGCATTGTAGGCGCAACAGGGTTGACTGTAGTTCTGCTTAGCGACACTGCTTGTTGGCACGGCGTGCGTGCTTACCTTTCTCTGGGCTCGGTGTCAGAGCATGGTAAAGAATGGGGCATCGTGCATCGGCGGTTTCTTCTTTTCCATCGTTCACGTAGGATTCTTTGCCCTGCAGCCTGTTCTCGATCTGATCATATGCCACAGTCCATTGCTTCACCCACTCGCCGAGTGACTTAAACAGAGCCATAGGCGGAGAGCTGCCATCAGCCATTTTGAGATCAGATATGTTAGCGACGAAGTTTGAAGTATTCGCAGCTATGCGAAATTAAGCATCAAACGTTGAATTGAGTACTCCCCAGCCACCCGAAGCATTTCCTTAACACCAACTTGATCGTCCTTTCTGACGCTTTCCATATCTGCCAATGTGTTAGCTCATGGCTATATGTGGCTTATTGTATACATACCAAGATTAACTTGGAACGCAAAATCCCAATCCTTGATTTGCTCGTATTTCAGTTTATGTACCTGGGGATTGAAAAGGTGTGGTGGGATTGAGGTATAGGCCACAGCTCCCTTCTTGATCCGAACGTGATAAATAACTTTGGATCGATCTAGACCTTCTGCGTTCGCTGGTATTTCAATACGAGGTGGAGCAAGCTCGGCGTCGATTCCTGTCTTCAGATTTGGGTTCTCGACCTTCATCGTCCGTAACTTGGGTTCAATGTTGTAGTAGCTCTCCAGCTGGGCGTTTAACATGTCCTCCGAAATGACGACGACAGGGTGATATTGAGCGGTTGAGCAACCCAAGCGTGAAATCTGATCTCTTGTGCTCGGTCCTTTGAAGGCCCTGACATGAGGTGCAAAGTCATTGACCTTAAAGATTCCGACCTTTGTCCATGCCCGTCTTATGATTGCCTCCGCTTTGGAGCCAAACATCTTCAGGGCCTGTTTGCATGTCAAAGTGGCAAAACCGTGGAAGTCCTGATTTTCCTGCTTCTGTAATACTGGGTCAACCAGCGCCTCATACCAAATTCGACCAACAGATTTCCATGCATGTCCACCAAATTGAAGAGCTGCGAGGTAGAAGGCATGATTCGGGATACCACAATTGGGATGAGGGTCATCGGTCTCCACCCATTCACCCATGTGCTTCGGTTCAAGTTCTGCCTCTTGATCCTTAGGGTTCGCCTTTCTGAACGTACGGCAGTAATTCTTCGTCCAACCATTAGCCGTGAGTGTCGTACGGGCCCACCAGCCAGGGCTAATATCCCAATCGCTTTCATCCACTGTTAGGTTATTTGACCAATGCTTAACCATCATACCCAAGCAGTCAGAAATTGATTCGTTGAGCGTGCCTGCCCACAGACTGTCGTTAAGATCAAGGCCAGCACTCTCCTGAACCACGTCATGAGTAAGTTCATGCCCAATGGTATCCAAATCGTGGCAACAGTACCAGCTGACCAGGTCGTTCGGAATTTCGGCACCGGGCATCGTAATGCCGCGACCAGAGCCACCATCTCCAAAGAACATCTGGTCAACAGACCAATATGCACTAGCGTACCCAATCCCGATGTGAATGGAAGCGACAAGCTCCTTGCTCTTTTTATTGAGAGAGTTGCGCCCAAACAAATTGTATAGACCGTACGTTGCGCGAAGACCCTTAAAGCATTGTTCTCGAGCTTGATCCTCCATTAATTTTCCGTCCGGGAATGTTACTACGAATCAGTTGAATCCTGGACCAAAATTCCGGGAAGCGGATGCTTGACAACGTTGGGACCTAGATCAGGGGCATCATCGCCGTCGTACTTCTTACTCGTATCCGGCCACGCACTGCCCATGCTGTAGATGCGGCACTTAAAGCCATCATTTCCAGTTGTTAGCGTTTCCGAGCCAGTCGCAGGCTCGACTCCTGTCAACACAGTGTGGAAAGCTTTACCGCGGGTCGGTCGACCTTTAGCCGCATTGCGGACTCCTTCTGGCAATCCCACGTTATTAGCGATCTTCTGGTAATGATAAATAGGCGTCATAGGACACATCCTGTCAGCTCACAAGGACTTGTAGTAGACCAAGGTTCAAGAGCCAAAACCGACAGTCGTTAAATTAGGTATAACAAGTGATGCAATAGCGTGTAAAGCTCAGCTTCTGTTGGATGAAAACAACGGTCTGGTGTGTTATATACAAAGCAAGTCGTCGTCCTGGCTCGCTTACACAAACAATTCTTTTCCTCACGTGGATTGCTTTTAATGAGAGCTCGAAAGGTCACATAGTTAATCACACCACTGGCGCTTGGGTGCCGATTCACTTGCATGTACAGAGATGCTGAAACGCCAACAGAGCAAGATAGTGGTATGTGACGAATATGTATGATAAAAGCAATGAGAGAGGGCTCAAAAACACAGAAGAGAAGCTGAGGAGCTCTTACAAGCTGTTTTAACCATAGTGAATCGTTGCCTCAATGGAGCAGGATCGACATGTGAGATTAAAATGCATGAGAAAAGCCAGGTTGGCTGAATGCTTCCAGTAAGCTGGGCAGAGGCCCAATAAGAATTTGAAGTGGCTGGCTGAGTGCTCTCACAGAGCTGGGCAAAGCCTCATTAAGAGGCTATTGTGGCTGGCACGGCTGGCTAGAGACTCTCTCATCCCACGGGGCTGGCTGGCTGGGAACCCAGATAATGAGTTGGCCGAAGAGCCAGGAACGAAGGAAGACAAGTAACTTGTTTCAATAGACCTAGCCATCTTGGTCGTCGGCGAACCCTGTGGGAATCTAGAGCTGTGAGGCAATGATTACCGCCATCTATTGAGTAAAGTGTAGCAACTACCGCCATGTAAATGTTATTGTGGATAGCCTGGGTCGGTTCTTTTCGTGGAAACTAATGTGGGTATCTTGTCGATCGCAATGGGTGAATACACAAGCCAGGCTTCCAAACTTGAAGTGCAATAGGGTAAAAATTTGGTTATCAGGAATAGATTCGATTCCTTTTGGCGCTGTGCAATAATAACAATGGTGCGGAGGTACTCTCAAGTATGTATCAGCCCTAAGGTAAATACCTTCCTTAAGGTAGGTAACCTTATCACCCTCGGTCATGCAATGATAGGACGGTCACCCTATCTTGGCGGCTTGGCGCTTTTGCGATCTCAAGACTCAAAAGCCCAATCCCAATCAACACTTGAGTACGAAACGCCTTGCGGTTGGTCCACAATTGAACTGACTGAGTTTAAGAGGACCGCTGGATAGAATAGAAAATCGGCAGTGGCTTACAGGTCATGGAAATGTTCAAATTGCTCTCCCGATCCACTAATCTGCAGAAGCCGGCTCCAGCGTCTGGAAAAGCTACAACCCAGAAGGTCCCCTCTGCGGGTTTTTCAACCAAGGCTCAAGCCCAAAGAGAAGATGAGAGCCTCTCGTACGTCCATGCGATCTCTACACTTACAAACAATAAACGCAAAAGAGGCTTAGAAGATAAGGAATTAGGGCTTGACGTTTCCGAACAGTTGGACTTCTTCAGTGCTCCAGCGGCATACCCAAACTCAACTAGAGCTCCGATGATTGGAGACGGTGTGGCGATTGCTAGGCAACAAGAGGCTCGAGAGGGTGCGACCGCACCAACACTGAGTGAAGAAGAGTGCAGGCTGGTGTTGAAGCGCAACAAGATTAAGATTACAAGGTTGAACAGCGCTCATGTAGCTGAATCTGAGCCTCAAAAGAGTCAGAATATTGTCCATGAGAAACACTCGTCACAAAAAGTCGCCCCTACTTTGCTATCACCGCAGCCGCTAACTTCGTTCGAACAATTACGCAACAAATACAAAATCTCTCGGAGATTGGCAGAGAATTTGGATACTCAAGGATATGTGAACCCTACTGAAGTACAGCTAGGGAGTCTGCCATTACTACTAGGATCCGACGAAGATCGTGGGCTGATTTTGAATGGAGCAAACAGCAGGAAGAAGCTAATAAGGTCACCCATTGATCTACTCACCGTTGCTCCAACCGGCAGTGGCAAGACTTTGGCTTTCATGATCAGTTCAATCCATGGAGTGCTTAAAGGTAAGCGTGAAAGCAACAAGGAAACTCCCGATAAAGAAGGCGAACACCAGGTGGAAGCTCTGATCATTGTACCTACACATGAACTTGCAGATCAAATTGTCAACGAGGGACGCAAATTAGCCACTGGCACTGGGGTGAAGATTGCTGGGATGAGAAAAGGCATGAAATTGCATGCTGGAAACCCCAGGCCCACAGCAGATGACGATTCCATGTCGCTCCAACCCGTCAATGCCAAGCATGATAGCGACAATGATCACGGTTCAATGAAAACCACTTTAGTGAAAGCAGACATCGTGGTCAGCACCCCTTTGATGCTTCTGCACGCATTATCGCCGAATCCAGAGTCACCTCCAAGCGAGCTTCCAACAGTTCGATATCTTGTTCTAGATGAAGCCGATGTTCTCCTTGACCCTCTATTCCGTACTCAAACCTTGGATATCTGGGCCGTGTGCAATAATCCTTCGATGCAAGTGTCTTTATGGTCTGCCACTATGGGTTCCTCAATCGAATCTCTAGCTCAGTCGTTCATTGTTAAACGTCGACGTAATCTCATGATAGCTAAACCATCCAGGAACTCATCTCATTATGTGCTTCGTCTCGTGGTCGGTCTTAAAGACTCTGCCATTCCCAATATCGCTCATCGCCTTGTCTATGCAGCTACAGAGCAAGGCAAACTTCTTGCCTTACGTCAATTACTCCATCCCAGCACAACATCCGTTGACAGTGGCCCGTCATTGCAACCACCATTTCTGATATTCACTCAAACCATTCCAAGAGCCATAGCACTGCATTCTGAGCTTCTTTATGACATTTCACCCGAAGCTGGAGGATCATCACGTATTGCCGTTCTGCATTCCGACATTTCGGATCCAGCACGCTCAGCTATAATGGCAGGGTTCCGCAAAGGTGAGATATGGGTTCTGATAACTACAGATCTACTTTCTAGAGGAATTGACTTCAGAGGTCTGAATGGGGTTGTCAACTACGATATCCCTAATACTGGTGCTGCTTATGTTCACCGAGTCGGAAGGACGGGAAGGCAGGGTAGGAATGGAGGAGTAGCGGTGACGTTCTACACCAAAGAGGATATCCCTTACGTAAAGAATATTGCAAATGTGATCGCAGCGAGTGAAAGGGTTAGTGGGAAAGCTCGTGACGGTGGAGAAGGAACTGTGCAAAAGTGGCTGCTAGATGCATTGCCAGCACTGAGTAAGAAGACAAAGAAGGAGCTGAAGCTGAAGGGTGTGGAGGGTCGGAGGTCTCACCCAAATGATCGTGAGACTGGAAAGGAGGCAAGAAGGATGCGGATCAGCACAAAGAGCGGTTATGATAGGAAGTTAGAGAACAAAAGAAAAGGTGCGGTAATGAGTAGTCAGAGGAGAAGGGATGAAGAGAAGTCCTCAGATACCAGTGGGTTTGAGGATGGAGAGTGGGGAGGTATCACGGAGTAAATACACATTATTATTTCACCTCGATTGATACTTATCTGCTATGACACAATTTGTTTCATCTCGTCCGACCAACCGAGACATGACCCATACCCCCTTAGGGCACGGTTTTAGGGTTCCGCTACGTCTGCCTAGTTGGGGAAGCCAAGCCTAAATCCAACTTTCAAGATCAGGCACTACATACCAGCCTCCCTGCTTGTAATACCGTTTTTCTACGTAGAAGGCGTATCAAAGGCTGCAAAGATGCTCAACTCACCAAGACAGCTCCCATACGCGCCGACGCCATATAGCTACATGCCCAACCCGGCTTTAGGTGCCACTATCAACCTCGACGAGGTATGCAACCACGAACCATCAGTAGACGGGTATCATCAACAAGACTAACTCTCGCATTTAGGAAGTTAAACTCTCCAATAGCGCAACGGAACGGGACCTTTACGACTCGCTGGCTGAGATCTACAGCATCATTATCACACTCGACGGCCTAGAGAAAGCGTACATAAAGGACTCTTTACCGGAATCTGAGTACACCGAAATATGCAGCCGTCTCCTGAAACAGTACAAGTCCAATCTGAGTGACGAGACAGTCGCACGAGAATTCGTGGATTTGGAAACCTTCAAACGCACTTGGGATGTATGGTATTTTCTATGCCATGCTCAACATACTGAGGCCGTAATTCACCAGCATCAATGCTGATTGAGTAGATCGAATGCCCTCGAGCTACCGAACGCCTGCGGGTCAATCTCCCAGCTACTGTTGCCGATCCTTTGCATTCGCATCCTATACCCTCAAACCATACAGCACAACCGCGGCCCTCCGCATCTGGTTCGCAAATACTTCGTGCGACCGAGAATTTTATCACCTTCCTTGATGCTTTGAAATTGGGTATGCTATCTAAAGATACTTTACATCCGTTGTTGTCCGATGTGATACAGTCGGTGAATCAAGTGACGGACACGGACTTTGAGAATAGGGGCAAAATCATCAGTTGGTTGATACGATTAAACGGGATGAGGGCAACAGAAGAACTGGCAGAGGAAGAGGCGAGAGAATTATCATTTGATATCGAAGGAGCTTATGCCGGGTTCAAGTCGACGCTGAATTGAGAGGCCCGTTTAGAATTCACGAGGAGCCAGAGAAGGAGACATTTAATTAGACAACGATATCATCTACCTAAACACCACAATAGTCTTCGAGCCTGGGAGATACTTAGAGAGGGCATTGGGTTAGAATGATCAGAGCGCTCCCCACAGTTAAGGAACGCGATCTCAAGAATGTAATCACTAGGACAGTCGAAAGTCAGCAAATAAAATTGTGTCTCTGGAGAAGGCGCAGCTACAGGCTGCCTCCTATAACAATGATGGTCTTGCTAGTTGTTTGTGGATAGCCATATCCATAGGTAATTCGCCATATTGATGTCTCGAAAGAGAGAAAACTTGCGCCGGGCGCAATGGAAGGCATGGGCGGCAAGAAGGAGTGCGAAATGGAAAATAGTGAATGGTCAGCCATGATCCGTCCCTTGTACCTGTAACCAGCCTCGCTATCGGTTGTATCTTAGCGACTTTCGCCTCCCTATTGGACGGACATTCGGAATGGTATCGAGGTTGTCCTCTGACAGAGGAACTCGAGTCCTCAGTCTCCAGTGGCTCGTGACGGGTACGGATATGAAAATTGACTGGGAGCCCGTGAGAAAGCAGGAGAAAGATAGTGTTAGACGTACTTTCGAGGTTCAATCCTGCCAGGAGTTATGCTCTGGAGCACCCAGGCAGTGAGAAGCTGTCCTGCTGGTCTCTTATCAGTATTCATGCACGTAAGGCTTCAATGATGTATCGTAGCTCTGAGACCCTCAGAAACATCCTAAGATAGAAGCTTGTCGCATCACCTCACTTTCACTTCTCCAGTGAACCGATGAAAGGTTTTCAATAATTCGCCATTCTTCGATACTTCGATCAATCCTATGCCAAGCATGATTGCTTGGCAGACCTGCACCTGCCTGCTGGCCAAACCGAACGACTGCTTGTCGCCCGCCATAACCCCACAAACTCACTTCATCGATGTTTGCTGCCCATAAATAACCGCAAAGTTGACTAAAGGTCTTGCGCACTCTCTTGATCTTTGACTTCCTCCCTTCCATTCATTTCCTACAGTAGCTTCTCTCTACATCCACTCACCATGCCGTCCTTTACTCCATCGTTTGGCTTCTGCCTATCTACAGTGATCGTACTTGCATTTCTAAGTTCGCCAGCACTAGCATTTGGAGCTGGGAATATTGGTGAATATCTCTCTCGAGTCAGAACTCCAGCTGCTCACATGTATCGTAGCCTCTCTTGCCCGTATTGAAGGCCAGAACTGGCGACATGGCGACATTGAAGATACCCTTCTGAATTTGCTCATGTCCCATGCTGCCGGCGGCAAGAAATTTGGCAAACTTGATGTCAAAAGAGTCTATTTCGGTAACTGGCTGCGTGATTACTCTCAGGCTGTAGACGTTGGGACGGTCAAGTATGTCAGCGCCGAGGCAATTAGGATTATTCTTTGGGTGTAAGTATTTACGCTCAAGTGTAGTCTGGAAACGTTCGAGCTGAGATCATTAGACTTGGGTTTATGAGCTTTGGCTACGGCACGAAAGAATTTGAGGTCACGACAGAGAGGTTGGGCTGCTACAGACCAGAAGAGCATATCGATAATCCGAAAGACGCATGTAATTTCGATTGAGATCTAGGGACATTAGCACTAACACTTCTCTAGTACGCCGACAACATTGATGCACGTCAATATGATAGGAGGCTACGGGGACCCGTGGATGAGCGCAAAGAGCTTGCCATTAACCCCCAAACAGGTCTTAAGAACTATATTGCCACTGAGAACATTGGCATAACTACGTCGGCGGGTCTGGTCCGCAATCTCTTTGGTCGGAGCATTCAATTGGGTCGACACTATGCGCAGTCTCATAACCAAGCCGACCTCTACGAGGCGTTACGCCTACTCGGAACAGGATGTCATTGTCTAGAGGATTACTCAGCTCACTCGAATTATACAGAGCTTGCTCTTATCGAGCTTGGCGAACGCGATGTCTTCCCCCATGTTGGCCGGCAGACACAGATCAGTCTCCCAGGAGCACGCCAACCAGTCTATCCCATCATCACTGGCACGTTCGGAGGTGTAGATTTCCTTCATAGTGTAATGGGTGAATTTTCAGACAAGGCCACGCAGTCTGAGATCCAAGAGCTGGAAGGTACCATGCAAAGCAGTGGCACAACTAACCCAAGCCTCTTACAGGATCTGTTGAGCCAAGTCCCTGCTGGTCTTTTCGGAGGCAAGGATCAGGCTGGCAAGGCAGATGAGCTTCAGGCGAATGCGCAAGCTGCTCAAATGCAGAATATGAATATTAGTCCTCGACAACCGGAGGCGTGGACGAGGCAGTTGCAGGAGGTGTCAACACAGATCATGCCAATCCTCGAATGGCATGATGAGATTATGAAGTCGATATCTGAGGCCATTGAGAAAATTCCAATCCTCCCCGATCTCATTGAGCAATTGCAAGGTAAGGATGTGTCCGAATTTGTGGTTGTCAAGCCCCCTAGCTGAAATTTCGCAGATCAAATCAACGTTTTTGTGTTCAGTCTTCTTGCACCATTTGTTGTTCCAGTCATAAACCAAGTGAAAACAGAGCTTGCAACTGGGTCATCCGAGATCATTCAAAGCAGTAAAGAGAAACAACTCATAGAGTTCCATGACAACCATTCCACCAACCCAACACATTCTATGCTCTCGAAAGACCATTTCTCCAATATTCTCAATGAGCCGGCCGGCAAGGTCGCCAGTCAAGTCCTGAAATGGGTTGTGCCCCAGCTAATCGCTTGCTGGGACGATGAACGCATCGACGTCAACCGAACACTTAACAGGGTAATAAACGGTGTATTCCATCACCCTGGCCTCCGGGATTACGGAGACGATGGAGCCGTTGATGGTCGCCGTCTAATATTTGGCGTTGTCCAGCAATGGTGGGGTTCCAAAGACGAGCATGAGCGTTCCTTCTTGCGAGACCAACTAAGTCGTGATGGTGTCGAGCAAGGACGGAACCATAAAGAAGGTGTTCAAGACAGTGGACACGGCTGCGGGAAACCCCTCGGTATGCCTACCACTAAAACCGCTGAAAGCTCGGGAGCCATTGGAGGTCTAGCCCCAGCAGCAATCCTCGGCGGCATCACATCAGCCCTCGGAGGAGAAACCTCCAATTATTCCGTCAGCGGCGGCAACTCCGGCACTGGCACATCCGGAGGCTTAGGGAACATAGCAGCCGAAACTATCGGCGGTGGCGCTTTTGGTGGTATTGTGGGCGGTCTTGTAGGCGGCTTGGGTGGAGATCTTCTCGGTGACGCTTTTGGCGGTTCTACTGCAGAAAAGAAACATGAATATCAGAAACAGCAGTATGGACCCGACGGCTCATTCACGCAGTCAGTGAGTGAAACAGGATACAGTCAACCTCAATATGGCCGTGAGCAATACCGCTATGGGCAAGCCGAGTATACACAGACGCAGTTCCCAGGAGGCGGACAAAGACAGGAGTACCAGCGTTATCAGCAAGATGACCAATCCGGTCGAGCGGGGTATGGCGCGTATGGGGAACAGGTGATTCAAGAGTCTCGACCTACATATGGAGGCGGGTACGAGCAAAAGACAGAAACGAGATTCGAAGGCCCGGATGGGGGATGGCAATCCGAGGTCCAACACCAGGGGAAAGACAAGCACGGCAAATTCTACAAAGAGGAAGAACATCATGAGGGCCACGATGGGTATGATAAAGATTCCGACGACTCTGATGACGAGTACAAGAAGCACAAGAAAGACAAACACAAGAAGAAGCACGGGAAACACCATTCTGGCTCCGGCTCCGAGGACGAGCAGCCTTACCGCGCCCCGCAACAGACCTACTCGGAGGAACAGAGCTACGGCGGACGACGCAACGAGTACAGCGAAGGCTATACCGCCCCTGTGGGAAGGCGCCAAGAGTACAACCAAGGCTACACCGCCCCACAAGCACAAGAATACAGCCGCTTCCAAGAACCCGCGCGTCCAGCTTACGAAACCCCTTTCTCCGGCGGCGGGGTGAGGTACGAGCCCGACCCAAGATTCGAGCCAGAGCGACGATTCGAACCCGAAACATCCATGCCCGGCGCTTTCGGTAGAGAAGGGTATGGTGAGCAGAGAGAGCAGTATGGTGAGATACAAGAATACGGCCGCGCAGAACCGGCGTATGCGCGCGAGGAACCCGCATATGGGAGAGAGAAATTTGGACGCGAGGAATCTGCTTACGAGAGGCGAGAGGAGGAGGAGGAGCCGGTGTATGAGGGTGAGGGGGAGGGGAGGGGGTATGGAGAGGAGGAGTATGGGGAGCGGAGGTATTAGGGGTTGTGGGAATGGGAGAGGCGGGGGGGTAGGGGGCCAGCAGTTGAGAAAGGGGGTAGTTGAAGGGTTGTAGAGGACTAGGTAGAGCTTACGACATCTCTTTCAGCCAGCGCTTCTCTACGCAGTGAACGAAATCTTTAAAAGATGACATGTAGGAGCTAACGTTACTACAACAGCGAATGAGTGATGTGAATGCAGATCATGCCCTGTATGTGCTCGCTACGTATAACGATAAGAGCTCTGAGCTCCGCAATGCTAGACGACTCCGCTCTTTATAACTCAGCGAAGATGGCTGTACTATATAATCACTCTTCCCCCGTTGGACCGACCGCGGCATCATCGCTGCCCCCTAACCCCTGATTTAAGCCGCATCCATATGAGAAGGTCGCCCATGGACTCGAGCTTCCTCATCGGTTGGCAAGCATTACACCAAAAAGCGTAGCCTCGGCGCCGATATCGTGAGTAGTAGCGGCGTCATGGTCACGCAACGCCTTGGGCAATGAAGCTCCCAGGCACATCAGAACCCAATCACGGATTCTTCTCTGCAGCGAATGAATCCTAGTTCCCAGCACCAGCCTACCACGCTTTAATCTCCCCCGCCTTCGGCTTCTCCATTCGCACGATCTTATCGCAATTTAGCAAACACAACGGATCAAACGCCTGCTTCAGCTTCCTCATCGCGTCGACAGTCGTCTCCCCCAGCTCATGCGCGAGATAGTCGCGCTTGATGAGGCCGACGCCGTGCTCGCCTGTGACTGTGCCTTCCATTTCGACGGCGCGCTTGACCATGCGGTGGACGACGGCTTCGGCAGTGGCGCGCTCGCGCTCGTTGAAGAGGATAATTGCTAGTGGGTGGGGTTAGTTGGGTTTGGTGGGAAGGAGAGGGGAGGACTTGCCGTGGAAGTTTCCGTCGCCAACGTGGCCGACCATGGCGGCTAGGAGACCGCTGCTGGCCATGTCTTCTTTTGTCTGCTCGATGATGTCGGGTAAGCGGCTGATGGGTACAGCCACGTCAGTCGTCCAGACGTGATCGTTTTCGTCTCTTCGTTTTGCCATGACGCTCCAGAGGGCTTCTTTCCTCGCGCTCCAGAGCTCCTGGGCTTCATTGGCGTTTTTGGCAAAGTCGAAGGATTTACTGCCATTGGACTTGGCTAGTTTCTGCACGATGCCGATTTGCTCTTTTACTCCCGACGGCGTGCCTGTGAACTTAAAGAACAATGTTGGCGCTTCCTTCCACGTGCGGCTTGTGGAGCCACTTTCGTTGATACAGCGCATTTGGACGTCGTCCAGGACCTCTATTGCAGCGATGGGAATTCCTTCGCCTACGACTTTTGCTACACACTCGGCTGCGTCTCGCACAGTAGAAAAGGAGGCTACAGCTACGCTCTCGCTCTTGGGTTTTGGAGTGACTTTGAGTGTCGCTTCTGTGATGAGGCCCAGGGTTCCTTCGCTGCCAATGAACATGCGCGTCAGATCGTAGCCTGCGCTGCTCTTGCGCGGTCTTTGCCGAGTTTTAATTATGGTACCGTCAGCCATTACGACAGTCAAGCTGAGCACCCAGTCTCTCATCGTCCCATAGCGGTAAGCATTTGTGCCAGAGCAGCCAGTGCCTACCATGCCGCCGATCTGAGCGCCAGGGCCGGGGTCGGGGGGGAAAAAGAGGCCGTCTTTGGCGAGTTCTTCGTTGAGGAGTTCCCAGCCTAACGCAGGTTGGACGATAACATCTAGATCGTCCTTGTGGAGTTGTAGGATTTTGTCCATTCGTCGGAAATCTATGCAAAAGCCGCCTCTTGTGGCAGAGAAATGCCCTTCAAGGCTTGTCCCTCCCGAGTAAGCTGTGATCGGAATCTTTCTCTCATGGCAGATTTTCACTATTTCGCTGACTTCTTCTGTGGTCGACGGAAACACAATGAGGAAGGGCTTCTCGTTATCCTTGGTAGTGTATGATGACCAATCGGAACCGGAATGATACTGGAGGTCACTCTCGTTTGTAGAAACATTCTCTTCGCCGACTAGAAGCACGACATCTGTCCACGCGGCTTGGATGTTCGAATTAGCGGTGTTGTGCGATGGGGGCTTTACACCTGCGAGAGGCGTTGTAGAGGCGGGAGCTGGAGGAGTAGGCTTCAAGGTTCCAAGGTAGTAGCATGAGAACGAAGAAAAAAGAATGACTGCCTGCGGTCAGCGATAATCTTCCCACTTTGTAGGTAACGCTTGCCGAAAGTAAGAGCAGCATTGCGGCCTCCACTGCCTTCCGCACGTTCTTTAGCAAAACGACGTTGCTCCGCACGCTCACGTTGTAATCTCTGGAAAGTGCTCTCGAAAAGTTGACCTTGGAAATCCTTCTTATCCGCGCCACGGGGTTGAGAGCTGTGCATTGTTTGGCGGGAGGCGATGGGGACTTGTCGGAGGCATTGTTGAGGGATTGTTGTTCGCCGAAGGCTTCTCAGAAGAGCAACAGAAGGGCAAAGTTTGTTTCCAGGCATACTCGTTTTCTTAAGCCCTTGGGGGCTTCAAAACCAAGTGTTTACACGAAGTTTAGCCAAAAGTGGAGATGTCGAAGCCTGAAGGAGGAGAATTCTCTAGTTCCCGCGGTACGCTTCCGCCCTGCCGCGCAACTACCAAACGGTACATTGTACTGACTTTACTATTACAACTCTACAGTAGCGATAAAAACGTGAGAGATAAAACGATGAGATGAATGGTCTATACTATTATTCTTTCCCGTACTTTCATTTAGCCTGCCGTGACCTCGACGGCGCCGTCTTCCCCTTCCCGCTGCCCTCCGCGTCGTTTGCTCCCGGGCACGCCGGGTTCCCCTTTCGCTGCATTACACCACCTTTTCCTTGCGTCGTTTCGTATTTTGGATTGATATCTTAATACTGGACTATATCTCGCTATGCCCCACTATAAAGTAGAAACATCTTAAATAGCTGAGTAGCGAAGTGTGCGGGCGTTGTCCATGACACTGTTCGAGATTTCGCAGATGACAGAGACCCAAGAGGTCACCCCCTGAATCCTTGTCAAAATGTCTTCAAGGCGGATCTGGTCTTCTTCTCTCAAAAAGCTCATCGCCAAACCGCAAACAGCCTGCTGGTGGCTGCGCGACAACAACGCCAACTCTGTATTCGTTTGAGGGCCCATTTCTCCAACGATGGCCAAGAAAATCTATTGTCATTACAAATGAAGCCAATTTCACAACTTGCGTGACCCAGGACGGCGGAGATCGTCGTTTCTGAGACTTCGATGGCATTAGAGTTCAGTATGGATATGGATATGGATATGGTCGAAGCTGAAGATCTGACATGGAAGTCCAGGGATTATTTCGTTAGCATGTTTATCGTGCAGGCGGCGATAGGTATGTAGAGAAAACTTGAGCAAGATATAACGCTTGCTTTGTGGCTAATTTTAGTATATAGGACATGCTTTAAATATCACTTTGTTAGCAGGAGTTAATGATATTCCCTCCAATACCGCATCTGGTGTTTCATTCGCGCTCGTCCGTTAGTGGATGACAAATTACACTATGAATCATACCTGATGCATTCGTTCTCTGGAGAGTGATTTACACTATCCGACCCGACTCGTTGAGATCAGAGATTGGGGGCCGGAGTTTCGCATATGTATGACAAACCAAGACCCTCCAAAAGAATTATACATAACCCTAAGCCGTCTTTTGGAGAGAAGCATTGTTCATAAAGCTCATAACGTCGAACCTTGGGACTTTGTAGGATGGGTTTGCCATCTCAGATCTACTAAAGAGTTTCCAAGATGCGGTCTCGATCACTTGAAATTTCGGGGCAAGGTATCTTTGGAAATGATGCGCTTGGTATAATCTAAGATTCTGTAGAGAACTGGCAGCAGGAGGGAGCAGTGATGGGAAAGGTCTACCAAAACCCGCTTTACAACATTTTAGCAACAGGTGCCTCCAAAAATGACCAAGGCGGTTTCACTGATCGTGAGCCCTCTCTCGTTTCACCTTGCACAGTTAAGTCGGCTCGGACCAACACCTCAAGCCAAACATATCATGTCGTTGAGTTTTGAGTCTGGGCTCTTCTTGGAGCAGCAGCCCTGAACCGCCGAGCATGGGTTTTCCGAGAGCGTTTGCTTGCTCCAAGAGTCGTTCGGTCTGCAGGTTCGAGGAAGGGAACATACTAGCGATTCGGAAGAAATTCTCTGAAAGGCATGGAAGGCCGCCATGCGTTCGCTGCTTAAAGATAGTTGCCATAGGATAATGTTCGATTAATTTGACCATGAGCTCACGACACTCATCTTGATTGGGTCCACTAGAGTTAAATCCATGACCTTTTCTTTCATATTTCTCAACGACTGGCCTAAAAAGTAAAAGTTCAGGTCTTGAACATGAAAGCTGCCTTACAATACTGACAAGTATAGTCGCTGAATTCGAACGTTCAGGTTCAGCGACGCTTCGGGAACAATAAAAGTAAACTGGTAGTGTGGCTTTGACCAGCTTCAAACC
>JAABUR0100005836.1_pt1 | contig 15427 bp, 12 predicted proteins | sample 5560091 | NCBI WGS metagenome assembly JAABUR01 (sample SAMN10711879, study PRJNA513375) | rock metagenome | isolation source: Antarctica rocks | place: Antarctica: Victoria Land, University Valley sud
CCCAACGTCATCGCGAACCCCCAAGACAGACAACAAAACCCGTCGTTGTCATTGTCCCAAGCAATCACCTCAGCCGGGTCGGCGACACGCGAAAAACACCAGCCACCTAGAACGGCACTCTGCTGGGACGACGTTGTGAAGCTGGCGCACGTCCGGCTGGCCGAGATCGCAGCGAGGGGGATGATCCTCTGGACGAGGGCGGCGCCGTCGTCGTTGCCGCGGCGAGCGGCTGTGGTCGGGGAGCGCCCGAGGTCTCTACCTCGGTCAGGGCCCACGGAGGGCGAGGACGAAACCTGCTGGCCCGGTCTGGGCCGTGATGGTCGCCGCGACGGCTCTGGCCTCCTCTCCGGTGAGCGCCAGGACGATGTGGCCGGTCCCGTCCGCGCCTGGTCCGAGGACACCCACGGCCGGCCGTTCGACGGACAGCACCGGCGCACGTGAGGCGACCGTCTGGCCGGTCCCGGCGGCGAGCACCTCGACGAGGTCGGCCGGGCGGACTGCGGGGAGCAGGCCCGACTCGACGAGGGGCACGCTGACCGCAACCCGAGCCCAGCCCCGCCAACTGTGCCTGGCCCTGGAAGCGGGCACCCGTGAGGACCTCGCCCTCGGACAGGGGCCCGGCCGCAACCCGGCCGATGGCGGCCTCCGCCCGATCGAGGGCGTGGGTCGGTCGTTGATCGAGGGGGCGGCGCTCGAGCCTCACGTCATCGGCCGAGAGAGTGCTCCCGATGGCGAGATCGCGGGCGAGAACCACGACCGGCGCGCCGGTCTGCGCCTCGTGGGGGAGCAGGGGTGACCCGACGAGCCACACTGCGGTCGCCCCGAGAAGGGCACACCCCAGTCGCAGCGCCTTGGCGCGTCTCCATCGGGCCCGGCGCGACGACGAGGTGAGCACCGTCGGAAGAGCAGATCGGGCGCTCCTGCGCGTCACCTCCACTCTGCCTCGGCCTCGCAAGGCAAGGTCAGCAGGGCGTGGAAAGGTCATGTCGGGAGGGCGAAGGGCAGCCTCACCCCGTCGAGGGCGCGGCGGCAGGCACAGGTCGCTGTCTCGTCCGGCTCATCGGGAGGCATGGCCGCGATGGCGTCGGACAGCAGCAGCTTGACGCTCTCGATGTTCTGCGCGAAGACCTCGAGCACCTCTTGGTGGGTCACGCCCGCGTCGCCCTCGACTCCTGCGTCGTGGTCGGTGACCAGGGCGATCGTCGTGAAGCACAGGGCGAGCTCACGCGCGATCGACGCCTCGGGCATCCCCGTCATCCCGACGACGGACCAGCCCGCCGCCTGGTGCCACCGGCTCTCGGCACGGGTGGAGAAGCGCGGCCCGTTGATGACGATGAGCGTGCCCGACCCCACCAGCGTCAGGCCCGCCGAGCGCACCGCTGAGCTGACCACCTCACGCCCGCGCGGGCAGTAGGGATCTGCGAAGCCGACGTGGACGACCGGCCCGGCGTCACCGTAGACCGTGTGTTCCCGACCCCAGGTGCGGTCGACGACCTGGTCGGGCACGACGACGGTGCCGGGCCCGATCTCGCGTCGCAGCGAACCGACGGCACAGGGTGCGAGGACCTGACGGACACCGACCGAACGCAGCGCCCAGAGGTTAGCCCGGTAGTTCACCCTGTGTGGCGGGAACCGGTGCTCCCGACCGTGGCGCGCGACGAACGCCACCCGGCGCCCATGGACCTCGCCGACGACGAGGTCGTCACTCGGCGCACCGAACGGCGTGGCGACGCTCAGCCGCTGCGCGTCCGTCAGGAACTCATAGAAACCCGAGCCACCGATGACGCCGATGTCGGCGCGGGGCCCGGTTGCCGTCGAGGGAGTGGTCATTCGCCGAGACTATGCGGCCCGGCGGGTGCTCGGTAGGCCGTCCCCACGCCTTGTGGACGGCGGAGTCCGGAGCAGGGGGGGTGGGGACAACCCCCTGCACGATCAGGACGCGGCAGCCGTCGGCTTGCTCCTCGAACCGCTCGAGCCGCTCGCCTGGCTGGAACCGGATCGGCCGGACGACGAGCCCGAGCCCGACCTGCGGGGTGAGGACGCTGCGCGGGCCTTATCGGACGAGCCGGAGCGGTCTGACCCGGACTTCCCTGATCCCGACTTGCCGGGCCCGGACCCGCCGGACCCTGATCCCGACTTGCCGGACCCGGACCCGCCGGACCCGGACCCGCCGGACCCGCTGGACCCGGGCTTCTCTGATCCCGACTTGTCGGCGCCCGTCTTCTCGGACCCGGACCTGTCCGCTCCGGAGCTGTCCGACTCCGACTTCTCGGACGAACCAGCGCCCTCGGACGAGCCGGAGCCGTTCACGGCGACCCGCGAGTCGTTGCGGTAGAAGCCGGAGCCCTTGAAGCTCACGCCGATCGAGGTGTAGACCTTACGCAGCCGCCCCTCGCACTGCGGGCAGGTCGTCAGGGCGTCGTCGCTGAACTTCTGGACCATGTCGAACGCGTGGTCGCACTCGCGGCAGGCGTAGGCATACGTCGGCACAGCTGCCCTCCCGGTGATGTTTGTCGAAACCGTGGGAAGTCTACGTCGCCGCGCGGCCCGCCCCGAACCCCGCAGCGACCGTGGTCAGGCCCACCCGGCCAGGCGCCCGCCCTGGTCGACGGCGCGAACGCGTGCCTCGGCCGCCCTGCGGACCTCGGCGGTCGTGACGATGAGCAGCTGGTCGCCGTGCTTTAGCTTCGTCTGCGCCTGGGGCACGGTGCCCCTGCCGTCGCGGACGAGGAGGGTGACGTTGGCGCCCGGGGGCAGCCGCAGCTCGAAGACCTCCACGCCGTGGAGCCGGGAGGTGTCGCCGATCGTCACCTCGATGACGTCGGCGCCCATCCGCTCCAGCGGCGTCGACTCGACGCTGAGCTCCACCTGCCGGACGGACTCGGTGAGACCGAGCCGGCGGGCGACCCACGGCAGCGTCGGCGCCTGGAGGAGGGTGAAGATGACGACGAGGACGAAGACGAGGTCGAAGATCCACTCCGTGCCGGCCGAGCCGACGGTGGCGGGCACTGTGGCGAGCACCACGGGGACCGCGCCGCGCAGGCCGGCCCACGACAGGAAGACCTGGTCTCGCCACGGGATCCGGAAGGGGGTCAGGGAGATGAGCACCGAGAGCGGCCGGGCGACGAGCAGGAGCACGAGCCCGACGACGAGCGCCACCCAGACCTGCCCGGCGAGCCGGTAGGGGGCAGCGAGCAGGCCGAGGAGGACGAAGAGACCGATCTGGGCTAGGGAGCCCAGGGCCGAGGAGAAGCCGTGCACGGCGGCACGGTGCGGCAGACCCATGTTGCCGAGGACGAGCGCCGCCAGGTAGCACGCGAGAAAGCCGGACGTGTGGACGGTGGAGGCCACGGCATACGCCAGGACGGTCAGCGCGATGACCCCGACGGAGAACAGGCCGGACGAGGCCCCGGCGACGCGGCGCAGCGCCAGGCCGCCGAGCCGGCCGAGGACGAGCCCGACTAGTGCTCCGCCGACGAGCTCGAGGAGCGCCTCGAGGAGGAGCACCCACCACGGGTGGCTCGTCGCTCCCGGGACCGACTGGGCCGCGAGGGAGACGACGAGGATGACGACGGGGGCGTCGTTGAACCCGGACTCCGCCTCGAGCATCCCGCTCAGCCGGCGGGGCAGCGGCACGGCGCGCAGGACGGAGAACACCGCGGCGGCGTCGGTGGAGGTGAGGATCGCCCCCACGAGCAGGGCCACCGTCCAGGACAGGTTGAGGACGAAGCGTGCCGCGACCGCGACGACGAGGACGGAGACGACGACCCCGACGGTGGAGAGCACGGCTGCCGGCGCGACGGACTGCCGAATGCTGGACCACCTCGTCGTCAGCCCGCCCTCGGCGAGGATGAGGATGAGCGCGGCGTAGCCGAGGACCTGCGTCAGCGAGGCGGAGTCGAAGCGGATGCCGAGCCCCGCCTCGCCGATCCCCAGGCCGATCGCGAGGAAGAGCAGGAGGGACGGCACGCCGGAGCGGGCCGAGATCCGCACGGCCGCGACGGCGACGAGCAGGACTGCCGACCCGATCAGCAGCGAGGTGGTCAGGTCGCCCAGGGAGAACTGTCCGGCGACGGCCGCTCCTTCACGGGTCACGTCCAGGCCTCCTCGTGGGGCCGGTGGTGGCTGATGGCCTCGGCGCGCTTGGGGTGACCTAGTCTCGCAGGGTGCAGCGCGCGAAGGTCGGCCGACGTGTCTGGCTGGGGATCCTCATCCTCCTGGTCCTCGTCGTGGGAGTCCTCGGCGTGGCGGGGACGGGCGTCCTGCGCCAGTCCTGGCCGCAGGTCTCCGGTGAGATCGAGCTCAACGGCCTCGGTGCGAAGGTCACGGTGATCCGGGACGCACAGGGAGTGCCCCAGATCTACGCGGACTCCGCCGACGACCTCTTCCGCGCCCAGGGCTTCGTCGCCGCGCAGGACCGGTTCTTCGAGATGGACTTCCGACGGCACGTCACCGCTGGTCGGCTCTCCGAGCTCGTCGGAGCGGGCGGCGTACAGACGGACAAGGTCATCCGGACCCTCGGCTGGCGCAAGGTGGCGGAGCAGGAGCTGCCCCTGCTCGCGCCGGCGACCCGCCAGTACCTCGACGCCTACGCGGTCGGCGTCAACGACTACATCACCCGGTCGGGCGAGCCCTCGAACATGGCGCTGGAGTATGCCGTGCTGGGCCAGCAGGTGGGCGGCTACCGGGTCGAGAAGTGGTCGGCCCTCGACTCGCTGTCCTGGCTAAAGGCGATGGCGTGGGACCTGCGCGGTGACTACGACGACGAGCTGGCGCGTGCCCGGCTCGGCACCTCCTACTCGCCGGAGCAGCTCAAGTTCATCTTCCCGGACTTCGCGACGGCCGGGCACGAGCCGATCCTCTCGCCCGAGGACTGGATGCCGGCCACCCAGCCGCAGCTGTCCGGCGTGCCTGCAGGGCTCGCCGCGCCGGCCCGGTCCGCAGGGCCCACCCCCCAGACGTCGAAGCCTTCCGCGACCTCCCCACCCGCCGCTCAGTCCACCTCGGTGGACGCGCTGCTGGGCAGCGTCAAGGCCGCGCTCGACGCCGTCCCCGTGACGATGGGCCGCGGCGACGGCATCGGCTCGAACTCCTGGGTCGTGGCCGGCTCGCGCACGACGACGGGCAAGCCACTGCTGGCGAACGACCCGCACCTCGGCACCTCGATCCCCGGCATCTGGTACCAGACGGGCCTGCACTGTCGCACCGTGAACGCCGCCTGCCCCTTCGACGTCGCCGGCTTCTCCTTCTCCGGCCTTCCGGGCATCGTCATCGGCCACAACGCGAAGGTGTCCTGGGGGTTCACCAACCTCGGCCCTGACGTCTCCGACTTCTACCTCGAGAAGGTCACCGGCTCGACCTACCTGCGGGACGGCAAGGACGTGCCTCTGACAGTCTCGACCGAGACCATCAAGGTCGCCGGTGGCAACGACGTCACGCTCCCGGTGCTGGCGACGGTGCATGGCCCGATCCTGTCCGACGTCGTCGACTCGATCGGTGCGGTCGGTCGCAACGCCCTCGTCCGGTTGACCCCCCAGCAGGACACGTATGCCGTGTCGCTGGCCTGGACGGGGTTGGTGCCCAGCACCACCGCCGACGCCGTCTTCGAGCTCGACGCCGCACAGGACTTCACCCAGTTCCGCGCTGCCGCAAAGAAGTTCGCGGTCCCGGCGCAGAACCTGGTCTATGCCGACACCGAGGGGCACATCGGCTACCAGGCTCCCGGACTGATCCCCGTCCGCGCGACGTCGGTGCCGAACGCCCCGGCCGGCTACTGGCCGGCTCCGGGGTGGGACAGCCAGTACGACTGGAAGGGCTACGTCCCGTTCGACGCGCTCCCCTGGACCGAGGACCCCAAGGAGGGGTTCATCGTCACCGCCAACCAGCAGGTCACGGCCGCGCCGTCGGCCCCCTTCCTCACGTCGGAGTGGGACTACGGCTACCGCAGCGACCGCATCCGGGAGATGATCCAGGCGACGCCGAAGATCTCGCCCGAGCAGATGGGCACCATGCAGCTCGACACCCGCAACGGCTTTGCGCCGGTGCTCGTGCGGGCCCTGCTCGGAGTCAACCTGGCCGGTGACCCGGCGGACGGCATCGGTCTGGACGAGTTCACCCAGCAGGCGCAGTCCCTGCTCGGCGACTGGGACTTCACCCAGCCGGCCGACAAGAGCAAGGCGTCGGTCCGGGCCGCCTTCTTCAACGCGGTCTACCTACGGCTGCTCGAGTACACCTTCAACGACGAGCTGCCGAACGACGTCCAGGCCAACGGGGGCGCCCGGTGGATGGTCGCCATGACCCAGCTGCTCAAGGAACCGAAGAACGCCTGGTGGGACGACCGGAGGACGCCCGGCGTCATCGAGTCGCGCGACGAGATCCTCCGCAAGGCGCTCGTCCGGGCCCGTCTGGACCTGGCCGAGCACCTGGGCAAGGAACCGGTGACGTGGAGCTGGGGCAAGTTGCACACGGTCACCTTCACGCACCCCGTGCTCGGCGGAAAGAGCGTCCCGGGCATCGTCTCGTCGATCTTCAACCGGGGGCCGATCGGGCTGCCCGGGGGTCCGTCCATCGTCAACGCCAACGGCTGGGACGCCTCGAAGGGCAACTTCGACGTCCGCACGGCGCCCTCGATGCGGATGGTGGTCGACCTCGCCGACCTGGACGCCTCGAGATGGGTCAACCAGACGGGCAACAGCGGGCACCCTTACGAGCCGCACTACATCGACCAGGCCGACGCCTGGGCCGGTGGGGAGAGCTATCCCTGGCCGTCGACGCGCGCCGCCGTCGAGAAGGCGAAGTCGGAGGAGCTGGTCCTCACCCCGAAGGCCGGCAGCTGACGCAGCCACCCCCGACCGTCAGGACGGCGTCGACCGGCCGGTCGTGCGGCTCGGAGGGGAGCGGGTCCGGCGAGACCTCCCCGTCGTGCAGCAGGGTGACGACGAGGGCGTTCCGGCGACGCAGGGTGAGCGCCCGGTCGTAGGAGCCGCCGCCCTGCCCGATCCGGTTGCCCCACCGGTCGACGGCCAGACCGGGTGTCAGGACGAGCTGCGCGGTGCCGATCGCCTCGGGTCCGAGAAGTGGGCCGTTCACGCCGTCCCCGCGGGGACTGCTCCCGCTGGCGTGCAGCGTCCAGTCGAGGGAGCCGTCCGGGAGCAGGACGGGCAGGATCACCTGCGCCCCGTTCTCCTCCAGCGCCTCGATGAGGCGGTGCGTCGGCGGCTCGGTGGGCCGGGCGACGTAGGCGGCCACCCGGCATACTGTGCCCTGCTCGCGACGGAGCGCGACGAGCCGCAGGACGTGCTCGGCGAGCTGCGCCGCGTCGGCTTCGCGGTCCCGGGCGGCACTGAGCTCCCGGCGCCGCGAGCGCAGCCCGGACCGGAGGGTGGCCTTGGGATCCGCGGTCATGGGGCTCATCGTAGGGTGGGCCAATGAGCGCCGAGGGCTTGCAGCAGGCGATCGACAAGATGCACGAGCGCGGGGTCGACGAGCGCGCGATCTCCGTCTTTCGCCACTACTACGGGCAGCTCGAGCACGGGGCCGGCGGCACCATCGCGGAGGACACGATCGAGCCGCTCAGCGACGTGCCGGCGCTGGAGGACTTCCACGCTTCGGACGAGGCGCGGCGCGCGGCGCTGGCGGCCACCGTCGTCCTCAAGCTGAACGGCGGTCTCGGCACGGGCATGGGGCTGGCCGGCCCGAAGACCGCGCTGCCGGTCCGCGGCGGCCTGACCTTCCTCGACGTCATCGCCCGGCAGGTGCTCGCGCTGCGCCGACGTCACGACGTCGAGCTCCCGCTGGTGTTCATGCACTCGTTCCGCACCCGCGAGCAGTCCCTGGCGGTCCTCGCCAAGTATCCGGACCTGGCCGTCGAGGGCCTGCCGCTGGACTTTCTCCAGAACGCCGAGCCCAAGCTGCGCGCCGACGACCTGACACCGGTCTCCTGGCCGGTCGACCCGGCGCTGGAGTGGTGCCCCCCCGGGCACGGCGACCTCTTCGTCGCGCTCCTGGCCTCCGGTGTGTTGAAGACCTTGCGGGACAAGGGGTTTCGCTATGCCTTCGTCTCGAACTCGGACAACCTCGGCGCCACCTGCGACCCGGATGTCGCCGCCTGGATGAAGGAGCAGGGCGCCCCCTACGTCGCGGAGGTGTGCCGGCGGACGGTCAACGACCGCAAGGGTGGTCACCTCGCCGTGCGCAAGGAGGACGGCCAGCTCATCCTGCGAGACTCGGCCATGGTCGCGCCGGGGGAGGAGGCCCTCTTCGCCGACAACACCCGCCACTCGAGCTTCCACGCCAACAACCTGTGGTTCGACCTCGACGTCCTCGACGCGCTGCTCACCGAACGGGAAGGGGTCCTCGGCCTACCGATCATGGTCAACCGCAAGACCGTCGACCCGGCCGACTCCTCCTCCACGAAGGTCATCCAAATCGAGTCGGCAATGGGGACGGCCGTCGAGGTGATCAAGGGCTCGAGGGCACTGCTCGTGCCCCGTCGGCGCTTCCGGCCGGTCAAGACGACGAACGAGCTGCTCCTCGTGCGCTCGGACATCTTCGAGCTGGACGACGACTCCAACCTCGTCTCGGTTCTCGACCACGCCGAGCCGTTCGTCGATCTCGACAGCTCCTTCTTCACCCTCGTGCCCGACTTCGACGAGCGGTTCCCCGCCGGGGTGCCGTCGATGCGGGAGGCCACGTCGCTGCGGGTCACCGGCGACGTGCACTTCGGGGCAGACGTCGTCTGCGTCGGCGACGTCACGGTCAAGGCTCCCGAGCGGCGCACCATCGCCGACGGGACCCGCCTGGCCGGAGAGGCCTGACATGCTCTCGGTCGAGGAGCACCTCGCCACGATTCTCGCGGCGGTTCGCCCCGCCGGTCCGGTCCGGCTCGCGTTGAGCGACAGCCTGGGCCTCGTCCTCTGCGAGGACATCCGCTCGCTCGTCGACCTCCCCGGCTTCGACAACTCCGCGATGGACGGGTATGCCGTGCGGTCGGCCGACGTCGAGGGCGCCGACCCAGCGGTGCAGGGCTCGGCGGTGACGCTTCCCGTGGTCGGGGAGGTGGCGGCGGGTGGGGTGGCGACGATCCCGGTCCGGCCCGGGGAGGCCGTCCGGATCATGACCGGCGCGATGCTGCCCCGGGGCGCCGACGCGATCGTCAAGGTCGAGGACACCGACGGCGGCACCGAGTCGGTCGAGATCCGCGAGGGCGTGGTGGTCGGGACGTCGGTGCGACCGGCCGGGGAGGACGTCCGGGCGGGGACCGTTGTCCTGCAGGCCGGCTCGGTGATCGACGCCCGCCGGGTCGCGCTGCTCGCCGCGACCGGGCACGGCGACGTCCTCGTGCGGCCCCGTCCGCGCGTCGCGGTCGTCTCGACGGGCGCCGAGCTCGTCGCACCGGGCGGGCGTCTCGAGCCGGGGCAGATCCACGACTCCAACTCGCACATGCTCGAGGCCGCGCTGAGCGAGTTCGGCGCCGTGACCACGCACCGGCTCACCATCGGCGACGACGGCTCGGAGGTGGTCCGGGTCGTCGAGCAGCTCGCCGAGCAGGTCGACGCGATTCTCACCAGCGGCGGCGTCAGCATGGGTGCCTACGACGTCGTCAAGGAGGCGCTGCGGGGGCGCGGCACCGTGGACTTCGTCCAGGTGAGGATGCAGCCGGGCAAGCCCCAGGGGTTCGGCACCGTGGGTGAGCGAGACGTGCCGCTCTTCGCGCTACCCGGCAACCCGGTCTCGGCGTACGTCTCCTTCGAGGTGTTCGTCCGGCCGGCCCTGCGCACGATGATGGGGCTGCTGCCCGCCGGCCGACCGGCTCTGAAGACCCGGCTCATGCACCAGCTCCGCTCGCCGGCCGGCCGCATCCAGATCGCCCGCGCAGTCGCCGCGCAGGACGCCTCCGGCTGGCACGCCGACCCAGTCTGGGGCCAGGCGTCCCACTTCATCGCAGACCTGTCCCGGGCCAACGCCCTTCTTGTCATCCCGGCCGAGGTCACCGAGCTGGCCGCCGGCGACGAGGTGGAGATGTGGCTGCTGGACGGTTCCGGCGGTCGGGCGCCCTTCTGGCAGAATGCTGTTCGGCCCCTGAACGGCGGTGATCCGGGCGCTTTCGCCCAGGACAGCGCCGATCCGGACCCTGTCGCCCGGGACAGCGGCGCCTCCGACGGCCCGGCCCTGACCCACGTCCGGGCCGACGGCTCGGCGCACATGGTGGACATCAGCTCGAAGGAGGTGACCGCCCGTGAGGCGTCCGCGGCGGGAAGGGTGCTCCTCAGCGCTGACGCCGTCGCGGCGTTGCGGTCCGGCAACGTGCCCAAGGGCGACGCCCTCGCGGTAGCCAGGATCGCCGGGATCCAGGCCGTCAAGCGCACTCCCGAGCTCATCCCGTTGGCCCATCCCATCGCCGTCCACGGCGTCGACGTCGACGTCGACGTCGCGGACGACGCCGTCGAGATCCGGGCCACGGTGCGCACGGCCGACCGCACCGGCATCGAGATGGAGGCGCTGACGGCCGTCACCGTCGCTGCCCTGACCCTCATCGACATGGTGAAGGCTGTTGACAAGCACGCCCGGATCACCGACGTGCGGGTCATCGCCAAGTCCGGAGGCCGCTCCGGCGACTGGAGCGAGTCGTGACGTCGCAGGGCAACCCCGAGCGCCCGGCAGACTCGGCAGACTCGGCAGACCCGGCATACTCGGCAGACCCGGCCGGTCCGGAGCCGGCGGCCGCATATCGGGCCGTCGTCATCTGCGCCTCGACCCGGGCGGCGACCGGTGTCTACGAGGACCGGACCGGGCCGATTCTCGTCGCGGCGCTCCGGGAGTGGGGCTTCGACGTCGACGACGCGGTCGTGGTGCCCGACGGGGAGCCGGTCGCCGAGGCGCTCAGGTCCGCCCTCGCCACCGGCCCGGCCGTTGTCCTGACCTCCGGCGGCACCGGCATCTCTCCCACCGACGCGACGCCCGAGATGACCCGCCGGTTCCTCGACCGGGAGGTCCCGGGCATCGCCGATGCCCTGCGATCGGCCGGGGTCGCCAAGGGCGTGCCGACAGCGATGCTCTCGCGCGCTCTGGCCGGGGTGAGCGGCCCCACCTTGGTCGTCAACCTTCCCGGCTCCTCCGGCGGCGTGCGGGACGCGCTCGAGGTGCTCGAGGGAGTGCTCGCCCACGCCGTCGACCAGATCCGCGGTGGCGATCATCGATGACGCAGTGGCCCGTGACACTGCACTCGCGAGACGATCGGCAACCGCAGATGACGTTGCGTCCGCTGACCATGCGTGACAGGGCCGGGTGGGACGTCGTCCGCAAGGAGAACGCCGAGCACGTCGGGCAGTGGGAACCAACGGCGCCGGACGGGTCGGGTCGCCGGATCACGTTCCGCCAGTATGTGCGTGGCCTCGACGCGGAGGCGAGGGCCGGCCGGATCCTGCCGTTCGTCATCGAGGTCGAGGGAGGCATCGCCGGCCAGATGCACCTCTTCGGCATCGTCCAGGGGTCGTTGCTGTCTGGAGCCGCCGGTTACTGGGTGACCCGGCGCCAAGCCGGTCGCGGGCTGGCCACGCGGGCGCTGGGTCTGTTGTGCGACTACGCCTTCTCGTCGGCAGGGCTGCACCGGGTGGAGGTCAACATCCGCCCGGAGAACGCGGCGTCCCTGCGGGTCGTCGAGCACCTGCGCTTCCGGGACGAAGGGGTGCGGCTGCGCTACCTGCACATCAACGGCGGGTGGCGCGACCACCGGACCTTCGCACTGACCGGTGAGGACCTGCTCGGGCGGACCGTCTCGGAGCGGTGGAAACAGCAGTAACGTCAGCCACATCAGCGACACACCGGAGCAGGTCCGTGGTCGCGGCCAGATCACGGCATAGCGTCGGGCCCGTGCAGCCCAGCAGCTTGATCTTCGTGGTCATCGTGGCGATCTGGGCCGCCTACCTGATCCAGCACTGGGTCCGCCGCCGCGAGCACGTCGCCACCGCCCGGTCGGTCGACCGCTTCAGCGAGGCGATGCGCGTGCTCGAGCGCCGCAGCCCCCTGCCCAGGTCCGAGCTCTCCGCTCCCCGTCCTCACTCGTATGCCGTGCGGCCCGCCTCCGCGCGGCCCGCCGTCACGGTCAAGCGGGCGGTTGCCGTCGAGGCCGCGCCACACGGCAGCCTGATGACCGCGATGGTCGAGGGTGGCCGGCGGGCGCGGTCGGCCCTGACTGCTCGGTCGGCGAGCCGGCCCACGGAGGCTCCGGCCGAGGCGCCGGGTGGCTCCCGACCGGCTGCCGGCCGCCTCGGCCGCCCCGACCGCCCCGACCGCCGCGACCGGTCGGCTTCGGCAGTCCTCGTCCGCAGGGTGCGAGGTGTCTCCTTCCTCGTCACCCTCGGCTCGCTTCCGGTGACCGTGGTGCTCTCGGCCCTGCACATGCTGCTCTGGGTGAGCGTGGCCGTCTCCGCTGTGGCGTTCGCCGCCATTGTGGTCTGGCTGCGCACCTCGGTGCTGCGTGAGCGGGCAACTCGAAGGGCATCGGCGCGGTCCCACCCTGCGACCGCTGCCCGGAGCGCTCGAACCGCGTCGACGCCGTCCCGTCGCGAGGCCGCTCAGCAGGCACCTGCGGCTACGGCTTCCACCGCCGGAGAGCGCCCCGCCGCTGTGGTCTTCGACGTGGAGGCGCCCGTGGCGGGGGACGTGCTGGCCGTGGCTGTCGACCAGTCGCTCTTGCTCGAGGTCGCCATGCCGGGGGGATGGAGCCCCGTCCCGGTGCCGCCGCCGACCTATACCCTCAAGGACCCCGCAAGCCGGCCCCGACCTGAGCCGGCGGGGGTCAGCCAGAGACCGGTTCCGATCGAAGTCGAGGACGACGACGTCGAGCGGATGGCCGCCGAGCACCACCTTCGAGTCGCCGGCGGCTGACCCGCTCGGCGTCAGCGCATGGTCAGGCGTAGTCGTTGTCTCTGGCGCGGTTGTCAGGTGGCCCGCGCAGTCGTCGCGTCCTCGGGAACCTCCGTGCCCGAGGCGCCAACCGCGGCTGGGCCAGCGCCCGACGGCTTGTCGCCGACGTCGCTCTCGACCAGGTCGCCACCCGAGAGGAGGTGTCGCCAGACGGCGTTCACGACGGCGAGCGTCGGGACGGCCACGAGGGTCCCGACGATCCCGGCCAGGATGGCACCGGTCGCGATCGCGAAGATGACACCGAGTGGGTGGATCCTGACCGACCGTCCGAGGATGAACGGCTGCAGAATGTGCGCCTCCAGCTGCTGCACGAGGATGACGACGCCGAGCATGATCAGGGCCGTGACCGGGCCATTGGCCACCAGTGCCAGCAGCACGGCGACGGCACCGCTGAGCAGCGCTCCGACGATGGGGATGAAGGAGAACAGGAACACGAGCACACCGATGGCCAGCGGGAACGGAACCCGGAGGATCACCGCGCCGAGGGTGATGCCGACGGCGTCGACCAGGGCCACGATGACGGTGGCGCGGACGTAGGCCGAAAGCTGGTGCCACGCCACAGCGCCGGCGGAGTCGATCCTGGTGCGTGCCGTGGCGGGGAAGAGCCGGACGACCCACGCCCAGATCCGTGGTCCGTCGTAGAGGAAGAAGAACAGCGTGAAGAGGCTGATGAACAGTCCCGCCGCGCCGTGGGTCGCCGTGACTCCCGCTCTGGCCGCGGACTTGCGCACGTCGGCGTTAGACGTCAGGGCCTTCTGGAGCTGGTCGACGTAGGTGTCGAACTGGGTGTCGGTGACCTTGAACGTCGTCCGCAGCCAGTCACGGATCTGGGTCACCCCGGTGCCGGCCTGAGTCACCATGTCGCCGAACCCGCCACTGATCTGCGTGCCGACCAGCGTCAGCAACCCGGCGATGACCACGATCGTCCCGAGGACTGTGACGCCTGCCGCGGCCCCACGGGGCATCGTGCGCGCCAGCCGGCGGTGCACGGAGCTCAGGAGTGCGGTGAGCAGGACCGCCACGACGATGGGGATGACCACCTCCGAGAGGAACCCCAGGAGGTAGATCAGTGCGAGAACTCCGGCGGCGAGGAGGAGCAGGCGCCAGGCCCACTCGCTCGCTGCGCGGACTGCGGGCGGGACGGGCGACGTCTCGGGCGACATGAGATGAGCGTATGCGGTGGGGTCACCTACCTGCGTACCGGCATACGAGCCCCCTGCGCCGGTTTCAGAAGGGCGTCGGGCTGGTGTTATGGTTTCGGTCGCACCACGGGGCTGTGGCGCAGTTGGTAGCGCGTCTCGTTCGCAATGAGAAGGTCAGGGGTTCGAATCCCCTCAGCTCCACCGAATATAGGACTCCGTCTCACCTGCACAAACGCCGTTGGAGGGGACCGGGTTTCGTCGTTGTCACTTGCTTTTCTTTCTCTCGCGTGCCCCCCCGGTGCCCCCCGCCCTCGAATTTAGCCGCACCAAACCCGCCGCATCAGCCCCGGTTCCGAGGAAGTGAAGGTAGCGATTCGTTGTCGCGATCGACTCGTGACCCATCCAGGCCTGCACCGTCCCCGGGTCGACCCCACGCGCCAACCACAAGCATGCCGCCGTATGCCGCAAGTCGTGCACCCGCCGACCCTGCCCCGTCGTGACCCACTTCACCGACCGCAGCACCGCCGACCGATGCAACGTCGCAACCCGCGAGGTCGTCAACAGCAAGTCGCCCGGCTCCTTGTCTTCCGAGAGTCGCTGAATGATTGGGAGAACCCGGTCCGCAAGGGGGACCCGCCGCGAGCGACGCCCCTTCGTACTCTTCGTGCCCACTCCCTCAGGAGCCGAGCGACGAATCATCAGACCCGGCGTCGGAACCTCCATCACATCGGCCACCGTCAACGCCCTGGCCTCGGCCCATCTAAGCCCGGTCCATCCCAGCACGAGCAGAACGTCGGCCAGGCGCTCATCCATCGCCGCCCACCGCTCGTAAGCCACCTCCAGCTCGGCCTCGGTGAACGGAAGCATCTCCGTTGACTCGGCCGATTGCTTGGGGACCATCACACCAATCACCGGGTTGGCGACGATCAGCTTCTCGCGCACGCACCATCCGAAGAACGCCGACAGACTCGCTCGGTATCGCACCACTGACGACTCCATCAGTCCCGATGTCAACAGGGTTTCGAAGGCCCTGGCCACCTCGCGCCCTGAGACCACCGCCACCTGCAAGGCCTGCAGACTCGTCGGAGTCAGGCGCCTCAAGTCCTGATCAGCCCGGTACGTCTTCACTGCGACGGTCGCGCGCCGCACCTCCAACCATCGCAAGAGCACGTCTCGAACCCGCTCCCGGCCGGCGCGAGGGTCGACCCCGCCGACCACTGCGGCTCGCTCACGGTTAAGCCAGGCTTGAGCTTCGCGCCGAGTGTCGAACACCCGGCTGGCCACGTCCACCCGACCACTCTTCAACTTGGCCCGAAACGACCATTCGCCAGCTTCGTCACGCTCATGCCGCGGCACGC
>JAABUR0100005839.1_pt1 | contig 15425 bp, 19 predicted proteins | sample 5560091 | NCBI WGS metagenome assembly JAABUR01 (sample SAMN10711879, study PRJNA513375) | rock metagenome | isolation source: Antarctica rocks | place: Antarctica: Victoria Land, University Valley sud
CGCCGCAGACGCTGCCGCTGACCATAGCAAACCCTACCGGCGTGCCGTGGCGCTTGCGGCCAGCCGTGCAGCCGGCGGGCGGCCCCTGGTCGGCGCCCGACCTGGTCCTGGTGCCCGCCGGCGGCAGCGCGGCATGCGCGGTGACGTTCAGCCCGGTCGCGACGACGCCGCCGGGCGGCGCGGCGTCCGAGGGCAGCGTGTTCTTGGCGCTGCCCGGCGGCGGCGCGCTGTTGCACGTGCTGCGCGGCGTCGCCGGGTCGCCGCTGGCCGCCAGCGCGCTGAGCTGCCAGGCGCGATCCTGTCGCCGCCGCGCGCGTGAGCGCGGCGCGGCGCGGCGCTGCAAGCTGCCTGAGCGCCTGGTGCAGGAGACACACGCCTTTATATTGCCAGTGCGCCTGATGACCCGAGGCGCCTGCCTGCACACCATGGTAGGGTGTCCTCCTGGCGGGGGGGCAGGCGCTGGGTGCTACACAAGTATGTTGCCAGTACTGGCGCATGTCACAAGGGGGTTTGCGCTGCCCACCATCAGCCCGCAGGCAGCGTGCTTCCCAGAACTGCTTGTTTCATGCGCAGGACTGCATGCATGCACAGCGCGGGGGCCAGGGGCCCTTTCGCGCTGCCCAGCGTGCACAGCGCTGACGCGCGCAGCTCGCAGGTGCTCGCGCTGGAGCCGCACACGGAGGTGCTGCGCTGCCGCAACTGGCTCAGCACCGCGCAGCGCTTCCGCACGGTGACGGCGCTGCAGCCGCCCACCGCCGCCCTCAGGCTCACGGGTGTGCCCCATCTCAGCAGCGTGGCCGCTTGTATGTCGAGCAGTGGAGCGGCACGGTCAGCAGCGTATGCTGCCTGCGCTTCTGCTACTGCGAGCACGGCCATGCCGACGTGCATCCACAGCACGGTCCCTGCACGGCAAGCCTCGCCTGCTGCAAGGCATGGCTCGGCAGCACGTCCGCCCTGAAGCGGGCACGCGCGGCCCCAGCCCCGGCGTACGTGGACGTGCCGGGGCTCTCGGAGCGGCCCTGCCGCGTGGCGGTGCTGGCGCTCGCGGAGGGCGCGGCAACCGCGACTGTCACCCTGCGCAACGAGGCAACCGGCGAGTACGTGTTCTGGACGCTGAGCATCGCCGCGGGCGCCGCGCCGGCCCGGTGCGCCGCGTGGTGGACGCGTGGGTCGCCTCTTTTTCGCATGCAGGCCTGGCTGCCGCAGAGCTGCTGGCGGCATGCACGGCGCACTCGCCCAGGAGCAGCGGGGCATGGGAGCCTCCTGGCACGCACGAAGGATGACACAGCAGTGAAGTGCAGGTCACGCCAGGGAGCGCCCACCGCAGACAGTGACGTAAAGTAATCGAGGTCACCTGCAGCATGGCAGGGGCGCACAAGGCCGCGACCCGCAGTGCCACATGAAGCGTGCGCGCCAGAGTGAACCTGACCATGAGAGTTGCAGCACGGCACGCTTCGAGGCAATGACTGCGTACGCGCCAGGGCCGGGCCCACGCTCGAGTGCGAGGTGCGGAAGGTCGCGGCGGCCACCGTCAGCGTGGCGCTGCCGGTGGCCGCGGAGACCGCGGCGGCGGTGACCTGCGACCACCCGCGGGCGCGGGCTTGCCTGACCCGCGTCTGCGCCCTGTGGGGCGCGCACGCCGGGAAGCCGCTGGCGTGCCGCCCCCGTGAGCATGCACACACGCTCTGCAGCTCCCTCGGCGATCCTTGCCTAAAATGCCCCTGGCCTGGACTGCAAGCCCTGCCCGCCGGCAGCCCTGCTCGCTCTCGCAGCAATCAGGGAGCAGCGCTGGCCAAGCTGGTGAGAATGCGGGCGGCAGCGGCACACGGCGCGGCCGATGTGTGCCACTGCCACAGCGGCCAGCGCGTGCACACATGCGGCAGGTGCTGGCTCCGGCGACCGTGGTGCTACGGCCGGGCGCGGCCAGCGCGGTTGAGCTCGCCTTCCGGCCGCTGCTGGCCGGCGAGGCCGCGGCCGTGCTGGCCGTGGCCGCGCCGGGCCTGGGGCCGCTGCGCTTCCGGCTGCGCCTGGCGGCCGGGCCCGCGCCGCCGCTGCGCGCGCTGTCTTTCAGCGCGGCGCTGGGCTCCGCTGAAACACAGGCGAGGCCGTGCGCCCGCCTGCTGTGTGCACCGCAGCGCGTGGCCGGCTGCGCCTGGGGGAGCCTGCAGGCGACCACTTGCGCTGTTTGCAGGCAGTGGACTTGCCTGGCATGTGCCGCATGCGCGTGGGGAATGTGGTCTCAGGTTACTGCTGTAATTATGGGAGATCGCGCATAACGCGCTGGCGCATGCCATGCGAGCGCCTGCAGAGCTGCCGCCTTCCTCGCAAGCATGTGTGCACACACGTTACCCTACCCTAACCCTACCCTACGCACCCCGCCCCAGGTGCTGCGCTTCCTGCACTGGGCGCCAGAGAAGGCCGAGTTCCATGCGTCGTTCCGCAGCGGGGCGGGCGGCGCGTTCGCGTGCCCGGCGGTCGTGGCCGCGCCCTCCGCCGGGCCGGCCGGGCGCGCTGTCGAGGTGGAAGTCGTGTCCGAGCCGACGGCCGTTGGCGAGGACATCTGCGACAGGCTTGTCCTCGCGTCGCCGATCGCCGGTGCGCTCCTGGGGCGTGCCCGCCCTGCACCTCAAGAAACGCCTCGCGCCTTCATGCACCATGGCAGCAGCAGCGCGCAGCCCAAGGCTGAGTGCAGCCCCACGGCTGACAGATATAGCGCCCGCATCCCTGCCGGGTACGCGCGGCCTTCAGGACACCCGGGCAGCCGGCTCATGACACCTGGGCGCGGCGCGAGCCATGATTCCAGGGGCACGGGCGCATGCGCAAAGGGGCGCGCGCGCGCGCGCGGCAGGCGTGTACGAGTGCCCGCTCACCGCGCGCGGCCTGCCGCCACGGCCGCAGGGGCCGTTCGACGTCGCGCGCGGCGCCGGCAGCGTGCCGTTCCGGAACGTGTTCCACGTGGCGGCCGACTTTTGCTACGCGCTCGACAACCCGGCCTTCTCGGTGCGCGCCGGCGAGGCGCTGCCTGCCAAGAAGAGCACCGCGATCGCAGTGGGCTTCAAGGACGCCGGCGGCGCGGCCGTGCGCACGGCGCGGCTGACGGTCACCTGCCCGGCCCGCACGCCGACGCCTTGGGTCTCCTACCTGCGCGCTGTGTGAGGAGAAGCTGCTTGTTTTCCCTGGAGCTACTGCTAGCATGCGTGGGTGATATCAGAAATAGGTTGACATTACCAACATCGGAAATGAGGCATTCTGGGCGGCCTTATGTTGCATAACCATCTCCAGCTCGCTCGAAGATGCAGAGCTTTGTCTGTGACCATGCTGCAGGCAGCAGCCGGACAGCGGTGGTAAGCACGCTGTGTAACTTACACTGGACCACTGCTTGAGACGTGCAACAAAACGCCTCACAACATGTCTTGACACCACACGCCCACCAGCATGTACGCAACAACATGCGCACTAGCAGATAACAGGCGCTGCTCGTGGTGTTCCTGTCCCTTGACAGCCGCTAATATGCGGACACGGGCTTGTCTGGCAACCAGGCGTGCAATCACGCACGCCCTGTAACCCGGATGTGCTGCTTGTGCAGGAGTGTCATGCAAAGGCAATGTTTGCAATGTGTAAATATGCAAACATGGGCCGCAAACCACGCCAAAACTCGCGCGCCGACACTTGGCGGCAACAATTCCTCTGCCTGTCGGTCCGGGCGGCTGAGCTGCAGATGCCTTGTGCATCCTCGCGACGAGGCAGGCAGCGTCGTGCATGCATTTTGAGTATTCCCGCAAGGCAGGGTGTTTTTGTCAAGAATGAGATACCCGGAGTTGACAGTGTTGTACACCGATGCGACGCCAAAAGTGCAGTCCCGGCGGCAAACCATCCTCAAAACTCCAGCCGGGCAGGCGCAGCCCGCCCGCCGGCACAGGTATACCGCATGCGCGGCAGGGTGCTCTGGGACAGGGAGCTTCTTGGGAGACCTTGCTGGGGCTCCAGTTGCGGCAAAAGCCGCGATCCATAAACCTGTCATATCAGTCTCGGGCTGGGGCTCAGGTCGTGGCAAAATGCGCGTCTGCAGCCTCCATACGCAGCGAGGGCGGCGTTAGCAGGCGCGCGCGGTCGGCGAAGCTGGGCGCGCGCGGCGCCGCGCGCACGCCGCGCAGCGCGCCGCCCGGGCCGTAGAAGTCGGGCGTGTCCACGAACTCGACTGCGGGGCGCGCGGCGCTGGCCCCCTCAGCGCATGGTCAGCGGCAACGGGTGCGCTCACGATTGCGCGCGGCACCACACCCCCCTCAAAGGCACATATGATGGAGCCAAGTGCATGCGCAATCTCAGGTGCACATCAAACGCGGGCCCAAACACTTGCACCTGTGCCTGCTTGCTCGCCGTGCCTATAAATAGCTTGGACGCTTGATTCCCCAGTCAGACACGTGTGGAGAGGGCCAGGCAAGCTCAGGGTAAGCTTATGCTTACGGCTCACCCGCAGGCATGCCGGCATGCTTGGGGAGGGGGCATGCATGGAGAGGGGGCGCGCGCCTGTCGCGTCCTCGGGCGCGTGCTCCACCTCCAGCAGGATGACCTCATTCTTGCCGGCGCGCAGGACAGGGCCCGGCACGTACCTGCGCGGGCGCGCGCAAGAGAGTTCACACCGCCGCAGCTGGGCTGCCCAACACTGCACCGCCGCTGCCACCACCGCCAGAGCCCGGGCTGCCGACAGCATGCCCTCCCGCAAAGCATTCCTGCAATCCAGGCACAAGCCGTGCTGCCGAGCCCAGGCATAAGCCGTGCTGCAGAGCCCCGCTCGCAGCTGGCAGTACAGCCCATCCTGAGAATGGGCAGGTACCGTGAGCACGCGAGAACGCCCAGCCTGTGCCCGGCCTCATTGCGCACAGCGCAAGCGCGCTGGGCGGGCGGCGCGCGCACATGGTGTTCGCCGGCCCGCGCGCCGGCCAGTACCAGCCCAGGTTGAAGCCGTTGACCCAGGCCAGGCCCATGGTCCAGCCGCGCACGGACAGGTACGCGTCGGCCACGGCGCCGTCGCCGTCCACGGCGCCCTCGGGGACCTCCAGCTCGCCCCTGCGCGCGGTCGCGCGCGCCGCCATCAGGCGCACGCTCTCTGGCGCCCCGCAGGCAGCGCGCCGCAACCTGGCAGGCCGGAAATGGATGGGCCATGTAGATTCACAGGCTGCCTCGCAGATTCACAGGCTGCCATGAGTGCGGCTCTGCCTGCCAGCACAGCCTGCATGGCCTGCCCGGAATGGACACCTGGACGGACATCTGCCACTGCTCTGAACCTTTGATGGCACTGCCGCAAGCGCATCAGACAAGTAAAATCAGACAAGTGAAATCAGACAAGAGAAAAGCCAGCGAGCGAGGCGCGCCGGAAGAAGGTGGGGCCGCTGTTCCCGGGCTCCTCCTCATCCCTGGACTTGGCACAGTCGACCTGGCGGAGGTCGTCCAGCGGGAGCGGGAACACACGCCAGTCCTCCAGCTGCTCACCTGCGCCGCGCCGGTCAGCCGGTCGGCTGCCCATGCACACCGTGTGCAGGGCCGTCCCAGGTTCACGCTGCTCCTGTTGTGAGGCTCAGCACACTGCACATACTGTGTCGCTTGCCACACACAGGCCAGTGAACGGTGCTGACCTGGTCTCTCTGTCCGTGCCTGACTCCTGCTCTCGCAGCAGCGGAATCTGCCCAACAACGCCCAGCGTGCAAGGGCACCGAGCACTCTCCCCTGCTGCAACCTGTGCGCAACGAGGCGGCGCGCGCGCGCACCGTCCAGGTACACCGCGGGCGACGAGAGGCCCTTGGTGTCAAACAGCCAGCCCTGGTTGCTGCGGCCCACCGCGGCGACGACGACGTCCAGCGTCACGGCGCCGTCGCGCGCGGCGAAGCCGGGCGCGGTGCGGTTGGCAGCCGGCGGCGGCAGCAGCAGGTTGCGCACGCCGTTGCCGCCCAGCCGTCCACCAGCACCTGCGTGGGATTAGGTTGGCGGATTACGGCAGGGTCCGTGCGGCTGAGCGCGGCCGGCTGAGCCGCGCGCTTGCAGGGGGCGCACATGGGCGCGCCGTTTGCATGCGCCCTCACGCAGCGGGGCCCCGGGCAGGACCAGACTGCCTACATACGGTCTCGAGGTCGCGAGCTCGCCAAAGGCCACACGGACATCCTCCGCAGCACAGGGCTGGGCAGGCCATGAACAGCTTGCGAGCACCGCCGCAGCCTGCGCCTCACCGTGGCCACGTCGTTTACGGAGCCGCCAAAGGTCAGCTCGCTGTTCTGCTCCATCGCTTCCACGGGCACGAACGTGCGGTACACGATGAAGCCGCTCCTGCGCAGAGCACGCTCCCACTATGACAGCTAGACGCCCACACACAGCGCACGGTGCGCCGCACGCGACCTGGGCAGCACGACACACTGCAGCACGGTCCACTAGCAGGCCTTATGCTGGGCCCCATGGCTGACTGCGCTTCTGCATATCGCTTTGCAGCTGCACCTGCGCATGCCACAGGGTCGGGGGCAGCAGTCAGAATGTCCCAGCATGGCTGGCAAATAGCCAGCGCATCACATGGGCCGGGGCCGCACGGCTGGCCATACTCCTCCATGACGCGCGGCAGGCGCGACTGCACGCCGTCGCCCGGGTACAGGCGCGGCAGCTGGCTCAGCAGCGTGGCGCGCGCGGACAACCCCACCGTGCCGTACGCCTCGATGCGCGGCGGCGGCGGCGGCGTGGGCAGCCGCTCGCCGATGTGCGCCTCGATCGAGCGGCGGATGGCCTGCCGTTGCGTGGCCGCCATCAGCTCCCCAGCCATACCTTGCTGCCACATAGCGCGTGTGCGCCTGGGTTGCTAGACATGTGCGTCACACACCTCTGTTGCTGCGCACGGCTGTATGAAACTGATATGCAGGCCAGGGCATGGCTGGCACATGCAGGGTTTGTGCCTACAGGGTTTGCGCCGCGGCAGGAGTAGCTGCACTGGCCGTGCCCGCGCACCTCGAACTTGTTGGGGCCGCCGATGCCGGGCTGGCCGTAGTCGCCGGCCTCGCTGATGGGCGCGTCGTAGTCATAGCTGGTGATGCACGCCCAGTACACGCCGTTGTCCACGCTGCCGCCTGCGCCGGCGGCCTGGCGGCCTCAGGCGGCTTTTGATGGGCAGGGCCAACACTTTGCACACATGCACCTCAAGGGCATGGTACTATTGCGACAGACCAATTTATAGAGTCCGGTGTAACAGCTGGTTTTATGCAGGAGCGCCATGTGCCTTTATATGCTGCTTGCTTTGTAAGCACTGTGCTGCCCTAGCCCAGCAAGACTCCACACGTTACCTTGAGCTTTCATTCCTTCTACTACTGATACAGCACATCAAGCACGCCTGCGGTGTAGCCGAAGTTGGTGCCGCCGTGCGCCATGTACAGGTTCACGGAGCCGGAGCCGTTGTTGAAGGCCAGGATGCCGTCCAGCGCCTTGGTGAAGTCCGCCAGCGACGTGTTGGCCATCGGCTCGCCCCAGCGCGTCAGCCAGCCCGTGCTGCGCGCGGCGCCCGCGTCGGCACGGCGCCCAGGGGCATCGCTCGGAAGCGTGCGCCCGTGCGGGTGGGCAGTGCAGGCATGCGGGGCACAGCATGTCGGGAGCGCGCGTGTCGGATACGCACGCTGTAGGGATCGGCAACTGCCGGGCGCGCGCAGATGGGCGGCCGCTCTCAGTGCGTGGCACACACGGGGAGGTGGGACGCGGGCGGGGGCGCACTAGAACTCGCTGCACATGGCCGGCGACTTCCCGGGCGCGTTCATCGCGCGCTGCATCCCAAACGCCTGGTTCAGGTCGAACCAGCCGGCGCCGAAGTCGACCACCCTGCCGCGCCGGCCCGGCCACGCCTCAGCGCTGGGGAGCGCGAGCGCCGCAGGCGTCCCAAAGGCCGCCACAAAGGCGCATCCGACCGCCTGCAGTCTCGCGCAGCACGGCGCGGCGCATGCGCGCGCGGCAGCCGCGGCCAGCGGCCGCGCGCCCGGGCGCCGGCCTGCACGGAGAGGGCGGCGGGGCGGGCGCGCACGAGTAGACCTCGGCGCCCGGCAGCGTGCCCTTGGCTAGGTTGGGCGGCGGGTCGGTGGTGTAGATCACCACGTCGTCGCCCAGGCTCGCGCGCGCCGAGGCCAGCAGGTGGCGCAGGTAGGGCTGGTTCGGGCCGAGGAAGCCAAACTCGTTCTCGATCTGGCGCGGGCCGCGCCCCAGGCAGCCGTCAGCCGGTGCGCCATGCACGGCACCGCCAGGACACATTCACAAACCCGCAGGCGCGACTTAGCGCGCGCTGCAGAGATACTGTTATCGTTAGCGGAACGCCCAGGCCTGAGCGCAGAGCAGCCGCATGCACATAGTGACAGCGGGGTGCCAGCCTGCTGTCTGCAGAGGCGCGCGTGCTGTAAGCAGGCCAACATGGGCAGGCTCTCGACCAGGCTAAAGCGTGCCGAGCGGCGCGCCTGGACCATGAGGACGTTGCCTCCGCGGATGTACAGGTGGCGCGCGATGCGCGGCAGCAGCACCGCCCACCAGCGGTCCACGAGCGCGAGGTAGCTCGGGTCCTCCGTGCGCAGCCGCAGCGCGCCGCCGCCGGCCACCTGAGCCCCCTCGCGCCTCAAGCTCCGCGCGGTGGGAGGCTAACGCAGTGCTCACGACCCTCTCATACGGGTTGCAAGAGCGACAGCACTCAGGTCTGTGAATGCCTTGACAAGAAAGCGGGGGGTACGCAGGGGCCTCTGGGGCGCGCGCCTGCGAGGACGCCAGCCACCAGGGGAAGCCTCCAAAGTCCCACTGCGCGGAGGGCGCCCAGCAGCGACCGTGAGGCGGTGCTTCAAAAACTCCCATAATACCACAGCAAGCTCACAAGTTGGGTGTGCCGCGTGTACGCACCTCGGCGCAGATGTACGGGCCGGGCCGCAGCAGCACTTGCAGCTCGTGCTGCTTGGCAAGCGTCAGGAAGCGGTCCAGGTCTGCAAAGCCCGTCCACTCAAACTGTCCCGGCCGGGGCTCGTGCAGGTTCCACGGCACGTACACCTGCCCCCACCGTGCGGACACTTGGTCACCTGCTGCTGCTGGCACACCCCCCATGCCACCTGCTAGCACCACCAAGAGGCAAGCATAGGTAGGGTGTTGCGGCGCACCGAGAGGGTGTTCATGCCTAGAGCGCGCACGCGTAGCATGCGGTCCTCCCACTGAGCAGGGTGTATGCGGTGGTAGTGCAAGCTGCGCCACACAAAGCGCTGTTATACGTCAGCCGCAGAGTAAGCACTGCCGGCCGTCACACCCGGCGCCAGCAGTCTTGCGCAGTCTTCAAACTCTCCAGCAGCGCACTGGACACACAGCAAGCTCGACGCCGCAGCAGCCGCACGCAGCTCGGCCTGGGAACGCACAGCCAGCGCGCATGGCTGCTGGCCGCACGACTAGCTTGTGGCTCACTGGCAAGGTGCAGGCAGGCATACAGTCACGGGCTCGCAAACCCACCTTCCTGACAGAATCTGGAAGGGCTTCCCATCCTTGATAAACCTGTCGTCCTCGATCGTGAACGTTGGCGCGCTGGCGGCAGCTGCGCACAAGCCGACCAAGCACAGCAGGAGGAGTCGCATCATATCTACTACCATCAAAACGTTCCAAGTTCTTACAAGTAAAACAGCGAGGCAAAGGTGGGTCCTCTCCTAAAACTCGTGCTGCATTCGCATGCAACTCTGTGGGACCACGGAGGCGCACAATGCCGCAGCAGCTCCAGCTGGCTGAGCAGGGCGAAAACATCATCATCGTCATCACCACCACGAGGGCTTCTGCTCTTTGCATGTGATAGCAGAGTGCCGTCTGCGAAACGCATGCATCGTCAGCAGCTCTTACATATGCTCCACTGTGAAGTCAAACACACTTGCAAAGCATAAGCGCTGATGGCGCAAGCCTGGCGCCTTCCCAACGCCACCCGTCGTCTGGTGGGTGCATGGAAAACAAAGTAATGTCGTACAGGAACTGTGCACGCGTATGCATCCAAATCTACCACGCCCCAAGGCAAGGATGCATCAAGTGGTTTCACAACATGTCTCTTCTCAGACTCTTGCCGCAGAAAACATTGTGACAGCGTAAACAGAAATAACATCCATGCAAACATGCAGCTAACACAACCCCTGACACCAGCAAAAGCAAGCAAGCAGCTCCTTCCCTGCCAGTGAGCGTCGCTCGCCATACAACCAGGCTCAGGAGTCAGGTGACCGAAACCGAAGGGGCCTTCCAAATTCTTGCAACAGCTGCGAGGCGGGTGTGGGCCTGAGTAGGGTGAGCAGGACCACTGTAGGGCCGGACTTATAGTCATACATCATACACTTGGCGTCAGCCTGCACACCGCTGCGCAGTATTTGGCTTGCGGCCCGCTTCAAATGCAGATAGTTGACACCCAGGGCCCTGCACGTGGCAAGCGCTCAGTCGGCCCGGCGTTTCTGGAGTGAGAGCACGAGAGAAGAAGTGCCAACGCGCGCAGGAGGGCGCGCCTGGCCTGCGGTGCGGCAAGCCCAGGTGCGGCTTGTTTGCCACAAACCGCAACCCGGACTCCGCGTGAAGGCTGAAGCGCTTGTGCAGGCTGCGCTGCATTCCCAGCTCCAGCTTTGGGTGCCCTGCGCCAGCCATCCGCTGTAGCGCCGATCTTTGCCTCTGTTTGCGTTGCCATAGGGCCGCCCGACTTCTACCTGTATCTGCTTCCGACCCACCCCGCAAAGCAAGAGGTAGGCAAGCCTGAGTGTCAGAGTAGTGCAGCCAGCGGCCTCACCTGCCAAGGTGCAGGGGGTCTGGCGCAGCAGGGATGCCAGGTCAACCTCTGCAGCAAGCTCATCCACAGCGCCCGCCTCTTGCTGCGGGGAGGAGCTCTCGGTCGCCACAGCCTCATGCGCAGCCCGCGGGCTCTGCGCCTGGCGCCCCTGCGTGCAGCATGGCCATGCGATGTTTGGTGCTGTTTTTTTTGGTACTATAGAGCCTGACAAAGCCCTTGCACTTGACCGCTCAGCAAGGGCGTCTGCAGCTGGTCAGCAGCTCACGCTGTGGGATGCGCAATGCAAGAATAACCCTGCATATGCGCTTGCTCGTACCTGCAGGCACCGTGCCAGACGCCTGAGTAGCAAGAAACCGCTGGGAACCAGCAGCAGCAGGCCCAGGGCGCGCAGGTCCACCAAGTTCACAAAAATCAGCAGATTCCTTGCACTCCCCTTCGCCAAAGCCGTTTGGTGCTTGCCGGCCATGTTGTTCTGCGGGCCTGGCCAGGCACCGTGCCTCGCGGTGTGGCAGGCAATATGTTGTGGGTCTGGGCCCCTGAAATGTATGTGTCTGAGGGGTCCACAGGCGTAGGGTTAGGGACACATTTAGAGTACAGCAGCTCACATGCGCATGGAAGTGCACAACCTGCTCAGGCATCCGGGAAGCATACAGGCCCCTGGAAGAGCAGCTCCACTCTGCAATGCAGTAAGAGGGTGGCTTCAACATGTGGCAGGACGGTGCGGCATGGCTGCCGTATGGAGTGGCGCTATCCCTGGTGGCACTGAGCTTCATCTTCTTGTATTGGTGCGACTCATCTGAGGGCTGGCTGTGGTGCCTGGTCGCCTGGGTGTGGTGCATGTTACCTTGTCGCCCTGCAGCAACATGATGTGCAGGCCCAGCTTGTTTATACGTGGTATGCCACTGCTGTTCAAAGCAGTGCACCGACTCTTGACTTGTGACACAAGCCCTCACACAGCTGACAGTGAGGCTTGCCAGGTAGTGTGCACAGGCTCACCTTGTAGCAAGCTGCCGTGTGGTGCACAAGTGCCGACGGTGCTGGTGTGAGCTGGCATGTCACTGGTTGTGCTTGGTCTTCTGCCTCCTGGGTAGAAGACCACCTGCCAGACTGCAGGCACTCGACCTTGTCAATAGAGCCATATACGACGCCATGTGTGGCGAGGTTTTCGGCACAAGTCCGGCCATAGAGGCGCACTGGCAGCGTCGGGCCTTGCGTCTTGCAGCCCCTGCTGTGACGCGTTCACCTCGCACGCAGGAGCCCACGCAACGAGCCGCCGGTGGCGCCCGTCCTGCCGTTCTGGGGCAGCACGAGCGCGCTGAAGACACAAGGCATGGAGGTAGGAACCCGCCCCATGGCGCAGTGATAGCTTCTATGCCGCCCTCAAGCGCCCAGCACTCACGAAGCTTTGCTGGAGCAGTTCGCGTCACCGCTGCACGCGCGCCTGGGACCGATATTCACAACATGGATACTGGGAGACCGCACTGTCGTGGTCGGCAGCTTGGACCTTGTTCGCAAGCTCTTTGCCAGCGAGCACGAGCTCGTTGAGGGTGCGCGCGGACGGCCCATGAGGCGAAGGCCCATGCGGCATCTCTTTCACAGCGCAGCTCAAACCAGACATCGCTCTGGCTTTAGCAGTGGTTGCCAGCCAGCTGCCTGCCATGCACTGCTTGTCTGCTGCGCGGTGCTTTGTGCACTGCATGCAGTGGTGCTGCTGCAGGCCACATGCAAAACACCGGCCTCGCAGGCGACTGGCCCAAGTCGACGTACCTGCTGCTGGGCACGGACTCTGTCAGCGGCACGAAGGGCGAGGCGCACATGCGCCTTCGCAAGGTGTGCGCCTCTGCACTACATGCAGAGGAATCAGCGCCTGCCTGCCAGTTGCTCACTGCCGCGCCCAGCAGGCAAAGCTGTCATGCTTGTGAGCCTCTCCTGACGGGCGGGCCTGGGCGCAGATCCTCAACCCGGCCTTCACGGCCAAGGCCGTGGCGGTGTTTGTACCGCAGATCGTGGACATCGCGCAGCGCTGCTGCGCGTCCTGGCTGCAGCAGGGCCGCGTGAGCGGCTTCGACAAGTCCAAGGAGTACACGTTCCTGGTGGCGCCCAGGGCTTGGCGGGACCGTGCTCCGAGGGTTTGCGCTCCGAGGGTTTTGTGCATGGGCCGGCGCTGAAGCGGCGCGGCGCGGCGGGCAGGTCGCCCTGGAGGTCATCCTGGGCTTTAAGAAGGACGCGATCGATGATGCGCTGCTGACGCGCTGCCGCGAGGCGTTCCGCGTCTGGCTGCTGGGCCTGTTCAGCGTGCCCCTCGACCTGCCGGGCTTCTGTGCGCCCTGCGCTGCCGGCAGCCGTGCTGGCTGGCTGCAGCAGATGCTGCCGCCTCGCGCATCCCCGTGCTGCGCTGCGGCCGTGTTTGCACTCTGCGGGGCCGGGCCGCCTGCACGGACGCAGGAGACTGAGTCCGTGCGGCCGGCGGTGCGCAGCGTTCCACCGGGCGCGCAAGGCAGACAGGCTGCTGCGCGGCATCCTGCACAGCAACCTCCAGCACCTGAAGGACGAGGCGGAGCACCCCGAGTGCGCACCCCGGCCCATCCACCCCCGCTCTGCTGCGCGCCTTGCACTGCTCAATCACCAGAGCATTGCTGCTCGACGTCCCAGTTTATACCTTGCCGTGTCATCCCTGCACACTGGCCAACCGAGCGCTGCCCTGCCTGTTCGGCTGCGCCGGTCCGGGCGCACTTGCATGTCCCGCAGCGCTTTCGGCTATCGTGCTCAAGCCAAAGCCAAAGCGTCCAACGCATGGTGAAGGGCGCTGGAAACGACCAGCGCATGCTGCCCAAAAGGCTGAGGCTGAGGCTTCGCCCAGCGGCGCCGCTCCGCGCGCAGGGCGGGCGGCGCGGCCGGCGGCGCGGCGCGGCCGCGCACCTGTGCGCAGAACCTGCTCGACGTCCGCGACGACGACGGGCAGCCGCTGTCCATGGGCCAGCTGAACGTGCGCCGGCCCAGCGCGCCCGCCCGTGCATGCGCCTCCCCATGCACGTGCAGCGCTGACGCGCCTGGCGCCGGGCGCGCCGGGCGCGCAGGACGTGAATATGACCCTCCTCTTCGCAGGCGCGCCCTGAGGCCCCTGCCTCGGTGCAATGCCTGTGCCAACAGCTGCGCGCTGAGCAGCGCTTGCGGGGCGCGCTGGCCTGGTCGCTGGGGCTGCCGCGCCGCGAGCTTGGCGCCGACGGCCTGCGCGCGCGGCAGGCCATGACACCAGCTCTGCCACCATTATGCAGCTCTTCATTGCGCTCTCCACGCACCCGCGCTGCGTGGCGAAGCTGCGCGCGGAGCAGGAGCAGGCGCGCGCGCCTCGCTCAGCGGCCTGGGAACCCCTGCAGCCTGCGAGATGCTCAGACTCCAGACTAGCATCTCGTGGCGCTGACGGCGCGCACCCGAGCAGCATGCTAGCTGATCGTCAGCCCTTTGCTGCTGTGCGGTGCGCGGAGCAGGCGCCTGCAAAGAAGTGTGCCTGTGGACGGTCCTGAAAACACTGTCCCTAAACCCCGGACACCCCAGAGTTTCCCCATGCGCCCGCCTTTGATGGCTGGGCGGCGCGTGCGCGGCGGCAGGTCCAGGCTACGCTTGGCGCAGAGATCACGGAGGCCGCGCTGCGCGCCATGCCGTACGCGGAGGCGTGCATCAAAGAGGCGCTGCGCATCAAGTGCGCCTCCGTGCATGCACCGCCCTGCATGCCTTGCGTGTGAGAGCTCAGGGCGCAGGCGCACGCCCAGCCGCTGCAGCCACGGTGACGTGGCGCGCGCCCCCGCGCAGCCCCATCGTCAGCTCGATCTACCGGAAAGCACTGCAGGACCTGGAGCTCGGCGGCCACCGCATCCCCAAGGTGGCCGCTCGCTCATCCCCGCTGAGGCGCACGCTCCACTGGTGGGCTTGGCACGGATGCAGCGCCTCTGTTTCACTACATCGCGCTCCACAGACCTTGATTATTGTGCAGCATCCCATCAACGACCAAAATACCCCGCAGCGACAAAAGCACTCGACAAGGTCAAGAGCAACACTGCGTTGGCATGTGTGTTGCGCGGGAGTGCTTGTGCCGGAGCAGGAGCGACGGTGCTGTGCCGGGCGCGCGCAGGGCCGGCGCATCCTGATCAACATGTGGCATGTGCTGCGGAGCGACGAGCGCTTTGCGGGCAAGGACGGCGACGACGGGCCCCACAGCTTCTGCCCGGAGCGCTGGATGGCGGACGACGCGCAGCGCGCAGGCGCCTGGCACGCCCCGGGGCACCTCCCGCGTCCGCCTCCCTGTGCTGCATGCCCTGCTGCCCCGACACAAGGCCGCGGTTCAGAGACACGGGGCAGCACCCGGGGCGGCGCTGGGGCAGCTGTCAAAGCGCTGCATGCCAGGCATACCATCAATAGTGTGTACCTTTGTCAAAGCGCTGCATGCCGGGCATGCCGTCACTGGTGTGAACTTTTTACGCAGTACCCTCGCCGTGGGTGGGTGTTGATGCACCGCTGGCGGCGCTGCTAGCGGACCGCATGCTGAGCCGCGGGGCCGCGGCAGGATCCCGTTCGGCGGCCCGGGGCCGCGCTTCTGCCTGGGCTGGATCCTGGCGATGGCGGAGATCAAGATCCTGCTGGCCGTGCTCGC
>JAABUR0100005842.1_pt1 | contig 15423 bp, 22 predicted proteins | sample 5560091 | NCBI WGS metagenome assembly JAABUR01 (sample SAMN10711879, study PRJNA513375) | rock metagenome | isolation source: Antarctica rocks | place: Antarctica: Victoria Land, University Valley sud
GCTGCGACGCGGTGCTGCTCGCGTCCGCGGTCACGCGCGCGCAGCAACCCGCGCTGATGGCGGAGGCGATGCGCAAGGGCGTCGAGGGCGGCCGGCTCGCCTACCGGGCCGGGCGCATCCCGAGGCGGCTGTATGCCGTGGCCTCCACACAGTTCGAGGGGATGCCGCAACTGGACGGCTGAAGGCTCCGCCGACGCCGCGGCCGGCGGGCAGATGAGTTAGCGGGCACAGTGGTGAGGTGCAGGTCTCGACCGACGTCCCCCTTGCGCCGCTGACCACACTGGGACTCGGCGGCCCAGCGGCACCGGCGTCAGGCGGTCCGATCCTCTACTGGCATGTCGATGATGTGTTCGCCGTGATGGAGCGGCTGCTGGCCTTGGGGGGTGAGCTGCACCAAGGGTTGACTGACCGCGGTGGCAGGTTCGTGACGGCGTCGGTCACCGACCCGTTCGGCAACGTCCTCGCCATCATGCACAACCCGCACTACCTGGAGATCCTGAACTCGCGGAGCGGCCCGTGAGCACACCGTCTCGCGGGGAGCGAGAGATGCAGGAGCGGCAGATACGCGACGGCCTGCCGGTTGTTCAGTTCGCCGTCGCAGACGACTTCGCGGCGTGGCTTGACGAGCACCACGCCGCTGCCTCCGGTATGTGGGTAAAGATCGCGAAGAAGGACCGGGGAATGCCGTCAATCGGGTTCCACGAGGCACTGGAGGTGTCCATGCGCTATGGCTGGGTCGACTCCAAGATGCACCGCCTCGATGACGACTTCTACATCCTGCGCTACCAACCTCGCGGCCCGAGGTCGACATGGGGACCACGCAACCGGCGCCTCGCACAGCAGCTCATCGCCCACGGCCGCATGCACCCGGCCGGTCTTGCCGCGGTGGCCGCCGGCAAGGCCAACGGCCGGTGGCGGGACGACTCATCGACGCTCTGAACCAGATGCCAGCACGTCCCGCAGGTGGATCGATATCCGACACACTCGCCGCAGGCGGTCAGACCGCTGCCAGCGCACGCAGCGGGGCGGATTGCGGACGGCAGCGGCTGCCAGCCGTCAAACCTGTTCGGAGGGGACCATCTCAGTGCTGGCCGAGGTAGAAGTGGGTTGCCCTGGTCGTCGGTGCATTCTGACATCAGGCCGTAGGGCTGGGTCTGTGGGTCGGTGGCGGTGCCACCGCCTGCCCGGACCCGCGAGACTGCGGTCGCGACGTCGTCCACTCGGTACATCGGCACCGCGGTCGCCCGTTTATGGCCACCGCGCATGCCGGTCATGGGTATGACATCACGCGGCTCCCAGCCGTCGGGTGAGTGACCGGGGGTGAATGCCCAGCCGAAGACCGCGGCGTAGAACTCGCGAGCCCGGGTGCCGTCAATGACCTGCAGGGTCAGGTAGCTGATATCGCCAGGCCGGGCTCCGTTCACCGGCCCACGCGGCTCGTCTGCCGAAACCTGGTGCACCGAGAAGGGAGCGCCGTCGGGGTCCAGGCAGCCCGCGCTGCGGCCGTGGGGCGTCTCGGCCGGGTCCTCGGCCCGGCCACCGGCGTCCCGGACCCGGCGTACGGCCGCGTCGACGTCATCGACGGCATGCGAGCGGAACAGGGTCGTCTGCGTCTGACCGGCGAAGATCGGCGGCAGGGCCGAGAGCTCGACCAGCCCGTGCGCCGGGGTGGCGCCGTCGACCATCCGGCCGTGCTCGTCACCCGGGGGGTAGGTCCAGCCGAGCACCGAGGCGTAGAACGTCGCAGCGCGGCCAACGTCGGGCACCCAGAGTGAGACGTAACCGACGTCACCGGACTGGACGACCTCGGCCGCCGGCGCCGGCGCCGGGATGGGCACCATCAGCATCCAGCGGTGACCGAACGGGTCTCGCAGGACAGCGCTGCGCCCGTAAGGGTTGTCGGCGGGAGCCCGGTCCAGCATGGCTCCGGCCTCGACCGCCCGGGCAGTGGCGGCGTCGACGTCGGTGACCTCGACATGCAGGGTGACCGACGCACCCTGCCCCGGCTGGGGTGCGACGACGCCGATCTCGGGATAGGCATCGGAAAGCATCATCCGGGCGCCGCCGAGCTCGATCTCGGCGTGGCCGATCCTTCCGTCCGGCATCACGACCGGCTCGCCGCGCGGCCGGGCGCCAAACGCTTCGGCGTACCAGCGCAGTGCGCGGCGGCCGTCCGCGACGGCGAGGTACGGCGTGATCGCCGTGCGTGCCGACACAGTTGCCGACAGGGGGGTGGAGGTGGCGGACATGCTGACTCCTGTCGGGAGCGATAAGGCGCGCTGCAGACGGGCGCGCAGGGTTGCGGCGAACTCCGGGTCCGGGTCGACGGGGAACAGGGGGCTGCGCAGCACCTCGAACGGATCGGTCATCGCGGGCCCTCCTCGGCGGTGTAGGCACAGCGAAAAGCCGTGCGAGCGCGGACCAGCAGCGCCTCGGTGGCGTGCAGGGACCGGCCCAGGCAGGAAGCGACCTCAGGCACCGGCAGGTCGTCGAGGTAGCGCAGCGTCAACGCCGCCCTGTGATGCGGTCCCAGCTCCTCCAGGACAGCGCGGGCGCGTAGGGCGTCGAGGCACTCGTCCCACGGGTCATCGGCCATGGCGCCGGGCACATCGGCAACTGCCCGCAGCCCGCGGTCCTCACGAGCCTGCCGGCGCCAATGATCAGCCAGCTAGTGCCGAGCTACACCCACCAGCCATCCGGTCGTGATCCGGACGGGCGTATCGCGGCGGACCGCGTCGACCGCGGCCAGGAAGGTCTCCCCGCTCAGGTCCTGCGCCACGGCGACCTGCCCGCACCGGAACAGCAAGTAGCCGTACACGACAGGCAACGCCTCGTCGTAGAGCATGAGCAGCGCGGTACCGGGGTCACCGGCCATCGCTGGTTGCTCGCTCACACCTGCATAGTCGTCCCGGGGGCCTATGCTTCGACGCCTTGACGCCGAGGTCTTCCCAGCCCGGCAGCCAGCCGCTGTTGCCGACGCTCCAACCCCCGGCTGACCGCCTGCATCCACCGACACCGTCCAGCGGCTGACGCCCTCCGCAGAGCGACCCCCTACCAGCCGTGATCCGGCCTTCCCAGCTGCCGCCCGGAAGCGGGATGATCACGTTGTGCATGTGACGACGGTGGGCAGCGGGGATGCGTTCGGCTCCGGTGGCCGGTTCCAGACCTGCATCGCCCTCGCCTCCCACTCCGCCGCCCCACCCAGCGTGCTGCTGGACTGCGGAGCGACCAGCCTGACCGCGCTGCGCCAGCAGCAGATCGACCCCAACCAAATCGAGGCGGTGCTGATCACCCACCTGCACGGCGATCACTTTGGCGGCCTGCCGTTCCTAGTGCTCGACGCGCAGTTCCGCCGCCGTACCCACGACCTCACCGTCTGGGTGACGAACGGATGAGCGCGCTCGAGACCGAGGCCAACCGTCTGGAAGCGCTCGGCGCGACGCTCGCATATCGAGTCGAGCCCGACGAGGCGAAGATGGAGTCCGGCTTCATCACGATGCACGATCCGCAGGGAAACGAGTTTTGCCTCGGCTAGCGGCCGTGCGCGTCTCAATAGACGAACGGGCTGGGGCGTTGCCGGCGTCCCGGTCAGGCGACACGGCAGCAACCCAGGCTGACGATCATCACGTCCCTAGATGGCTGGTGCTGAACGCTGGTTGTGGCGGGGCGCCCGATCGGTCAGGGGCTTGTGCCGGTACCTGTGGGGACGTGTGAGCGGTTGAATGTCGACGGGACGTGTCGGGGTCCGCGGTGGCTTGGTGACGCTTCTGGGTGCCCTGTCTTGCTGTTCTGGCCGGTCACAGTTCACCTGCCGTGCTTGTTCACGCGGCGGCCACAGCCCAGGAGCCGGAACCTGTGCCGACGAGGTTGAGGACGGCGAGTCGGGCGAGGTTGACGGCTGCGGCGAGCAGCGACAGGTCCGCGGTGATCTTGTTCTGGCCGCGGACCCGGGCGCGTCTTCCCCCGTGGTGGCGGCGCATCAGATGGCCGATCTTGCGTTCGATCTTCGGGCGGGTCGCCCGGTAGTCCTGCCGCCAGGCGGGTTCCTGCTGCGCCACGCGAGCCCGCCCGAGCTGCTCCTCGTGGGGCCCGACACTGATGGTCCGGCCGCCCTTGGCCGCGGTGCACTGCGCGGCGAGCGGGCAGCTGGCGCAGGCCGTCCCGAAGTAGGCCATGCCGCCGCCGGTCCCGGCCGGCCTGATCGTGGTGGTGACGCCAGCCGGGCAGCGCACCGTCCCAGCCGTCAAGTCGACGGTGAACTGGTCCTTGGCCAGCCGTCCGGCCGGCGCGACCGGCGGCTGCACCTTGCACATCGCCTTGACGCCGGCCGCCTCCAGCGCCTGCAGCAGCTCACCGGCGCCGTAGGCCGCGTCGCCGTAAACCACGAGCGGCCTACCGCTGCCCGCCGTGCCGTCGCCGCCACTGTCAACGCCGTCGACAGCGCTGGCAGCGCTGGCAGCGGTGGCAGCGGTGGCCAGGTCGTCGGCGAGCAGCACCTGAGCCGCCGCGGCGTCGCCGACGTTGCCCGCGGTCACCGTCGTGGCGGTGATGATCTCGCTGTCCGGGTCGATCCCGACATGGCCCTTGTAGCCGTCGAAGCCGTGCGCCGTGCTCTTACGACCATGCCGGGCCTGCGGGTCCATCGTGCTGATCACCCGGTCGGGCGCGACCCGGCGGGCGATCAAAAACGTCCCGTCGTCGGTCTGGTCCAGGTCCTGGCCGAGCACCGTCGCCAACAACTGTCCGCCCTGAGCGACCGGTCCGGACAGCCGGCGGCCGGCCAGCACCCCCAAACAGGCGTGCCCGTCGACCGCGAGCGCGTCGACCAGCGCCGCGCGGGCCGCCCGGTCGTCGTAGTCACACGCCGGCTTGCCCGCGACCGCGTAGTCATCGTCGCGTTCCAGCACCGCCCGCAACATCCCGCCAAGCTGCGGCCGGTCCCGGTCGCCATCAGCGGCCCGCAGCAGCCCGCGGATCGCCGAGCGGATCAGCGTAACGGTGTCCATCGTGGCGACCGCGTCATAGACCGGCGTCGAGTCCAACACCCGCCGGCGCCCCAGCAGACCGGCCTGGCGAGCCGCCGCCAACGTCACCTCAAAGATCCGGTCCGGCGCCTGCGAGGCGGCCAGCCGGGCCCGCATGTCGACCAGCACCGTGTGCACGAACCCCGGGTAGTCAAAGTCCAACCCGCCCGCCGCGTACTTCCACCGGGCGTCGAAGGAGAACCGGTCGACCGCCTCCCGATCCGAGAGCCCCTCGATCCGCTGCAGCACCATCACCACCGCCACGATCATCGGCGGGACACTGCGCCGCCCGACGTCGGTGAACAGGTCCGCGAACATCTCATCGGGGAACAAGGTGAAGCACTCCCGGTGCAACACCCCGTAGACCGAGTCCTGGCGACCCGCCCCGAGCAGTAGTTCGCCGTCGTCCGCAGCAGGTCACCCTGCCGCGGCGCCGTCCCCAACGTCATCGCTCAACCCCCAACACCCACCCAGCCTCCCAAACGAAAAAGAAGCTGAAGCGGCGCCACGCGGCGAAAGACACCAGCCATCTAGGACGTACCTGTGCGGACAGGTGCCCGGATGGGATCGGCTACCGAAACGCGCTGACGCTGGCGCCGCGCTGTCGGGCGGTCTCGAGCAGCGCGTGTCCGGCGGTGGGGAGGTCGTGCTCGTCTGCGGCGAGGAGCCGTAGTTCGAGGTGCACCTGGGGGGCGAGTGGGACGACGGCGAGCTGGTGGGCGTCGGGTAGTGCGAGCTCGGGGACGACGGTGACCCCCAGCCGCTCGCGGACCATGGCGAGCAGGGTGGCCATGTCCCGGATCCGACGCGCTGGCCGTAGCCGCAGCCCGGCCAGCTCGTGCAGGCGGCGCAGGATCGGTTCGCAGCCGCCGTCGGAGAGCAGGAACGCGTCGTCGGCGAGGTCGTCGGCGAGGTCGTCGAGCGTGACGGCGGGTTGACTGGCGAGGGGATGGCCGGGGTCAAGCACCGCGACGAGTCGGTCGCGAGCCAGCACGGCTCCCACCGCGTCGTCCAACGGACCAACCCCAGTCCCGGTGGTGTCATGGCACAGCTCGGCGACCACGCCGAGATCGACATTGCGGTCGGTCAGCCAGTCCCGCACCTCCTGGTCGGTGCCTTCCAGCAGCACGACGCTGACCTGAGGGGGCGCAGCCGGGCGAACTCGGCTATCAGGCCCGGCAGCAGCTGCGCGGCGCTGGGGAAAGCCGCGACCCGTAGCCGGCCGCGGTGCCGGCCAGCCGCAGCGGCGGCGTCCTGAGCGATCCGGTCGACGCGGCGCACCGCCTCGCGGGCGTGGGCCAACACCTGCTCCCCATGGCCGGTCAACCGAGCCCCACCGCGACCGCGGATCACCAGAGGCAGCCCCAGCTCCTTCTCCAGGGACGCGATCGTGTGGCTGACCCCGGGCTGGGTGCGGCCGAGGGCGACCGCGGCGTCGGTGAAGCTGCCGTGCTCGGCGACGGCGACCAACGCCCGCAGCTGTGCCAGGTTCATGCGTTCCTCTTGTACACGTAGACCTTCGACTTGTTGGTCTTATGGCCCAGCCTGCACTACAGAAGCAGCATGGACAGCCCGCGGCGGCGCCCCGCTCCCACCGCCGTCGACCTGGTGATGCTGCTGGGCGTCGGTGCGCTGTGGGGCGCGTCGTTCCTGTTCATCCGGGTGGCGACGCCGCTGTTCGCCCTGCTGCTGGGCGCCCTGCGCCTGCGCGTACCCCTGGCCCCACGGTGGTTGGCCGGTGTTCTGCTCGGCCTGCTCGGCGTCGCCGTGCTCGTCGGCCTGGGCCCGCTGCACCTGGACGCACCCTGCTGCTCGCCGTCGCGGCCAGCCTGCTCGCCGCCCTGCTCTACGCCGTCGGCGGCGTGTACGCCAAGACCCGCTTCGCCGGCGTCGCCCCGATCACCGTAGCCACCGGCCAACAGCTCGGAGCCGCAGCCCTCCTGCTGCTCCCCACCCTGCTGCTACCACCAGCCAAAGCCCCCAGCGCACCAGTCGGCGCCGCAGTGCTCAGTCTGGCCCTGGCGTGCACCGCGCTCGGCTTCGTCCTGTTCTACCGGCCGCTCGCCCGCCTCGGCCCTACCCGGGCGCTGTCCGTCACCTTCCTCGTGCCCGTCTTCGGGCTCGCCTGGGGCGCCCTGTTCCTCGGCGAGCCGATCACCCCGGCCACCGTGGTCGGCCTGCTCATCGTGCTGACCGCCGTCGCACTCGTCACCGAGGTCACACCCTCCCAGCGGAACATCACCGCAACCCGATAGCCAGTGGTTGATCCACTCCCCGCAGACGAGAAACCGCAGGTGGTGACGTCCCGTAGGACTGGTTCGGTGTGCCGTGCCGGTGACCGGGGTTTTGCGGCACGGCACACCAAAGATGTTGTGCACCCGGCCCTCTGACCAGACAGGTGCTGGAAGGCGCTGGCCCGCGGGTCCGGCTCGCTGACGCCAGCATCACGCGAACGTTCTCGCCTCCCTTATCAGCCAGAGGCGTCTGATCGTGGGCCGGCTGACTCGCCGCCCGGCAGCTCAGGGGTGGTAGATGTGACGGGGGGCTGCCGGCGTTGCGCCACTCTCCGCCCGGCACCGCCCCAGAAACACTTCAGAGATAAGCACCACAAGGAGGTGCCGTGAGCGTGCCAGGCAAGCGTGAGGACATGATCGTCCACGAGCAGGACCCCTACAACGCTGAGCCGCCGCGGGGTGCTCTGGCCCAGTCGGCGTTGACGCCGGTGTCGAGCTTCTACAGCCGTAACCACGGTCCGATCCCTCAGATCGACCCGGGCGCGTGGAGCTTGCACGTCGGCGGCCTCGTCGACTGTCCGCTGGAACTGACCCTGCCCGGGCTCAAAGCCACCTACGGCCAGGTGACGCTCTCGGCGACCTTGCAGTGCGCCGGAAACAACCGCAAAGGGCTGATCGAGGTCCGTGATATCCCCGGGGAGGATCCCTGGGGACCCGGTGCCACTTCCACCGCTGCATGGACCGGCGTGCGGCTAGGTGACGTCCTGGCCACTGCCGGCGTGCAGCCCCCGGCCGCCCATGTCGCCTTCGCAGCTCCGGATCAGTCCCAGCTGGCCGAACCGCCGCAGCGCTACGGCAGCTCGATCCCGCTGGTCAAGGCCATAGCCGGTGAGGTGCTGCTCGCCTGGGCGATGAACGGCGAGCCGCTGACCGCGGCGCACGGCGCCCCGGTCCGGGTCGTGGTCCCGGGCTACATCGGCGCCCGCAGCGTCAAGTGGGTCGAGCGCATCACCGTCCAGCGCGAACCATCGACCAACTACTTCCAGCAGACCGCCTACCGCCTGCTACCCCCCGACGGGACCCCCGGACCAGGCGTCGGAATCGCACTGGGCGCGATCGGCCTCAACTGCGCGATCCTCATCCCCGACGACGGCCAGCAGCTAGCCGCCGGGCGCACCACCCATTATGGGTTACGCCCTGGCCGGTGACGACCGCAGCATCGCCCGCGTCGATGTCAGCACCGACGATGGGGCAACCTGGCGGCAGGCCGACCTCATCGAGGCGGCCAGCCCGTGGACCTGGCAGCTGTGGTCGACCCAGGTCGACCTCACCCCCGGGCAAGTGCAGCTCGTGGCCCGGGCGTGGGACAGCACCGCAGCACTGCAACCCGCCCTCGCCGAACACGTCTGGAACCCCAAGGGATACGTCAACAACTCCTGGGCCAGGGTCAACGTCACCGTCGGTGGCTGAACGACCAGACACGTCTCAACCGCGGCGACAGGGCTGCAGACGGCCGCCGATCTGAAGCCGGCCACAGGTAGACATCCGGGGTCGAGCGTTGGCCCGGCCGGGCCGCGCGCGTCTGCTCGATCCCGGTCGTCGGCAGCGGCCTCAGTCAGCCGCCACACTCGTGATGTAGCAGTACACAGAGGGGCGGCGCACGTGAGCGGCAGGCCTGTGCCCCAGCTACCCAGGGCTCTCTGGTTGCGGCGCCTTGGCGTCACTAGGGCCCGCCCTGTTCACGAGGGCTGGCTAGACAGCGCGGGCAATGCCGAGCGTGAGAGCCCCAAGCACCCGGGGGGCATGTCTGTCATAGAAGACGTCGAGTTCGGTGATGGTGAATCCCGCGCCGACCAGCAGCGGAACGATCGGCCGGGTGAGGTGACAACCACCAGCGATCTTCTTCTGGACAGGGTCGAGCCGACGCTGCCAGCGCCGCACCCGCTCGTCCGGGGCCAGTCCGTGCTCGACGAAGTGCAGGCACCCTTCGGGCTTGAGGACCCGCCGCACTTCAGTCAGGGCTGCCGCAACGTCGGGGATGGTGCACAGCGTCCAAGTGGAAAGCGCGGCGTCGAAACTGTCATCGGCGAACGGCAGCGACTGACCATCCACACCGGAGCGCCGCACCGGGATGGGTGACGCGGCGAGGCGCCTACCGGCCAGCTTCCAGCCGAGGTCCGCCGGCTCCACCGCGTCGACCTGAATGACCCCAGGCGGGTAGACGGGAACGTTGAGGCCGGACCCGAAACCGACTTCGATCACCTCACCGGCCAGTCCCGCACAGACACGGCGCCGCAGCTTCTGGGTCGTGTTCATCCCGCAGACGACGTTCACAATCCGGGGCACGACCCGGTCACCGTAGACCCCCATGGACCCGCCTCCCTACCCCTACCGGGCTGTCGAAAGCCGGCCCTGAATGGACCGTAACGATGCACTGGAAGCTTCAGCTAGAGCTGTGACACCGTCCCGTAAGCCTCGCCCAGTGAACATTTTCTCTCAAGGAGGCGTCTTGCGGGACGCCCCTGCCTACATCTGCAGCAGGAAACCAGTGCTGGACCAGCACGACGGTCACTTCTCCCAGCCGCTCGGAATGAAGCCGGTTCTCGTCAACTCGCGACGCTGACGGTGAACAGCTGGGGGTGGTCGCGCTCGTCGGGGATGGGCTGACCGTCGCGGCGCAAGCCATCAAGGTGCACGGCGATGGCCTCTTGGGCCCGGTCGCGGCACTGCTCGACTGTCTCACCCTGGGTGATGCAGCCGGGCAGGGCAGGCACAGTTACGGTGTAGCCGCCCTCGTTGGGGTCGGGGTCGAGCACGATGGTGTAGGTCCGCATGTCGGTCGTCCTCCTCACAGGGCGTCGCGCAGGTCATCGAGTGACAACCCTGCCTGGTCCAGGATCGCAGCAAGCGTCTTGGGCTTGAGGGTCTCTTCCGCGTGCACCGGGACGGTGACCCGGCCCGGCTTGTCCGGGTGGGTCAGCTGCATGTGCGATCCGCGCTGCGCTGTGGGTGACCAGCCCAGCGTGCGCAGTGCCCGCAGCAGCTGCCGACTCGTGATCCGCGGAGCGCGAGCCATCAGCCGCTCCCCCACCGGTCGGCGTCGTGCACGGTGGCAACCGGGCCCGGAGAGCCTGCCGTCATGCCACCCGTTCCCGCCACCGGGAAGGTTGCCTCTTGGGCGAGGGCGCGGTAAAGGGTGGCCCGGGCAACCCCGAAGCTGCGGACCAGCTCGGCGATCGACTCCCCCGCTGTCCGCAGCGCCCGGACCTGACGGGCCTGCGCGTCGGACAGCCGGGGCGGCCGGCCGGTGTGCCGGCCCCGGGCCCGGGCCGCCTCCCGAGCCGCGGCAGCCCGCTCGTGCATCAGCTCCCGCTCGTAGGCAGCCAGCGCGGCAAAGATCCCGGCGAGCATCCGCCCGGTTGCAGTCGAGTAGTCGATCCCCTCCCGCAGCGAGCGCAGCAGCACCCCCGCCTCGGTCAGGGCCTCGACGGTACGGATGATCCCCGACAGCGACCGGCCGAGCCGGTCGAGTGCCACCACCACGACCAAGTCACCGGCGCGGGTGTAGTCCAGCAGCCCGGCCAGCCCGGGGCGGTCGTCCCGGGCGCCGGACAGCTTGTCGGTGAAGATCCGCTCGCAGCCGGCGGCGGTCAGCGCGTCGGGCTGCGCCTCCAGCGACTGGTGGTCGGTGCTCACCCGGGCGTAGCCAACCGTCGACACCCGCAGAGCGTCTCAGAACTCGGCAGCCTCGCCGGGATCGGCACGCGGGGTTTCGGACCTACTTGTGAGACGGACGCAGGGCCGGCACTCCTCGGGGTTGTCGATGAGTTCTTGTAGTTCGTGCAGGACGGGTCCGTGCAGGAAGCCGAAGAACAGCCGGTAGGCGTGCAGCGGCTCGACTGCAGGGAGGCTTGAGATGACAACGCCGCCCGACCCGTTACCTCCCCCGCTGCCTGACCCGAGCCCGGACGTGCCTCCCCTGCCGGTCTAACCGACACAAGCCTCTCGCGTTCAGGAAAGCTCAATTGTCAGCGGCCGTGGCCCAGCGGGCTGGTCGGCTAGCGGGTGCCTAGAGGGGACGGGGCGGGCGGCTTTCTCCGGTGGGGCCGGCCCCGCGTGGGTCGCCGGCTTACTGGACCCTTGGGGGGGTCTGCTGTTGGTCGCTGTCGTCCTCGCTGTCGATGTAGATGTCGTCGACGGCGATGTTGACTTCGGTGACCTGTAATCCGGTCATCCGTTCGACCGCTCCGATGACGTTGCGGCGGATCCCTTCTGCGAGGTCGACGATCGGGACGCCGTAGTCGATGACAACGTCGAGGTCGATGGCGGCTTGGTGTTCGCCGACTTCGACGCTGACGCCTTGAGTGATACTGGGTCCCGTTGAGCCCGGGATCCGCTGGCGGATCGCGCCGAAGGCGCGGGTGCCGCCGGTACCGAGCTCGTGTACGCCGTCGATCTGCCGGGTGGCGATTCCGGCGATCTTGGTGACGACGCTGTCGGCGATGCTGGTTCGTCCCCGCTCGGTGAGCAGCGCCGAACCGCCGGCGGAACTGTCCCTGCTGGTGGCCACCGCACCGCCGCCGGCTGTGCCCGGACTGCTACCTGACGAGGGGGGGCTGGGGCTTGTCATCTGGGATCTCCTTGATGGGCGGGGCTGTGGTGGTCGCCAGCGGCAGGTGCAGCGAGGCAAAGGCAACGTAGCCCACCTGCCGGTGCCGCTGCTGCTCGGGCGAGCTGCCGGCAGTCTAGGGTCGAGGCGTGTCGGGTACTCTAACGGACTGCCTTATGCGGGACACCGGCTGGGGTTCAGCTGACCGCGGCGACGGACAGCTCGCCGGCGACCGGCACAGCTTCGACCCGCAGCACCCGAGCGGCTGGCAGGCTGCGCTCGAGGTCGGCCAGGGCGCTACCGACCGCCGCGGCGAAACTCGTCGCCTCCCGGTCGAACACGGCCAGGTCACCGTCGCCCTCGTGGCTGACGATCACGTCGTCGCAGACGGCCAGCACCCGGTCGGCGTCGTCGCTGGCGTCGGTGAAGTCGGCGCCGGCCAGCGTCACCCGAAACGATTGGACTGCCATCACTGCCCCCTTCGGCTGGCAGGGCCTCGGTCCACAGTCCCCCGGATCCGCCGCCCAGCGGATCGTCGGGTTGCGTGGGGCGCTGGGCACCGCCAGCTGCTGGGTAGCAGCGGGGCACTGAAGCTGCCCCCAGCGGTGCGCCCGGTGCACCTCGACTATCCTCCAGTTTGCGGCCTCGGCGTAGCGCAGAGCAGCTCGACATCCTTCTTCGGGTGCCGGCGACGGCCGGGAGACGTCACCCGCCAGCTGCTCGCTCGGACACGCTGCCGACGCGGACCGGCGCGCTGGCGGTGACCGGCTCGGGGGGCCGGGGCGGCAGGTGCCGGTACAGGCTGGTCCGGGGAACGCCGGTCTTGGCGACTATCTCGGCGATGGCGTGCCCGGCGGTTCGCAGATGAGCGGCGTAGTCCAGCTGGGCCTGGTCGACGGTGACGGGCGGCCGACCCGGGCGGCCCTTTGGCGGTAGCGACGGCGCGGGCGTGGGCGGCCCGCTCGAGGGTGTAGGTGCGTTCCATCTGCCCGAACAGCGCGAGCAGCACGACGGCGAGCTGAGCCAACGGATCGGCTGGGTTGCTCGAGTCGACCCGGATCGGGCCGGCCAGGTTGCGGACCCCGACACCGCGCTCGGCGAGCTCGTGGATCAGGTTCAGGGTGTCACGCACCGTGCGGCCCAGCCGGTCCAGGGTGTGCACCACGATCACGTCCCCCGGCCGGGCGTAGTCGAGCAGGACCCGCAGCCCGGGCCGGTCGGTGGTGGCGCCGGACTTCCTGTCCAGATAGATCCGATGCCGGGATCCCAGCGGTGATCAGTGCGTCGACTTGGCGGTCGAGACCCGCGCGTAGCCCAGCTCCACGCCGAGCACCGTACCGCTGGTCCTGCCGTACGCGGCTTCCGGCACCCGGTTGTGGCACTGACCTGTGGGACGCGGCGCGCCGCTCCCCCGCGGTCCTCGCAGCCGTGCGGCAGCCTGTTCCACTTCCTAGGAAGTGGAACAGCGTAACCCAAGATCAGCGGGGTCATGGCCCGCGATGGTGGGGTCGATCTTCACCTTCGGGGTCGACTGTCACGCGGGTCGAGGCGTCTGATGGCGTCCGGGCACGATCGTGAGTGCGAGGGCAGCTGCTAGGAGTGCGGTGCTGACGAGCGAGGTTGGTTCTGACCCTCTAGAGACTTTGTCCTCGGGTCCGACACCGTTCCAGTATCGGACATTAGATACGCCAAGAAGCAGGGCTCTAAGGCCGGAGCTGTCGTGCACGGCCGAGAATAACCTCGATCCTCGGTCGCGTGCAGCATGTCAACCCTTGACCGAGGTGACAGCCGGCCCGCCCCGGCCCAGCAGGGTGGGTTGCACCACCGACGGCGCAGCGCTGTTGAGGGCGCCACGAGTTGCACCACCGATCAGGGTCAGCCTTCGCCTTGGTCAAGCCCCGCGGCCACAGCCGGTCAACCAGCGCCCCGGCGCCGTCCTCGGGTAGCCGCTCGTCACACACCCGCCGCACCTGGATCTTCAACGTCCCAGGCACTCAACCCCCGCTTACCGTCCCGCCGGCTCTTGTCCACTGCCGGGTGCTAAGGAGGCCCGAGGCGCCGCAGCTGCGCGTGGGCGCCGGCCGGCGCATCGGCGGCGGCTCCAGCAGCGTCGAGGTAAAGCACGAACCCGGTCCCAGCAAGCTGACCCCCGAAACTAGGAACCAGCCCCTTATGGTAGGCGAGCGCTTCCCACTGCGGACCGAGCACCGCCCGTGCCCAGCCTTCCTCCTCCACGCCGGGCAGGCGTGCCCGGCTGCCAAGGCTCCGCCGGTGGCCGCTGACGATGACCTGCAGGGCTGCGGCGACCGCCGGCGCTCCCTGCTCGCCCGGAGCACCAGGCACGGTACTGGCTAGCACAGTCACCAGAACCGAGCCGTCCGTCACCGACGGACCGTCCAGACGCAGCGGCATCCCATCGTCCCGCCGCTCACTGAACAGCGCACGATGCAGATCCGCCAACCTGCCGGTGCTGCGCCCGGACGTGGTCGGCGACCTGCCCCGCGGTCATCAAAGGCGCCATCATGACCTCATCGTGCCGATTCTGGGACCCTGGCCGACGACTGCCTGCAGCACACCCCCAGCGCCACCAGAATCTCGCGGGTGACGTCCTCGACCGGACGCTCAGCCGCCACCGCCATCGTCACCAAGATCCCGCGGTCGCTCCGCGTCCGGAATTGCTGCCCTGTCCGCTCCCGTGCGGGCCGTGCAGTTTGCCCGCTCAGGCCCCGCCCCGTTCCCCCTTCGGCGTACCGGAGACGTGCGAGCCGGTGTCGTCGCCCTGCTCGGCCGACCTGCCGTCGGGCATCTCACTGGCAGGCTGCTCGTCCCCGGGCGAGGTTGTGCGCCCGCCAGGGGTGTCCGACGGGCTCGGGGCCTTGAACGTGTCGTCGGCGACCGGACCAGTCGCACCGCCGACCCGCACCCCGCCGCGCATCGTCCCACCCTCCTGATCCGGCTCGGCGGACTCCTTCCGGCCGTCGTAGGGCGGCACGACCCCGCCGGGCTCCTGCTCCCCGCCGGGGCTGAGAGCCGGTCCACGGGACAGGCCGCCTCCGCCCACCTGCCCCTCGGCTTCGGACTGGGTGCCGTCCTCCGCGACAGTGCGGTTCTGGTCCTCACCTGGTGCGCTCATCGCTCCTCCTTCAGTCATCCATCAAGCCGGTCGGCCGTCTCTCAGGACAGCCCGGTTCAGCCGGCCTGGTCACCGGCCGGCATCGCGTCCATGTCCTCCTGCGCGGTGCCCTGCTTGTCGACACCGGTGGACTCCTCGTGCGGGTCACCCGACGGACGGTCGGCTGGCCCGCTGCCAGGAGGGCCGCCTTCGTCGCGCGAGCCGGGCGCTCCCCGCTCGGACTGCGGCTCAGGCGTCAGGTGCGGACTCGGGTCCGGCTCAGCCATGGCTCCTCCTTCGCTGTGCCGGACCCGGGTGGTCCGGCGGTCTGTGCAGTCAACAGATGCGGCACTCAGCAGATGCGCGGCAGCGGGTCGCCGACCAGCATGTCGATCAGCCGGTGGCCGCCGAACACGGTCCGGCCGAGCACGCGGCCGGGGGGCT
>JAABUR0100005843.1_pt1 | contig 15421 bp, 19 predicted proteins | sample 5560091 | NCBI WGS metagenome assembly JAABUR01 (sample SAMN10711879, study PRJNA513375) | rock metagenome | isolation source: Antarctica rocks | place: Antarctica: Victoria Land, University Valley sud
CTCGGCGACCCGTTCGCGGTGAGCGCGCTGCACGGGCGGGGCACCGGCGACCTGCTCGACGCCGTCGTGGCTCGGCTCCCTCCGCCAGGTGCGCCGCCCGTCGTGGGCACCGAAGGGGACGGCGACGGTGAGGAGGGCGAGGACAAGGTTTTTTCGGTGGCGCTCGTGGGACGCCCCAACGTGGGCAAGTCCACCCTGTTCAACCGCCTCATCGGCGACGAGCGGTCGGTGGTGCACGACCTGCCCGGCACCACCCGGGACGCCATCGACACGGTGGTCGAGACGGGGAACGGACCGCTCCGCTTCGTCGACACCGCCGGCATGCGCCGCAAGTCCCGCATCGACGAAGGCACCGAGTACTACTCCTTCGTCCGGGCCCTGCGCGCCGTGGACGCCTCCGACGTGGCCCTCCTCGTCATCGACGCCACCGAGGGGATCACCTCCCAGGACCAGCGGCTGGCCGAACGGGTCGACGCCGCCGGCTGCCCGATCGTGGTGCTGTTGAACAAGTGGGAGCTCCTCGACGCCGACGGGCGGGCCGACGTCGACTACCAGATGACCCAGCGCCTGGCCTTCCTCGGCGACGCCGTCGTGCTCAAGATCAGCGCCCTCACCGGCAAGGGCGTGCACAAGCTCCTGCCCGCTCTCGCCGACGCCATCGAGGCCTACCACCGGAGGGTGCCGACCCGCCGGGTGAACGAGGTGGTGGCGTCGGCCCAGGCGGCCCAGCCGGCGCCCCACGGGGGCCGGATCCTGTACGCCACCCAGGGCGCCACCGACCCGCCCACCTTCACCCTGTTCACGAACAAGGAGATCCCGGCCACCTACCTCCGCTACATCGAACGGCGGATCCGTGAGACGTTCGACCTCGGCGCCACCCCCATCAAGCTCCGGGTGCGCCAGCGCTGATCGCCGCCACCCGGTCGCCCGGGGGGCCGGGTGGCGGGCCGGTACCATCTCGCGCGCATGGAACAGCCGATCCTGGCGCTCGTCGCCGTGGCGTGTGGCCTCGCCACGGTGGTGTGGGCCCGTTCGGCGCGCCGCCTCCAACGGGTGATGCGCCGCATCGAGAGCGACCTGAGCGACAGCTCCGACGCCGTCGTCCTGGCCCGGTCGTCGTTCCGCAAGGAGGTGCACACCACCCTGCTCTACGGGGTCCTGGCCGTGGCCGCCGCCGTCACCGCCGTCTCCACCCGCCCCGGAGCGGTCGTGGTGTTCGCCGCCGTGCTGGTGCCGGTGATCCTGTCGGTGGTGTCGGGCCGGGACTCCGTGGCGGAGTCACGCCTGGCCGAGGAGCGCTACAACCTCGAGCGCCGGGCCGAGGAGGTGCTGAGCCAGGACCAGCTCGCACCGCAGCGCTGGGCCGCCCGCCTGGCTCCGCCCGACCTCCCCGACATCACCGGCTTCGAGGTGGGCAAGGTCTACAAGGCCGGCACGGGGCTGCTGGCCGGCGACTTCTACGACGTGTTCCGGGTGGCGCCGAACCGGGTGGCGGCGGTGATCGGCGACGTCACCGGACACGGCATCGAGCCCTCGATCACCGCCCTGCAGGCCAAGTACCTCCTGCGGGTCTTCCTCCGCCAGTACCGCGACCCGGCCCAGGCCCTCGAGGAGCTGAACGACCGGATGTCGGCGCTCGAACCCGGCGAGGAGTTCATCTCCCTGTGCGTCGTGATGTTCGACACCGAGGCGGGCACGCTGCGATGGGCCTCGGCCGGCCACCCCACGGCGTGGCTGTGGCACGAGCGGGAGGTGCGCCCGCTGCGGGCCACGGGGCCCCTGCTCATGCTCGACCCGAAGGGCACGTTCATCAGCCGGGAGATCCCACTCGAGAGCGGCGACCTCCTCCTCATGTACACCGACGGCCTCACCGAGGCCCGCCACGGGGACCAGTTCTACGGCGAGGAGCGGGTGGCCAACACGCTGCGTCGGGACCCCGGCGTGGCCCCCGAGGTGCTGTGCAAGTCGTTGATGGAAGGGGCCAAGGACTTCGCCAGCGGGCCGCTGCTCGACGACGTGGCCATCCTGGCCCTGCGCCGGGTCTGAGGTGGGCGAAGGCGACGCCGCCGCCCGCCTGGCCCGGGCGGCCGAGCGGGCGCTGGCCGGCAACCTCGCCACCGGTGGGGGCAAGCTGGCCGCCTCCGGGAAGCTGTTCGTCCGCGACCGCCTCGACCTCCTGCTCGATCCGGGCTCGTTCACCGAGGACGCGCTGCTGGCCAACGCCGCCGCCGACGACCTCCCCGCGGACGGCGTGGTCACCGGAGTCGGGCAGGTCGACGGCCGCCCGGTGTGCGTGGTGGCCAACGACCCCACCGTCAAGGCCGGCTCCTGGGGGGCCCGCACCGTCGAGAAGATCGTGCGCCTCACCGAGGACGCCCTCGCCCACGAGCGCCCGGTGTTCTGGCTGGTCGACTCGGCCGGCGCCCGCATCACCGACCAGGTGCAGCTCTTCCCGGGACGGCGCGGGGCGGGCCGCATCTTCTACAACCAGGTGCGGCTGTCGGGAAGGGTCCCCCAGATCTGCTGCCTGTTCGGCCCGTCGGCCGCAGGGGGCGCCTACATCCCCAGCTTCTGCGACATCGTGATCATGGTGGAGGCGAATGCCTCGATGTACCTCGGGTCGCCCCGGATGGCCGAGATGGTGATCGGCGAGCGGACCACGCTCGAGGAGATGGGCGGGGCCCGGATGCACGCCACCGTGTCGGGCTGCGGGGACAACCTGGCCACCGATGACGCCGACGCCATCGACCAGGCCAAGGCCTACTTCAGCTACATGCCCCGGACGTGGCGGGAGGACCCGCCCCGCTACCGGGCCGAGTCCCCGGCCCGGGTCGTCGACGCCGATCTGGTGCCGACCGAGGAACGGGTCGCCTACGACATGCACGACCTCGTCGACGGCCTGGTTGACGAGGAGAGCTTCTTCGAGGTGAAGCCCCTGTTCGCCCCGGAGCTGATCGTGGGGCTGGCCCGCCTCGACGGCCGTCCGGTGGGGATCGTGGCCAACAACCCGGCGGCCAAGGGCGGGGTGCTGTTCGTCGACTCGGCCGACAAGGCCGCCCGCTTCGTGTGGTGCTGCGACGCCTTCAACGTGCCGCTGATCTTCCTGGCCGACGTGCCCGGCTTCATGGTGGGCACCCAGGTGGAGGCCGAGGGCATCATCCGCCACGGCGCCAAGATGGTCACGGCCATCTCCGAGGCCACCGTCGCGAAGATCTGCGTCGTCGTCCGCAAGGCCTACGGCGCCGGGCTCTACGCCATGGCCGGGCCCGCCTTCGAGCCCGAGGCCACCCTCGCGCTCCCCACCGCCAAGATCGCGGTCATGGGACCGGAGGCGGCCGTGAACGCGGTCTTCGCCAACAAGATCGCCGCCATCGAGGATCCCGGCGAGCGGGACGCGTTCGTGGCCGAGCAGCGGGCGATCTACGAGGCCGACGTCGATCTCCTCCGCTTGGCGTCGGAGCTGGTGATCGACGCCGTGGTGGCGCCCGGGGACCTGCGGGACGAGCTCATCGCCCGCTTCGCCCGGGCGGAGGGCAAGGATCGCCACTTCTCGGACCGCCGTCACGGCGTCCCCCCGGTGTGAGCGGATCGCCAGCCGGCCTGCCTGCGGCCGCCGTGGCCGACCGGGTGGAGATCCGCGACGTCGGCCCCCGCGACGGCCTCCAGGCCGAGGCCCCGGTGGCCGTGGCCGACCGGATCCGCCTGATCGAGGCGTTGCAGGATGCTGGTGTCGCCCACATCGAGGCTGCCGCGTTCGTCTCGCCTCGGGTGGTGCCGGCGATGGCCGACGCGGGAGCCGTGCTCGCCGGCGTCCACCGCCGCCCAGGGGTGACCTACGCCGCCCTCGTGCCGAACGAGCGCGGCGCCGAGCTGGCTCTGGCCAGCGGCGTGGACGAGCTCACCGTCACCATCTCGGTATCCGAGACCTACAACCGGCGCAACGTGAAGATGGGCACGGCCGAGTCCGAGGCGGTGATCGGCTCGGTGTGCGCCCTGGCCGGCTCGGTGCCGGTCGACGCGGTGGTGTCGTGCGCGTTCGGGTCGCCCTACGAGGGCGACATCGCCCCTGCTGAGGTTGCAGCTCTGGCCGAGCGGTTGCTCGGCTCGGGGTGTGCCCGGATCACCTGCGCGGACACCACCGGCATGGCGACGCCCCGTCGCATCGCCGAGCTGGTCGACGTCACCAGCGCGGACATCGGCCTGCACCTGCACGACACCCGGGGCACGGCGCTCGTGAACGCGTATGCCGGCCTGGAGCGGGGAGTGCGCCGGTTCGACACGGCGGTGGGGGGCCTCGGCGGTTCACCCTTCGCCGCCGGTGCCGCCGGGAACCTGGCCACCGAGGACCTGGTCGCCCTGCTCGACGACCTGGGCGTGCACACCGGCATCGACGTCGACGCCCTCGTGGGCGTGGCGGCCATGGTTGCGGAGGTGGTGGGCCATCCGGTGCCCGGCCGGGTGGCGACGGCCGGTCCCCGCACGCGGCTGGCCGCCCCGGACGGCTGAGGCGAGGGTTCCGATGCCCTGGTGCGAGGAGTGCAGCCGCTTCTACAACCCGAACTCCATGGCCCCCGACGGCACGTGCGTGCAGTGCGGCACGGTGATCGCCGACCCGCCGGAGGTGGGGGAGGAGGGCGACGCCCGGGTGCCCTGGCACTTCTGGGTGCTGGTGGTGGCCCTCGCCATCTACCTCGGATGGCGCCTGATCCAGGGCATCGCCTGGCTGGCCGGTCGCTTCTGACCCGAGCGAGCGGCGGCTATCCTCGACCCTCCACGGGCTGTGGCGCAGTTTGGTTAGCGCGCTTGACTGGGGGTCAAGAGGTCGGAGGTTCGAATCCTCTCAGCCCGACGTAGAAAGTGCAGGTCAGAGGGTGTGCTGGGGCTCAGACGGCGGTAGAAGGAGCCGGGGGGGACCTACCGGGGGACCTACCGGACCCGCCCGGTAGCCCGAGCCCACCGCTCGACGTCACGCCAGCTCCAGACGAGGGCCTGGGCGAGCTTGGCGAGGGGCGGGGGGAAGTCGGGGTGCCGGCGGCGCAGGGTGTGCACACTCTGAGGGTGGGCCAGGCCGAGGCGCTCGGCTATCTCGGCTGCGCCTACGAGGTCGTTCACGTCGACCCTCCTTCCCATGGCGGGAGGCTAGGTCGCGCTCCCTCTTGACTAAGGGTGTAGTCAATCAGGTGACCACGCCCGTAGTCAACGACCCCAAGGGAGACACCCATGACCACCGAGAGCATTCCGACCGACGAGGAGCTGGCCGGCCTCCGGCACCAGCTCGACGAGCTGTACGAGGAGGGCCGCCGCTACCTGCCCGGGCTGGCCGACTGGCTGGCGAGAGCCGACCGCACCCTTCGCGAGTACCAAGGGCGGGTGTGGGCCGAGGAGGTCCCCGACGACGTGGCCGCGGCACTCTCCGAGCACCCGTCCCGGGAGCGCATAGCCGGCCTGCTGCGGCTCTTGGCGTGCCGGGCCGCCGAGGCGTGGGACCGCGACCAGTATCCCTGGATGTCCGACGAGGCCGCCGCCCGGATCGAGACCGAGGCGCTGGGCCTCGACTGGAACCCGGCGGGGTTCAGGCTGCGGTCGACCGGCGACGGCGCCGAGGTCGTCGAGCACCTGGCCGAGGAGAACCACGAGCGCACCGTCGCCTACTTCCCGAGGCCTGCCGAGGCCGAGGCGTTCATGGTGGCGACCGGGGCTGTCGAGCTGGTCGAGGGGCACATGCCCGAGGGGCCGATAGCGGGGCTGTGGGCCCGGCGTGGCGACACTCGGTGCCTCATGATGGCGGCGCGGTTGTCGAGCGCCGAGCGCGACGCGGTGCTGCGCTACTTCGAGCAGCCCGAGGTGTTCACCGAGCCGCACGTGACCGACCGCGGCATGGAGATGGTGGCGTGCAACCGGCCTGCCCCACACGCCGACACCTGACGGAGTGCCATGAGCGGGTGAGGGGCTCGAATCCCCCGCACCCCGCTACCCCGGGCGGGTCGCCAGCAAGGCTTAGGGGGCGATCTGAGGGGCGGTCAGGGGGCCGACATGCCGCCAGGCCGCCTACCGGAATCGCCGCAAGCGCTGGGCCTGCGTGAGAGCAGAAGTGGTGGTCCTTCCTGGCCGCAAGGAAGGTCGCGCCGCAACGTGGACAGGTCCGCTCTGGCGTACACCTGGCAGCGCTTCGAGCACAAGGAGCGACGCCCTCGACGCATCCCAGGATCGCTGGCCGAACAGCTCAGCCGAGGAAGCCTGTGGCACGATTGCCACAGGCTTGTGAGTGCGGTCGTGGCGCTCAAGGTCGAGCGGCAGCTAGCTGAGGAGGCAGCGGCCGGCCGGTGCTATGCGACGTGAGCCGGCGTCGGCTCTCGTCGTCGGGTTCGAGGCCGTCCCAGCATGGCTCGCAGAGATGGCCGGGCCGGGGGTCGCGGATGTTGTCGAAGGTGACCCCCATGAACTCCGACGCCCGCTGGCGACGGGGCGCGGTCAACCTGTACCGCAACGAGACGAACGTGACCCTGTTGGCGCTCGTCACTCGGGCGGTGAGTACGTCGCGGCATGGCCAGAGAAACTAGGCGGCCGTGTGGCCCCGCCAGCCGGCCGAGCGGACCTTGCGCAGCTCCCGGCGCTCGGGCCCGCTCAGCCCGCCCCAGATGCCCGCCAGCTCCGGGCCGGCGAGCGCGTGGGCGCGGCACTCGTCCCGCACCAGGCACCGCTCGCACACGGCCTTAGCCGGGGCGCTGGACTGGCCCAGCTCGGGGAACCACGACAGCTCCGCGTGCTCGCGACAGGCAGCGTCGGCGTACCACGACGGCCGCCCAGCGGTGAGCAGCTCGAGCAGGGAGACGGCCTCGACTCCGGGTTGCATGAGCGCCGCCCAGGCGCCGAGATCAGCCACCGACCCTGACGGTACCGGGGTGGTCGTGGCCCGGAGCGGACCCCAAGAGGAAGGTCAGCCGCCGGTCAGCAAGTCGGACCCGCCGCCAGGGTCCGGCGCCGGCACCCGCGCCCGGTCCGCCGGGGACAGCCCGAACATCGCCGAGGCCGCCCGCACGTCGGCCAGCGCCTTCTCCCTGCGCACCGCAGCCGGGTTCGGCCCGGCCCGGCAGTACAACCTCGTCCCGTCATCCAGCACCCGTTCCACCGCTGCCAACGTGAAGCCGTTCACGGCGATGTCCTCGGTGGTCGCCCGCAAGGTGGCCCACGCCAGGCAGTAGCCCGTCAGGGTGGCCACGTCGATCCGGGTGAGCAACCCCCTGCGCTCGAGCTGGGGGACAACTCGATCCCACTCCTCGGCGGCCTCACCGATCAGCCACCCCGGACGATCCGGGGCGCCAGGGTCAGGGCGGGGCTCACGACCGGACGGGCGTTTCCCGCGAGTGCCCCGCAGCGCCCGAGCCGAAGCCGGGAGAGCGTTCCGACCACCGCTACGACCCTTCACACCGGGCACGGCACCTCCTGGGGGGCGGAAATCCATTCGCGACGCGCACAGAAACGAAGCTGGCAGGGTCTGCGGCGGGGTTCCATCGTGTTGGGGGTCACCCCCCGGGGGGCCGGTGGCGCAGGTCGGCGGTTGGGGGCGGTGCCGACCTTGTGGCCCGAAGGAGAGCGAGCGCGACGCCACCGGCCCCCGAGGTTCAGTCGCCGGTGTAGGCGTGTTCCCGGGCGCTGGTGCGGGTGGCGTCGAGGGCGTCGCGGCGGGCGACAACTTCGGCGCTGGCGGTGGAGGCGATGATGGATGGGACTTCGACGCCTGTCAGGGCTGGGAGCGGGCCGGACGCCACGGCGGTGAGCGGTTCGTCGGGGTGGGCCTCGCGCCACCGCTCGGCGAAGGCCTGACGTTCGACGTACTCGTGGTGCCGGTCGTACCGTTCGGCGGCCCAGTCGATCCAGGCGGCCACGATGGGGTCGGCGCGGATGGCGTCGACCAGCTTCTGGTACCTGGCGTCCACCCCGGCGTCGACGGCGGCACGGTCGTAAGACTCGTAGGCCGTCTTGTCGTGGTCGTCGAGGCGGGCTTGGCGGACGGCGGCGTCGGCGGCGTCGGCGTCGGCCACCTCGGCTTCGAGCTGGTCGGCTCGGGCTCGGGCCTTGTCGGCTTCGGCTCGGGCCGTGTCGGCTCGCAGCCTGTCCGGGTCGGTGGTGGTGGTGGTGGTGGGCATGGTTTCTCCTCGGGTCAGGCGGCGGTCGGTGGGGTGGTGTCGTGGCCTGCGGCCTCGGCTTCGGCCTTGGCCTGCTTGTAGTAGCCGAGGCTCATCTTGAGGTTCGGGGCCATGGCGTCGTACTGGTCGGGTCGTGTGCGCGACATGTTGTCGAGGGCTTCGAGCTGGGGGTTGAAGTGCCAGCCCTCGGCGAGGGTGGCCCGCCTTCGGGCGGCCTTGGCGGCGGCTACAGATTCGGACACGGTGGGGCTCCTTCTCAGTCGAAGATCGACGGCGGTGGCCCGTACCACTGCCAGCCGGCGGCGTGGTGGTACGGGTTGAGGGTCGGGTCGCGGCGTTGGGCCGGGTCGAGGGCGCTCCAGATGGCGTCGGGTCGCTGGTCGACGAGCAGGCGCCAGATGTGGCCGCCGACCTCGACGGGCACGCCTTCGACGAGGATCACCTCTGCCTCGGCGGTGGAGGTCACGCTGCCTCCCCGAGCTTGCGGTTCACGAAGTCGACCAGCTCGTCGTGGGGTACACGGCGGGCGCCGGCGATGCTGATGGCCCGCAGGTCCCCGGAGGCGACCATGCGCTTGATGGTGCGCTCGGACACGTCGAGCATCCGGGCGGCGTCCACATAGCGGTAGGCGAGCACCCGGGCACCCTGCCCGCCGTGGCTGGGATCGGGCACGGTTGGCCCGTCCTGGCCCGACGGGGCACAAAGGGCGGCGAGGGCGAGCACCTCGGGGCCGATGCGCTGGCCGTTGCGGCGCAACACGTCGGGAAGTTCGGCGACGCCGATGCGGGCAGCGAGGGCCAGGAGCTGACCGAGGCGCCCGTAGTCCAGCTCGATCACCGGCGCTCGACGACATGGTGGTACGCGCAATCGAGGCACCGGGTCACCTTCGCCGCGCTGCCGTCGGGCCGGCGGACCGGGTAGGTCTCGAGCCGACCTTGCGGGCAGCCAAGCTGGTGCTCGGTGCTGGTGGTGTTGGGGTTCTGGTCACCGATCATCGGTGGTCTCCTTCTTGGGTTGGTGTTCTGAAAAACGGGCTCGACACTGTGCACGCCAGAGATGAGGGGACGGCACTACAGCGGATCACGGGGTCTGTGAACTTCGCTCAGCGGGTGCGGGTGATGCGGCGGTGGTTCGGTGAGCAGTTCCGCCAGCGCTCCGACCCTGGTCACCGCCCACCAGCGGCCCGGGTCAACCTCGCCCCTGGGCTTGACGACGAGCACCGGCAGGTTCGGCCCGGCTTCGGCTTCGGCCTGACGTAGCCATGCTCCGACGTCGTGACGTTGCTGGTCCTTCACCTCGACGCACACGCCCGCCAGCCCGTCGATGTCGCCGGGTTGGCGGCCGTCGCCGGACAGGTAGCGCCTGGCGTCGGGATAGCCGTGCGCCCGGAGCCAGTTGACGAGCGCCACCTCGGCCCTGGCGCCCTTGGCTCGAGGCGCTGCCCCGCCGGTCATGCCGACACCTCTGCGGCGAGCCGGCAAGCCGAGCAGCGGTGCTGGCCGCTGTCGTCGAGCACTCGGGTACGAGCACCGCAGGTGGCGCAGGCGCCGGCCGTGGCACCGTTGGTCACTCCAGCCGACAATGGGTTGGACTGCGGACCATCGTGGACCACGGCCCCGGTCCGCAGTGGTCCGCAGTCCGGGTCATTGTGGGTACCGGTGGCGTCGGGGGCCTCGTCATCCTGTCTGGCATGGCTGCCGATGGGGGCCAGGGCGATGCCGATGTAGTGGCGTTCCCGGTCGCCGCCGTCCCGGGGGCGGCTGAGCTTCAGGGACGGCACCACGGCCCGGAGGTTGCGGCCGAAGGTCTGTTTGGTCCCTGCCCGGTCCATGCCGTTGTCCTCAGCCCACGCCTTCCACGCTTCGTACAGGCTGTCCACGCTGCACTCCGAGCCGGCGGCGGTGGTGCAACGGTCACGGACGAACGCCGAGGTCGGGCTCACCGTGTCCATGAGCGTCGTGATGGCGTCGACGGAGGAGGCGGGCTCAGTGAAGTGACCGGCCACCCGGAGCCGGTCGGCTCCGTCGAGGGCCCAGCCGAGGATTCCGGGCAGCTCGGTGAGTAGCTCGTCGGTCAGCCGTGGGTTCTCCTGGCCCAGCCAGGACCGGGAGGTGGCGAGGATCACGAACCTTCGGGCGATGGCCCCGCTGGCGTCACCGAAACGGGGCAACTCGTTGGAGATGACCACGAACCTCGTGGGCAGCTTCCCGGTCCAGGGTTCCCGGTACTTGCGATCCAGCGTCAACATGTCCTCCCCCGAGATCGACAACAACCGCTCCACCACCTGGCTGGTGTTGGCACCGCCGAGGCGGGCATCGGCGATCACGGCCAGCGGCTTGCCGATCAGATCCTGCAGGCCGAAGTTCTGGCCGAGCGAGGCGAGGGTGGGGCCGGCCACGTTCCCCCGCCCCAGGAGTGCGGAGAGCACACGGGCGATCACCCCTTTGCCGGCCCGGGTGGGGCCGATGAGGAGGAGGATCTTGTGCAGGTCGGTGCGGCCGGACACGGCGTAGCCGAACCACTGTTGGAGCGCCTCGACGCTGTCCGGGTCGTCGGGCCACAGCTCGCCCAGGAACTCGAGCCAGCGTTGCGGGACCGGTGGTGGGTGCGTCGGGTCGTAGGAAAAGGGCACGGCCACCCTGTTGAAGTACCTGGGGGTGTGGCCGATCAGCTCCCGGGTGGCGACGTGGAGCAGGGCGTTGGAGCAGGCCACGATCTCTCCCGGTGGTACATCACCACCGAGAAGATGATCAACACCAGGATCTCCACGGTGATCAACACCAGGATCGAGCCAGGCGGGCTGGTCGAGGTCGGCGCCGAGATGGGTGACGGCTCGCAGGGCGTCGAGCACGTCGGCGATTCTGTAGCGGTTCGGTGACCACGACTGCACCTGGCCCTTGTCGTTCCAGTAGGTGGCGTCCTCGGTGAACCCGTAGGCGCTGGATCGCACCTGGGCGTCCTCGGCCTCGATCCAGTGGCTCCGCTTCCACTGCCAGAACGCACCCCGCCAGAACCGCAGCAGGAGCCCATCGGGATGGCCGTAGTTGCGCTCCACTAGGAGGCGGGCCACCGCCAGCGGTCGGCTGGGCGGCGGGAGTACATCGGCTTCGACGGCCTGGTGTTCGGCCCGGACCCGGGCCTCCGGGTCGGCGTCGAGGTCGTCCCACTCGTTGTCGTCGGGGCCGCTCATGCCGGCACCCCGGCTGCACGGTCGGCGGCGTCGGGGTCCTCGGCCACCAGCCGCACGAGCAGAGCGCGGCTTGAGCGGCGCCGGCACCGGGCGCAACGGATCGCGTCGGCTTCGACGGTCACCCACTCGGACAGGACGTTGGTTGCACCGCACCTCGGGCAGAACGGCGCGGGGCAGAACGGCGCGGGCCAGTCAGGACGCAAAGCGGCGGCCAGGGCCTCGACGGGCAGGGTGGTGGCTGGGCCGTAGGGGGGAGGGGTACTCTGGCGGTTGTCGTCGTGCTTGCCGGCCGACTTCGAGGAGCGCCCTTCGGGGCGCTTCTCCGCGTTCACGACGCCACCGGGCCGGGGTCGTTGAGGCCGTCGATGTAGTCGTGCAGGTCGGCGACCCGGATGCGCCGGGAGCGGCCCACCTTCACCGATGGCAGGACACCGCTCGCCATGAGGTTGTAGACGGTCGCTCGGCAGACGCCGATTGCGACAGCAACCTCAGAGGGGGAGTAGGCGAGTCGAGGAGTCTCGACTTCGGGGCTGTTCACGGACACGCGCAGTCACCTCACTGCGCTGCCCCGTAAGCAGCCCTGGGGGCTTTCCTCGGGAGAGGCCCACCGGTCCCGCCGGCCGCAGCCGGTTGAATGACACGACTGTAACTCGCTCGGTCTACGCTGGTCAACATGCTTGGACGCAGGCCCGTGGTGCTTCTCTGCGATTGCGGGTGGCCGCTCGATAGGTGGCAGCTCGACGAGAAGCGGGGGCAGCTTCGGCCGACGAAGCGTGGCAAGGTTCGGAGCGACGCCCCGATTCGAGCTGGCCACCCGCAGGTACTCGGCTACCGGTGCTCGACCAGGACGTGCCGCCGCGACGTGGTCCTGAGCTTCGCCGAGCTCGAGCGAGCGGTGGTGCGAGCCCTCAGGCGAGGGAAGAGCCACCTACAGGTCGGCGTAGATGTCCTCGGTCGGTCGCGGGGTGAGCAGGTGCGGACCACGACAGTGACCGCGAAGGCGCCGATACCGGGCGGCTACCGGCGCCCGTGGGTGGACGACGAGACCGACTAGCCCCAGAGCACCGAGGCCATGGCGTCGGCGGCCTCGGCCCGCGCCGGTTCCATGAGGTGCCCGTACACGTCAGCGGTTACCCGGATCGAGCTGTGCCCGAGCGACTCGCTGACCGTCTTGAGGGGCACGCCCATGGCGATCAGGAGGCTGGCCGCTGAGTGTCGCAGCTCATGCGGGGACCACCGGCCGAGCCCGGCGGCCTTGGTGACCGTGTAGCAGATGTTCCGGAAGTTGTCGGGGTCCAACGGGGTGCCGAACGGGGTGCGGAACAACAGGTCGGCACCGAGAGGTAGGGGGACCCATTCGGCACCGAGGACGAGGCGCTCGGCGGCCTGGCGGCGTCGGTGGTCGCGCAGGGCGACGACGACAGGACCAGGCACGTGCATGGTGCGCCTCGACCCCCTCGTCTTGGTCTCGTCGAGCACCAAGCCGGTGCCCGGTATCCGCTTGAGCGCCCGGTGCACGGTGAGCCGGGCCGGGGTGGCGTCGAGGGCGAGGTCGTCCCAGGCCAGGCCGAGCAGCTCCCCGCGACGCAGACCGAGCGCCAGGGCGACGGTGAAGGCGGCCTCCAGGCGGTGCCCTTCGAGGCTGGCGAGGAGAGCGCGGGCCTGGTCGATGGTGAGGGTCCGTCCTTCGGTCCCGCCGACCTTGACGCCATGGGCGATCGCGGCGGCGTTGCGCGCCACCATGCCCTCGGCCTCTGCCCAGCGAAGCGCACGGCGCAGGATCGAGCGAGCCAGACGGCGGGTGTTCGGGGAGAGGCCCTGGGCTTCGAGGTCGGCGAGCATGCGGGCGACGTCGCGGGCGTTGAGGGTGGCCAGGTGCTTGCGGCCGAGGTGCGGCTTCACGTACAGCCGCACCACGTCGCGGTACTGGACCGCGGTGGTAGCGGCGACCGAGCCGGGGAGGACGTCGGCGATCCATTCGTCGAGGAAGCGGCCAACAGTCAGGTCGCGGCGGGCGGGGGAGCGGCCGGCGTCGGTGTGGTCGCGCAGCTCCCGCAGGCGCTTGGCCACCTCGGCGCGGGTGGCGCCGGTGACCTTGCGGCGCACCTGTCGCCCGTCGACGGTCTGGCCGACGGTGAGGCGGGCCTCCCAGCGGTTCCGCGACGGGTTGCGGGTGATGGTGCCCTCGCCGTTGCCTCGCTTGCCCATGTTCGTCGTCTCCCTCGTCGCAGCCCGGTAGGTCCCCGGTAGGTCCCCCCAGGGTCGATTCGTCAAGTGCCGGTCAAGAGGTCCGTAGGGGACCTACCGGGGGGACCTACGCAGGGTAGACGACGGTGGACACCGGTGATAGCCCTTTGACGAAAACTACCCTTCCACCTGCGGGTTCGTGGACACCCGTAGACGCCGGTAGACCCCCCTGCCAAACCTGGGGGTCAAGAGGTCGGAGGTTCGAATCCTCTCAGCCCGACCAACCGATGGCAGCTGAACCTGGCTATCTTCGGGACGTGGGTGAGGTGCCCTCGAGGGCGGCGCTCGAGGCGGCACACTGCTGGGAGAACGACGACCGGGTGCCGCGGCGGCCGGAGCTGACGGACTTCCGCCGGACGTTGCGCTACCACCAAGCCCAGTGGCGCGAGGCCCACGGCCACCCGATCGGTTCGCAGCCGATCGCACCCCGGCCCGGGCAGTCGTCGCGACCGGTCGGGAGCCGTCTGCCGCTGGCTACGCCAAGGAGACCGGCGCGAACTTCCTCACCCCTCGGGCCCTCGACGCGGCCACGGCCCGAACCGCCGCCGCCGAACCGCACCAGACCTTCGACCAGCAGCGGGTGTGGGCGGACCTCCTCTCCTCGCCGGCGATGGCGTTCAACCTGTTCGGCGACCTGGCCGCCGACCTCCGGTCCGCCGATCGCGCCGTACGGAGATTGTGGAGCGACTCGCCGGGCGCGATCTGCGATGTTCGCTTCGCGCACTCGCCGGGCCGCTTCGACCCGGCCTACCTCAACAGCCTCCGCGCCTTCGACGCCGCGTTCGTGCTGGCGCTCGACGATGGGACGCAGGGGATCCTTGCCATCGACACCAAGTATCACGAGCGGATCAACCGGGAGATCCCGCGGCCCGAGAACCGTGGGCGCTACCTGGAGGTCCACCATCGCTCGGGCGCCTTCACGCCCGACGCGCTCCACGTGATCGACCCGGAGCACCGGACGGACCTCTGCGAGATCTGGCTCGAGCACCTGCTCCTGCTGTCGATGCTGCAGCACGAGGGCGGCGGGTGGAGCTGGGGGCGCTACGTCGTCGTCCACCCGGCCGGCAACACGGGCGTCGCCGACGTGTGCGCCCGGTACCGAGACCTGCTCGCCGAGCGGTCGACGTTCGCGACCCTGACCCTCGAGGACCTGCTCGATGCGAAGGCGCTCCCGGCCGCCACGATGACCGCCCTGCGCCGCCGCTACCTGCCCCGCTGACGGAAGACCCGGTCCCGTCGGCGTGATAGGGAATCGGCGAGATCAACGCGTGAGAAGCCGAGGAGCCAGCATGACCAGCCTGCGAGACCGCCCCAACACCGCCCTCCTGGTGGTGGACGTGCAGAACGACGTGGTGGCCGAGGCCCACCGTCGTGACGAGGTGATCGCCAACATCAACACCTTGGTCGAGAACGCCCGCGCCCGGCAGGTCCCGGTCATCTGGGTGCAGCATTCCGATGATGGCCTTCCGAAGGACAGCGACGGCTGGCAGTACGTGCCGGAGCTGCAACGACAGGAGTCCGAGCCTCTGGTGCACAAGAGCTTCGGCGACTCCTTCGAGGACACCACCCTGGAATCTGAGCTCGAGCAACGAGACGTGGGGCGACTCGTCGTGACCGGCGCCCAGACCGATGCGTGCATCCGTTCGACGATCCACGGTGCGTTCACCCGCGGCTATGACACGATCCTCGTCGGCGACGCGCACACCACCGAGGACTTCTCCGAGCATGGCCTGCCGCCGGCCGACAAGGTGATCGCCCACACCAACTGGTACTGGAGCGAGCAGGCTGCGATCGGGCGCAACGCCGCCGTCGTCGAGACCGCCGACGTCGACTTCGA
>JAABUR0100005845.1_pt1 | contig 15417 bp, 14 predicted proteins | sample 5560091 | NCBI WGS metagenome assembly JAABUR01 (sample SAMN10711879, study PRJNA513375) | rock metagenome | isolation source: Antarctica rocks | place: Antarctica: Victoria Land, University Valley sud
GACGGCCGGAAAATCCATCCTCGAGGGTCCTACCGCCAAGGACACCAAAGAAGCTTTGAAAGTCTTGGATCAGATGCTGCTCACTAGGCTGAAAGAAACGGTCTAGTCAGATATCAGATGTGGGAACAGCTGATTCACCCGAACGAGTCTCGATCAGGTGGATACAGTCAACTTAGCACGGCATGTCCGAATAGTTTGGCTTGCGAATCGTTTAGCTTTGATCAAGATTACATGGCATTTTAAGTGATCCTCTTAAATGTTGAAGCAATAGGAGCTGTAGTAGGAGCAATAGTAGGAGCAGGAGAAGTAGTCGTCTAATTAGGAACATAGTTCCTAATGAAGAACGCTGCCCGCTAGCCTAGTTGGGGCTAGCGCCAATTGCGGCATAAAACGTAGATAGCTTCATACTGTACGGATAGAAAACACACCTTTAGACAATTATCAGATTTACACTTCATCAATAGCTAAACGAATGGGTGCCTAGAAAAAAGAATGGAAGCTACTCTCTAGTTATTTTCAAGCTTCTGAATATAGGCTAAGCCGGGTTTCATGGTACTGCGGTACATACGGGTAGGACTGTAGGGCTAAGCGAATATCCCAGCCAAGACCACCTTACCGTGACTACTTCGTGAGCACAAACTCTGGGGCTGTGGCAACAGTATGAGTCCAGGCCGTAGTCTCCTCGCTCACGGTCCCAATGTGATCCATAATCACTAGATTAGGGTCATGGGCACTCTTGTACCGGAGGTAGACTGCAACAAAGAAGTGAGCATTCATGGCATTCTAGCTAAAAGGTTGGAGCGGAGACACTTACTGCGGCGGCGGATACCTCTGTTGGACTCCGCTCGCTTTCCATCAGTACTCTTAACAGGTTCAATGCTGGCGGTAGGGTCGTTGGCGAAGACGACTGGATGAAGATCAAGCTGCGGGAGAATACGTTGAGGAAGCAGAATCTTTCACTCAAGTGACGGACGCTTACCTGAACTGCTTTCACGTCCTTCTTAATGTCAAGCTGCTCAGACCAGTGACTTTCGGGGCTCTCTTCAAATTGGTTGACATATGTGATAGCATAGCTGACAGCAAAATCAGCTTGATATAAACCTCAGTGCATTGATGACAATGAACGAACCTCACACTCTTTCCCCAGTAAGGCGATTTATCTTCTGCGCCAGGCTTGTCTGACGTGGTTTTCGCAGCGACGTGTTGTAGCGGCTTGCCTTCAAGCCGCGAGATAGGAGAGGCGGGAAGACGGCTGTTCCAGTGGCGAACTGTTGATGCGAAGTGAGCTATTCGAACGTCACACAGACACAGACAGTTGAACCTACTGCTATCGACCAAGCTCTTCATAACGGCATGAGCGGGCTCGAGATAAGCTTCTAGACTACGCTGAGCGACCTCTCTGTAGAAGGCGTATACGGTTGACTTCTCGAAGTTTTTCTTTGCGATCACTTTCATGTCAGTCTTAGCTTTTGCATCGTCGGCAGAAGGAGTAAAGCTTTCAGATCTAATATTGATAAATTAATTCTGACTGCTCAGTGTATATGACTAGCACTTACAGGCTTTGAACGCTCAGAACTTGTTTGATCTTGTTTTCTGGTAACCATTCAATGGAAAGTACCGGTCAGTGGTCGATTATCGAAACGCTATTCCGCTGCTCATCGCCAGCGATGTCGACTGTGATTTGCTTTTCCCGTGCCTCAATAAGCCGCTTCACGAGATGTCTCAGCACATTATAGGCTCGTCTTGCATCGTTGCGAACCTGTAAGTGATAGTCAATATTTGTGCTTCTTTGGTCTTTATAAGATAAAGCTTACATTGTCGACATCTCTATTCAGGAATTTGAGCGCATGGAGATAAGCAACTGGAAGAGAAGCGATGAGTGAAAGCTCTATACGACTCACAGAACGCTACTTACAAAATTGTGCATTGGCAAACAAGGACTTGGCTTCAAGATCTCGACAGATGATGACGCTAATAACAATAACAGTCAGTTTGAAATTTCTATCAAAAGGTTCTCGGAAAGAACTCCTACGCCTAGACGAGGTACACTAGTTAGCAAAACCGCTACGATTTTTGTGAGCATAGTCAACATACCTTGTCAAAAATCAAGAGTCAGTGAACGGCTAACAGATATAGCTCGAGCATATCTCGTGAAGGAACGTAAGAAGGATCCTTCAGATCTTCTTCAATCCTCTTGACCTCGTTCAGAAGTCGACCGCGCTCTTGCGAAAGCGTAGGGCCGCCATCTAATGAGTTGAAGACGATGTTGAATGCGCTCGGGCCGAAAGTGACGATAAGATCGTTGAAGAGATGCGATTGCTTCTTGAAGTATCCACTTAAGATTGAGGCGATTAGCCCCGTTTTACTTCACAAGTCAAGACTTTGTACTTACATTCGGGAAGTGATCTCGGTGCGAAAGTCAATGTACCTCCGATGTTTATGGTATTCCTGAAGCTTTTCTATTCTTGCGAGGACTCTCTCGGCAACGTTTTCAATCTCAGTACTGAGTGTATCCTTGATGTCGCTGACAGTTTTGAGGAACAGCTTGATATCTTCCTCGCTCCGTTTGAGGTTGATCGTCAAAGGTTGTTCAAGCGGATCTTGGGTGCTAGGTGTAATGAACGAATATCCAAGAGCAGGATCATCGCTGAAGATGGCGCTAAGCGCGGGAACGGCTACGTCGATGATTGAGCCTATATAAGAAGACAGTCCATCAGATCAGCCAGTATCAACGTATCTTAGCAGCTCTAGATGCATACCGATAACGAGGACGGCCTGAGTCACCAGTCCTGCAAGGGAGCCCAAACTCTTGACAATGGGCGAGTGCTCAACCTAGATCTTCAATTAGCAACTGCGTTGACAATCCGGGGACGTATAAGGCACTTCTCATATCAAGGCCCTTGACAATGCTGGTGAAACCCTTCTTGAGGAAATCGAAGAAGCTCATGCCTCGTAAATGTATTGCGAACTGACTGCTTAGATCAGAACGAAGTGTGGGAGAGGAAGAGTAAGAGGTTCGCGTGCTGCATGAGGAAAGACTGCGGAGAAGAGAGTTATAAGTACATGGGAAAGAGAAGCAAAGATCAATAGCTCCGTCGCCTGTAAATAGTAGAATCGAACCAATTGAAGTTCAAGAGAGGCATCCTTGTCGCCAATGACGGAAAGGAATGTCCCATTTTCGTGCTACAGCTAGCCACAATCAATCCTTCCCAAAGAACTGTCAGTCATGGCTCATCTTCCTCGCATATCAGCTAGCCACGATGCATACCCCTCAGCTACTTAACAGCCAGGCTCAATGACTCTTGCATATCAGCTAGCCACATTCAATAGTCTCTGTAAGCGATGTGAGTCACGACCAAAAGCGGCCCACCCATGACGAACCTTACTCCTCCCAAAACTAGAGAGAATACGTATTGTTCACTCTAGTAAGATGAACATCTATAGAGATAGCGCTTCTCCGGCTCTCAGTTCTCAGTTAGCATTAATAGATTCAACATCTTTTGCCCTCAGTGTCAGTGAGCTTTTTGTGAGAACAAGATCCCTAATCTGCGTTCAGCTACATTGATTAACCTACCGGTCTTCGCATCACACTTGAGCACTCCTCATACTTCCTCGCAATGGCCAGCGTCTCCTCGAAGCCTCTATCCTTGTAAGTGAGCCTTATGGCCGTGCAGCTAGTTGCTGTGGAGGTACCAGGAGTTACAGAGAACATGAGTGCAAAATCAGTGCTGAAGGCAGGGCGCAAAGTCAAGCCCCATGAACAGACAATGGCAGCAGACGTTGCTGCTCATCTCCAGAGCGTGGCTGCGATTTTAAATAGCAATGATTTGACGGATGCCGATCTCACGGCAGAGGCCTAGAGAATGACCGAGACGAACCTCCTCGACGCCGCATTCTATCAGACCATTACCCAAACCAAACGCAGCATTGAGGCGCTGACAATCGCGGTTCCTAGTCACGCCACCATCGGGAGCGCCACCGGTGTCCTGTTACGAACTCCTAAAGCCGAACATTTCGACATTTACATCAACATCAACAATGCTCTATGCAGAGCTAGCAAATCGGCCACGCAGTTGACTGCGAGTCTGGCCACAGTTGGAGGAGTAACACCATTTGATCCATTTACGTGAAGGTTGAGACCCGACTTATCCAGATATCGATATGAGTTGGAGGAATACGGGCTGAGTCGTGCGTATATCCAAAACCAATTTTCGCGAACCTCAAAGTTACATTCTGGGTTTTTCTTACAACGTGAACAGCACCAAGGCGATAATCTTTCCGATCGTTTCGAATGGCAATTCGTTGTAGGGTTTATGTGGGACGACTGATGGTGAGGAACAGGGAAGAACGATACTACAAAGTAATACTAGATATTGATACTATCGTTCATGCTCTGGTTTCATCTTTCACTGAATTCCCAAAAGCTGCAGTCTATTCTGTGATCTAGGTTCAGTCCAACAAACTGTCAAGCCAGCCCAAACGAATAAGAGAATAACACCACGCTCTGACTCACAGAGATAAAACTACGGTCGCACCAGAAAAACTCCGGTCATCATGCTAATGTTACCTAGGAATCGGCTTACAACCCTCACAGAGCGTCCTCAGTAGCCCCTTAACCCTGGCATGCTACCCCAAAAAAAACCGCATCACCAAACGCGAGTACCCGAAAGAACCGCAACGTTGATTACTACAGCCTCCAATGAATTTACCTTATTACAATCCATCCTCCATTTCCTATCCACTACCACCTACACCCCCTACTCCCACTTACGAACAAAACAGCCACTCCAACCGTTCCCACCCCACCAACGCCTCCGCAGCGCACCTGCAGCATAAACACCCCTCAATAATCTACGTGAGATTCGGTTTACCCCCATCGCCGCCAAGCTTGATAATACAGTATTTTGTAAGGGTTTTTGGCACTCGGAGCTTCAAGATTCTGCTTCAAAGACGCTTCCGATACCAGGGGGGGGGGAGGCTGCGGACGAGGAGATGGCAAGGGATGGGCTAGACTGACAGCTAGAATGATCAGCGAGCTAAAGTTGATATCGATCTATCTTTTCTGCTTGTGTGGTGGTTTTTTGCTTCTCGGACATGGGTGTGGGTTTGTGGATATTCTTACTGTCGATAATGATTTTTTTCATTTGGAGATGTTCAAGCAAGGAATACGAATACTAGCAGCCAGACCTTGGATTCTCTGATAGTAAATAGTTGCAACGCTCTTAAGGCGGATTGGTTTTTCTACTTGCTAGCTTTCGCCTCCGCTTACAACAGGATTTTCAGATACTATAGGCGCCCCTTCCCCTAAAACCTCCACGAACCTAACCACGTCACCACCCCACCAACCCCGACCACTCAAATCAACCCTCCCTCCTCCTAATCCTAAACGGGATCTTCCCCTTCGGCGGCAACCCCCCAAAAGGAAAATAGGTCAAATCCGGCTCCGGCTTGAACCCTTCCTCAGTTCTTAGCTCGATATCGTACGCGGTGCACAGCATTGCAAACGTGGCTATCATCTCCTGCTTGGCAAAGTGGCGGCCGGGGCACATGCGCTGGCCACCGCCGTACGGGACCCAGGCGCCGGAGAGGCCCTCTAGGGAGAATTTTGGGGGGGCATGGGTTTCTTGAGCTGTGGGCGTTGTTGTTGTCTTTAATGAGTTCTTAGCTTGGGGTTGGGTGTGCTTCTTGAGCGGTCCGCTACTGGGGTTGTTCGGGTATATTAAGAATCTGTCGGACCAAAAGTCCTCTAGCGGATGAGGATCTTTGTCGGTACCAGTATTCCAAACCTCCTCGTCCATACCTGCAGTACGGCTGGAAATAGCGATAAGTTCGCCCTTGGGAAAGATCCAGTTTCCGAGCTTGAAGTCGGTTCGCTCCGGTGTGCGGGTTACTACTATGGCTACTCGGAGGCGAAGCGTTTCGGCGTAGATGGATTGCAGTAGTGGGCCGCTGCAGAGTTTCGGGATGTCGAATTGCAGGGCTTTTGGGTCTGATGAGGGGATGATAGCGCTGTTGATTTCGGTTCGGACACGAATTAGGAGTGAGTGGTCGCGGACTAGCTCGAGGAGAAACCAGCAAGCGGCAGGGATGGAATTGGAATTTGTGCTGTGTGATAGAAATCAGTCAGTCATGAGAACTGTAACCCTAGAACGGTGACTAGCACGGGCAAGTAATGATGGAGATGAACATATATTGTGAGGAGAGATCGACTTACGCCCATAGCAGCCCCAAGTCTTCGGATGCCACTGCATCTTCATCCAGAGATTTCGTCTTCCCGGCGTACTCAAGTCTTTCTTTGATCAATCTACTACCAAAATACATATCCCAGCCTTCATTGTTAGGGACAATCTGGCTAGCGTCATAGTGCTCTTGCGCAAATGCATGCCATTGCTTTACACTCTTCAATGCTTTATCAAGGGCTCTATATGATACAGGAGTAAACCATCTGGGATATCCTTTGAATAGATCAGGCACGCATCTGTCAAAGTCCCAAAATTCCTTGGTGAAGTCAGGATTGAGACAAAAGATGATTGGCCCACACATCGCTTCCACCGAAGCATGGAATAGCTCAACCTGTAGGAATGAGTAGAGATCAGGCATGTCCACCCACTCAGATTCTATGCTGCTTTTGCATATCCGTTGCCTCAGGTTTTCCAGAAATCGACGTGTAAGATCGTTCAAAGCGGAGCCAGACAGATGCGTCAGCGTAGCTTTATGTTGGAGATAGAAGATACGATGGTGCGGTGCCACTTTGCTCTGAGGGTGTGCGTTGAAGGCAGTGCCAGAGTCATCGGCATTGTATAAGGCGAGAGCCGGCTTTGATAACCCAAAGACATTTTCCAAGGCCACAAGAGCAGCTTGCTTGGGTGCCAGGTTTCGCGTTTGCTTGAAGATAGTGCTAATTTTATCAGAACCTGAGACGAACCGCATATTCCGAAAGCCAACATTGACTCGGACTGGGATAGAAGCACCGAAACGCTTTCTGTAAAGGTGTCAACGAATAAAGTTACGCTCGTAGTTGAAGTGCCAACGTAGAATATTGGGTACGGGACTCACGTAATGGAAGCGACAAATCCAGCTGGATCACGAGCAAATGATATTGAGTTACCTAGAAGTGGGAGAAAATAAGGGAAAATAGGCGGTTCTTTCTCGGCTTTTCTGCTTCGTAACGCAATCGTTGATTTTATTGTGGTAGTCACATAGGTTGAGAGGAACAGCGATGATAAAATCAGAGCAGTGATAGTCACCCAGTTGCACTCCGCTACAATGCTCAACCTATTCGTAAGACCTTGATATAAATCCATCGGTAATATTGAGAACAATGATTTTGGAGATACTGCGGATCTAGTTGAAAAAATTCTTCAAGCTTTTTCTCGGAGAGTCCCCGATTTATTAACACACAACGGGAAATGGAAAGCCACTATAGTTGGACAACTCTAATACATTGTCCAAGGCAATCTTCAGTTTGGCGGGAAGAGAGCGTGCAGATGCGAAGATTAGATGCAGCGGCAAGGGGACGCAGGCGTCTAACGCGTCTAGATTAGCGACATCTTTTGATCTTTCGATGCATTCCCAAGTTTATTCTTGCTTTTTCAGCCATTAGAAATAATGGCTGGAGAAGAGTCCATCAAATCGGAGTCTACTACTTGGAAGAGTCAGGGTCAGAATGGTGGTCCCCCAGATTTGCGTTTGCTTCACTTCAATGACGTCTACCATATTGAGTACGCGAGATAGTCAACAGTAAAGTTCCTGTGCAGTTCCGACTGATACATTATCAGAGCTGGTTCCGCGGAGCCTATAGGAGGGATATCGCGTTTCCAATCAGTCGTTGACCAGTATCGTTCAGATCCGCAATATGCCAGGCAATCGAAACTCTTGACTTTATTTTCTGGAGATGCATACAATCCCAGTCTTGAAAGTTCAGTCACCAAGGGAGGACATATGGTTCCAGTACTCAATGGTATTGGTACAGATGTGGCTTGCGTGGGAGTGAGTATGGACACCTTTTCTTATCGCTAGATCGTCAAATTTTGGAGTCTCCAAGTGGACAAGTGACCCAGTGGCCTGGTAATCAGGTCGTCAACCCTATTCTGTTGGTGGATGTGAACCCATGCAATTTTTCTTATTGACTTGGTAGAAAGGTCGTGGCCAACAATTATACTGACAATGATGGGGATAGAATCATGACCTTGATTTTGGAGTCCCCCAATTTCGACATTTACAAAACCAATGCAATTTTCCTTGGCTACTTGCGAACGTTTTGGACCCTGCACTAGGGGAGGATGTAGCTATCGCAAACTGCCCAAAGACAGCTATGATCGAGTCTTCGAATGGCATCAAGATAGGCGTAATCGGACTAGGAGAGCGAGAATGGTATGTAGAGAACCCAAGCCCAACCTAATCTTTCAATTTTCTTATAATCATATTATTCTATATAAATTAGTATAAAGGTGTATTTCCTAGCGATAGGTCCCGTGGTGTAGGGGTTCCGTTTCTTGAAGTACAGTGAAGCACTCCGTTGCGATGGGTCATGGCTCACCATGGCTCAATGGGCCTACTCTTCCGAGGGTACGACCCCCCTTCAAGTTCGGAGCCAAACACCGAAGGTCGTGGGTTCGATTCCCACCAGTTGGGTCCAATCCCTAACTCGGAGAGCTATATCCATCAGTTGGGTCCAATCCCTAACTCGGATCTTATATTTTTCTTTTGCGTTTTAATTTTTTGACTCATCAATATCTACTAATTGACGTTTTTAGGCTCGATACAATCAATGCCATACCGCCCAACCTGGTATACAAATCCGCCTCCGAAACTGCAATCGAGCTAGTGCCATCGCTTCGCGCTCAAGGCGCCGAAATAATAATAGCACTAACACACATGCGCGAACCAAATGACTTGAAGCTAGCAGAAAAGACACCACCCGGCCTCATCGACCTCATCCTCGGAGGGCACGACCACTTCTACGCCCATCACATTGTCAACAATGTTCACGTCCTGCGCTCCGGCACCGACTTTAAACAACTAAGCTACATCGAAGCCGGCCGAAAACCGTCGGGCAATCCTGGTTGGGACTTTAACATCATCCGGCGTGACATTACCCGTTCCATCCCAGAAAATCCAGCAACTGTAGAATTGGTAGACAAGTTGACATCAAGCCTCAAATACAAACTCGAAAAACCCATAGGCTACACCGCTGTCCCTTTGGACGCGCGCTTCACCACCGTTCGCACTCGTGAATGCAATCTTGGGAATTTTGTCTGCGACTTGATGCGTTTCCACCACAATGCGGACTGCGCTTTGATGGCCTCAGGCACAATAAGGGGAGACCAGATCTATCCACCTGGCGTGCTACTACTGAAGGATATCATGAATTGTTTTCCATTTGAAGATCCTGTGGTTGTAATAAAGGTTAAGGGTAAAGCAGTTTGGGAGGCGCTGGAGAATTCAGTAAGTACGGTGCCGGCGCTGGAGGGGAGGTTCTCGCAGGTTTCAAATATCAAATTCGCCTACAGCGCCAACCTCCCACCCGACTCCAGAGTTTTATGGGCTCATATTGGCGATACGCCACTGGACATGGGGAGAGACTATACTCTAGCGACAAGAGGCTACATGGGCCGCGGCAAAGATGGCTTCTCCTCCCTACTAGTAAAATCCGAAGGCGGAACCGCCGAAGAACTTGTCGCGGAAGAGAACGGTATCCTAATTAGCATGATCATGCGCCAGTACTTTATGAGCCTCAAAGCCATCGGCAAATGGCGGCGCTGGGGACCGAGTCTGGGAAAGCATTGGGGAGGCGTGCATGAGCAATTGCACGTCGATGGGAAGGTCCGAGAACCCACAGATCTCAAAGACACAGATCAGCATGCGGAAGCAACGGGCCGTAAGAGAGCTCGTACAATCGTCAACGACCGCCCCGTTGATTCTGATACCGAGGACGAGCACGACAAGACTCTATCTATTCATCATACCAAAGAGTCAGACCAGCGGCAAAGGCACAAGTCCATCGCGCGTGCCACCGTGAAGAAATGGATGTCCGTAGCCGGTGTACGCAGAGGAAGCGCCGAGGTGGATCCCGACGAACCTGTAATGGGATATTTGCCACATTGGACCAAAGCCATTGCGCCCAGGTGAGTTCATAGGTGGCTGTAGGTTACACCCACATTACATTCAACTGCTAACGTCTAAAGGCTTGAAGGCAGGATTGTGCTTATGGACAGCGTTAACGGTTGAGACTCGAACGATCCCTCGTGAAGGAATCGCTTGGAGATTGACGGACATTGCGAACGGATCAAATTCATCAAGAAAACCTGGGCATTTATGACGCCTTCTGCCTTACATCCCACGAGTTATCAACATCCAATCATTAAATCTCTGCCAAACACAAATAGAAGAAGAGAGAACGGTGATCCAAGCAAATCTTAACCCGTTCTCAGAAGAGAAAATCCGAGATGCTCACGAACCGTTAGACCATGCTTAGACCAACCGCCCTTACGAGATAATGAAATAAAGAACGACAAGAACTCACACTTCCACCAAGATTAGATTTTATTTCCCTTTCCCTAAATTCCTGCTGCACCTCGGTTTTTCATTTGGCGACGAGATAGGTCTTTTGCTACTTTTTCCCGTCTCTAGCCCCGGGACCCCCATGACATCAATTCCAAAAACCCGCTGGCTTCCTCCCACTTCCTACAATTCCATCCTACCGCCCATACGCCCCGTGCCCAGAATCAAGCTCGCTCGACATCCAAACCCCCTTCCTAACACAAGCTTTAACAAAAACTCCCAGCCCATCCATCCCCAGCACCCCCCCTGTTGAAACAACCTCACAAAGAAAACAACGACGAATGTCTATCCAGTCGCACCAAGGCTATATAACCCCCCCTCCCCCCCGGCCCAAAGTCTGAATCCTCGGGTATGTATGTATGTACATCATTCGAGATCTGACATCTACAAAATTTCGTAATTATCCCTATCATCTCTTCCACACCAACCACCAACCACCTCCTTCTCACCTCCCTTCTCACACTTCTCCTCCCCCCTCCCCAACCTCACACACCCTTCCCCTAAAAATACACACACACACACACCCACACACACACACCACGAAAACAATCAACCGACCCATCCCTTCCTTCCTCCGTCCGACCGACCGAACCACCCCTCCCAATATGTAATCCTTGCCATCCACCGAGATCAGTCCCCTCCTCCACCAGAAAGCGGCGCTGACGCCGTTTTTTTGGGGGGGGGGGGGGGGTATATGTAACGATTTGGGCAGGTTTTGTGAGGGGATTTGGTGTGTGTATATCTCTTTGGTTTTTTGGTTTTTTTTTTTTTTAGTAGTAGTAGTAGTAGTTGTTGCGTGTATTGAATCAACACCTATGTACGCCCCCCTTTGCACTTTCTCTCTTCTCTTCTCTTCTCGCTCCCGCTCTTACTTTCGACTCTTCGCTTTTTTTTTAAAACTTCTTCACTCTTCCTTTTCATCAATCCCCATCAAAAATGCCCCGCGCCCCCCCCCCCCCCCCCCCCCCCATCCCCAACTCTAAATCTACCGATATGAAAAACCAAACTAAAACGGAAAGGTTAGAACGGACCATACCAAACAATGGAATGGAATGGAATATCATTTACGCAGGTACTTTGGAAGGGGTCTTGGTGGTTGAGCGGGGAGGGGAGAGGAGGGGATGGGATGGTGTAAAGGATGAGGTAGAGTGAAATGGGAAGGTCGTGTTAGGGATGATGTTAGAAAAGGTTATCGTATAGGGTATTTCTTCCACCGCTGCTTTTATGCCCGTGTGGATTGCCATTAAGCCACTTCACTACGTCCGTATATCCCATACAGCCCCACTTCCATGCAACACTTCCCGTCACCCACACCCCCAGGAGCAAGCACTCGAACATCCTCATACCGTCCAAGACAGGTCGTTCAGAGCCCATTCTCCGCCTTGAACCCCTCCCAGGCCTCATTCAGCGTCGCGAACACGGCCGCACTGATCATTTTCTGCTCCGTCGTTGCCGTCGTCGGTAACTTTCTTCAGTCAGCAGATTTCCACTTCATAGACGCACGCACAAAAAGAAAGAAAAAGACAAACCTTATCAGGATGCACTCTCCCAATCCCCCTCATATAAACCACCTTGACCCTCCCCGCAAGAATCAGCTCCCCCATCCCCACCTTCTTCCACCCCGCCCCCTCCCAAAGTACTAATTCTAAACTCGCCAAAAGCGCCCTCAGATTCCCCTCCTTGCCGCCCTTCCATCTCGCAACCCTCTCGCTGACTTGGTCCGAAAGCGCGAATTTCTCATCGTCGAGACGGTCGGCAGCGGCGTTGGCAGCGCGTAGGCGCGTTACTGCTTCTGCGGAGTCGGTTATTGATTTGTGGGTGGGGCGGCCGGAGAGGTCGTCGAGGGCGGAGGGTTTGGGGACGGGTTTTAATGGGGATTTTTTGGGCGCGATGAGGCGGGGCGTAGAGGAAGGTTTTGAGGGGCCGGCAGTGGCTTTTTCGCATCGGTTTCTTCCGGCGATACTGGTCGCACCGCCTACGTTAGCTTCAACGCAGGTTTTCCATACCGCGGCAGCTTCTGGCCAGCGCTCGAGTTGTTCCAAAGCTTCGGCTTGGCGGGTCATGGCTTTGGCCCAGAAACCGTTCATATCCTTGCTGCCTTCGTCGCCGAGATTGATGGTCTCGGAAATTCCACGGGAGGGGCCGATGAAGGTCACGGCAGCGGTGGCGTCGGCGATGCATGATTTGGGGTCGCCTGTTTTCAAGTGGGCGAGAGCCCGGTTAGTGAGAACGACGATGCCAAGAGGGTGGGTTTGAGGTAGAGGAGAGAGCGCCGAGGTGTAGTGGGTTGTGGCATCAGCGTAGTCGCCCCTTTTGAAGGCGGCTGTACCGGACCGGCGACTTGTCGATGAGCTTTGAAGGGCAGAATCAGAAACGGAAGGGATTACACGTCTTGGTGGGGGAGGACGCGTTGGAATGGTAGACTTAGAAGGGATTTGGGCTTCATTTTGTGGGGTTGATTTTGGACGTGGGTTTGGAGGAGCCGGCTTGGATGTTGCTTGAGAGGCGCCAAACAACAAGTCTCGCTCTGGAGAGGGAGGCTTTGGAGGGGCTTTTTTCCGCCGCGCTGGGCTGATGTAGGCTTGTGAACTCTGCTCCTCAACGGCTTGCCGGGTGAGCTTTGATCTTGGATCAGGGGCCCTCGATTTTTGTAAAAACCTAGGATGGGGAGGATCCTGATCTCGAGGTTTCGCTCCGATTGCAGGGGATGGATCTCTAGAAGAATCTGTGCTCCAAGCTGGGACATCTTGTTTTGGACGTCCGGCAGACCTACGAGGCACAGGACGAGCGTCTTGTAACTCCAACATCAGAGCCTCATCGGTTACACTAGGCGCCTCAGTGGTGGGCTTTCTCCGCTGCTGCATCTTTGCGGATGTCCCATTTTGACCATTGACTTCTCTCTCCTGTTGTAAGCCCGATGGCTTGCGGTTCGTGGATTCAACCGATGCTTCTCTCATCCACTTAGGCTGACTAGAATCACTGTCAGAGTTGAGATCAGAGACAGCTTGATTCAGTTTCTTGGTTCCAGTCTTCCACAAAGAGTTGGCGGTCTTGAAGAGATTGTTGCCAAGTTCTGCAGCTATTTTTGCTGGATCATTGTCACCGTTGACTGGAGATCGGCTATCTTGACGGCGCTGTGTTGCATCTGACTGGCTCTGTCCTCGCATCCACGCGGGCACTGGAGCTTCAGTACTAGGACCACCGCTACGTCTCCGGCTTTTCCTTGGCTGCTGATCTCTAGAATCCTGACCTTGATCATCCTGTTTCCGCTGCGTTGAAGTCTTTTTTCGCGACTCTTCATGTGCCTGATTAAGTAGCCACCCAACGGCAGCTTGAACATCTGTGCCAGACTCCGTAGTCCCGAGAGCTTCTTTGGATTTATCAGGCTGAAATCCCATGTCCACTAGCTCCGCAAGAGCATGGTCGTTTGGTCGTGAGTTGATGGGATTTTGTATCTTTGGAGATGGCTCCGGGTTTGTCTCTTTCCGTACAAACTCCGACACAGGTCGTGCGAGGAGCCCCAGAACATCGTCATCGTCTGCAGCTATAGATTTCTTCTTTTCCACAGGGCTGGGACCATTCCCTGTTCCAAGTCCAAAAAGATCGGTGTCTTGCTGCTCTGCTTGATCTTCATTTATCCCAATCAAGTCGTGCAGTGCCGTGCTTGCGGCTTGATTCTTGTTGATTCTAAGTACATTATCATCGCTTGTATCTCTATAAGGGGCCGGCAGATGGCTGGAACTATCAACAGGCGTAGCCGCATTGAAAGCCGTAAGCAGGTCGTCTCCATCGTTGACTAGCGTCCTGGTTTTAAAGGGAGGCGAGGCTCGATCGATGTTTGCGAAAGGTTTGTTGATCGCCTTGGATAGCTTGTGTCCACCGTATTCGTCAGTTGCAGCGTAGGATGGCGGAGATATTCCATGGTTCGATGTCGCTTTCCCGTCGCCCAGCTTATCCCAAAAATGACCGTCTGCCCCAAAGCTTGTATCTTCGGGTCTTTTCTGGTCTCCGACTTTCTTCCCCCGTTGTGCTTGCAATCGCCGTTGCTGTTCCTGCAAAGAGAGATTATCCGTAGGTTGCGCAGCGCTGAAGCTGACCAGGTTTGCGAAGCTATCACTGGCCAGTGTTGAGCTGTGACTTCGGGAAGCTGGATTGGCCAAAGACTTATTGCTGTTTGAAGGAGGCTGAGCGCGTGCTGGCGTCGATCTCCCTGACACGGGCGGAGTAGGTCTCAGAGTGGGGTACGAAGAGCCGAAGGGAGGAGGTTTCTGGCTTGAAGAGGTTGGGGTGGAGCTTGTCCATTCAAGGCCTGATAAATCATCCATCGATGCGGAGGTATTCTAGTAGGCATGCCTGATCGTACCTCATATTACCTTAGTGTAGCTGTGACATGATATGGAGCTGCCTAGAGCACTCTCATCATTTCAACACACGGATCTTGCCTAGCGACCTTTGTTGAGCCTCATTTCGCCAAGCCTCAAAGCGCGCCACAACCCTATTTCCAACCCTTTTCCCTTTTGTTTTCCAAGCTCCTTTGGAGTCGATGACTCATTGGAGATGATCGGAGAAAGACGCTCAGTACATTCTAGATTCGCTGATAATGCTAAAGAGACGGTATGGGTACATGTATTCTCTCCGATGGGGATGACTTGGGTAAGCACCGAGAACTGATCTTGCCTTCCATCTCCCTTAACGGCGGAGGATAGCAAGCAGAGCGAACACCTTTAGGTCCTCAATCTCCAAGTGATTGCCGGAGACCGTGGACTTACGAGGCGAGCAAACAAAGTACGAAGCACCGGCAGATGGTTCATCACGTTCATGGTTGGTACCTTAGCCTACGCGTAGAATAACCCT
>JAABUR0100005846.1_pt1 | contig 15411 bp, 13 predicted proteins | sample 5560091 | NCBI WGS metagenome assembly JAABUR01 (sample SAMN10711879, study PRJNA513375) | rock metagenome | isolation source: Antarctica rocks | place: Antarctica: Victoria Land, University Valley sud
GATGGGGGTGGGACTGTGGGAGGAATATATTATTTATTTTTTAATTCTTTTTACTCTCTCTCTCTCTTTTCACTGCCTCTTTTTTAGCTTCTGGGAAAGAAATCTCTCCTCTCAAATCAAGAAAGTTTTTCTTTCTTCTTCTTCCACTTGGTGGGCGTATCATTGCGATATGCTTTGAGCGGACTTTTGGGAGTATGTGATTTTGCTTGTGCTTACTCACACACACACACACATGCGTCCTTGGAAGAGAGGACGCGATCTGGGAGGTTTTTGCAAGAAGCGAGCACCACAACAACAACACTTTGGTGCGATTGAGATGGCGCGTTTTCTCCTCGTTGGGTGGGTCGATGGCGTGGGGTGGATTGGCTGGGTGCTTGCGTTACTGGGTATCTATCTACCTTTTTGTCTAGTTCTATCTACCTTTTTATCTCTCCATCCATCTCTCCAACAAACATCCCCCCTCCTCCAAAACTCCAAACCAATCCTTCCTTCCTTCCTCCCGCACAAGCTTCCACACCTACCCACCCCACCACTCTTACCAACCCCCAAAAAAAGTAACAATACAATACAATACAATACAATACAGTAAGCAAGCAAGCAAGCAAGCAAGCAAGCAAGCAAGCAAGCAAAAAAGCTCCAAAGTCCAGCACGCCCCCATCAAATAGACAAATACAGTAATTACAGTAGCCACAAAAGTATCAGTATCAGTATCAGTATCAGTATCAGTATCAGTATCAGTAGCCACAAAGTATGTATCAGTATCAGTACACCCCCCCCCAAAAAAACTAACTAACTAACTAACCAACCGACCGAGTAGCGAAAAGCCCATTTCGGGGACGCTACTAGGGAGAGAGTTTTTTGGTGGTGCTCGGGGAACAAACAGGGCGGTTTCGGGGGGTTTTTTTTTATACGATGGGTTTGGGGGGGGATTGAGGAGGGGGGGTTTTGGTAAAACGGGGGTCGGGTGCTGGGGGGTTTTTTGGAAGGTGATAGGGGGAGGGAGGGAGGTAGTGGAGTGCAGAGTGATGAAAAGAAGGGGGGGGGGGGGGGTTTCTAAGGATATACGGAGTACGGAGATTGCGGCTTTTTTTGTGGGTGCCAGGGCCCGGAGATGTTTGGAGTTTTTTCTTTTCGTGAGAGGGGAAAGGGAACTTAGGGAGAGGTGAGGTGAGGTGTCTGGGGGTGTTTTTCCAATCCGAGGTAAAGGGGGCGTGGTGGGTAAACAAGTGCAAGCCGTTGTCTGGTTCATATTCACATTCGGCTGTCTAGCTATCTACTCGTAAAAACCAAAAAAATAAACTGGGTATCGTCACGCACCTCTTCTCAAACTCAAAGAACTCGCCCGCGGGAAAACCAACATATATATAGACAAGAAATCCGAAATGGAATCAAGACCTTTGGGTCCACGCTATGCCCTCCCAAACAAACAGAAAACCAATACCAATATCAAGGCTTGCCTCCCGGGAAATGTGATGCGCTATGCAATTGTGCCGACCCGAGTAAAGAAATTGGAACAGGAATGGGGATGGGGGACTATGTACGCTGCTGTGTGTGCTCGTGAAAACCAAAAGAGAGGCCCTGCCTAGGGTCATAGGGTAGTCCAAGAAAATCGGGCTTGTTTGTCGTTAGGGGCTGGGTCCCAATGTCCAAGTCGATCCTAGAACTGATTCCCATTAACATAAATCTCGCACCCCTCCCCCTTCTGCCTCAGTGCCTTGGCCAGCATCAACTCGCGCATCCAATCAATGCGCTCATCCCGGCTCTTGACCGCAAAATGATGCGTCTTCCCCGTCGCCGCATTCAAGATCCCCCGTTTCTCCGCCGCGGGGACGAGCTGGAATGTAAACGCCGCGGGGTCGCCTTCTTTCTTCTTGCCGCTGAGCTTGAGCGATTTAAAGGCCGCGCCGAGCTTGGTGTTGGAGGCCAGCGAGGAGCATGCGACGGCGTATTCGTCGACGTCGATGCTTTCGACGGCGTCGAGGGCTTTGCTGTTGCGGTGCATGGCGAGACGGGTGCCGTGCAGGCGGAAGTGGCTTTCTTGCCATTCGTGCCGGAGCATTTTGGTGCGGCGCTTTTTCATCCAGCCGGCGTGGTTGGCGTCGTGGATGTTTTTGGTGGTTGGCGTCAGTTCGTCCGCGCCGTCGATGGGGGTCAGGGTGTCGCGGGCATTCTCCTGGACGGGCGCCATGGCGAAGCTGGGTTGGCGGCGGCGCGAGGCGCAGGAGGCGGAGCGCTCGATGGGGGTGGCGGTTTGGGGACGGCTGATGGGGGAGAAGGGCTGAGGGCGGTGGCCGAGGCCGGAGCTGGAGCGGGAGATGGGGGCGCCGCCGCCGAAGCGCATGTCTGGGGGGACGGATTGGGACTCGTCGCGGGCTACTGGTCCGAGGGGGATGGCTGTAAGGGGCACATCCATATCGGAGGCTGGGCTGCCCATTCTGAAGAGATCGTAGGGAGCGTTGCGGTCTTTGATTTCCATGGCCGTGATCGGGGTTCTTTGTTGGCGAGTGACTGTGCGATTGGGAGAGAAGGCGTCTTGTGGTGCGGCGGCAGGAATTGTTAACTTTGGCAGCATCCCGAGATTGCGGTTTGGTGCTTGAGTGTTGGCTGGCGGCGACAGTGGGGGAAACATCTCGTATGGAGGTGTTGTGGGTTCTTCAACGGGAACACCCATATGCTGGAAAGTGAGGAATTGCCGGACATTCTCTTGAGGGTCACGTGTCTGTACAACACGGAGGACGTCCTCGTCAAGGCGAAGTGTTGGAAGGCGTGCTGGGCCCAGGACGTCAGATGAGGCTACAACCGAAGGCACGGCCTCCGAAGTCGGCCTGGCTGCAATCTCTGTGGGGGACGAAGCGGTATCATCAAGCTGCTCGAGCTCCAGTGGAAACTCTTTCGCTATTTTGGCCAATTTTCGCTGTTGCTTCTGCCATTTCGAGCAATTTTCTCCTTTGGAGCAATGATGCGGTTTGGGTAAAAGCTGCTCGATCGCAACAATCGAAGCCGACTCTCCTGGAGAGATGATATCGTCCGGTCTCCTAGCTCTCCGAGCTCGGCGTTGCCCTGTGACAGGTGATCTCGCATGGTCATCCTCAGGAGTTGCTGGATTTGAGCATTCGTTGGCGCGAACGTTACGGATCACCGCCTGCTGTGCGACCTTGGGCGATGTGCACACCTCGTCTGCGGGAGTTGACGGTATGCTATTCAGGCCATTCCCTCTCAGAGTGCGGATCTCGTTCCACAAGTGGTGACGTTGCCCGAAAGACTTGATACCCAGCTCCTTGAGGTCTTCGAACTGGAGGTCTTTGAGAATGGCTCCGGAAATGTCGTGCATGCGGAACTTCTCCACAATCGAGTCTTCGAAGCCAAACCCGACCATCCAATCCGAGACTTGCCGGGGCGTCCACGCTTGTAGCGGTATACTACTCAATGGGGCCTCCTCTACGTCTTGTCGATATTGGATATTGGTCCTTGCGGTAGGGCCAGCCCTATAATCTTGCGGCGACGAAGCCGGGGACATGGAAAGATAGAAGTCGACGTCCTGCGTTGCATCTTGCGAAATTCGGAAAAGGTGAGGTCCAACGGGACCCTCGACTGGTTTCGACGGTGGAGGCTTATCCGGCAACTGAAAGTTGAAGCCCGCGAATTCATTGGAGTTTGGCGTACGTAGCTCATCAAAAGTCGATATTGATGTATCGCTTTGTTTGCCAAACTTGCCACTAGCTTAGCAAACCGCGCAAGATGGAAACTCACGGGCGACTCACTGATTCTTCACTTCTACGGCCAGAGTACTCTTCCGAATCACTGAAGTCTTCTTCGAAATCGGTGTCGTCTATCTCGGTCGCCTCGGAGAGAGGCCGAGACCCCGCCATCTTGGTTACAAAGATTGGCCGAACAGATCCCTTTTGATACATTTCGAACGTAGGCTGGCGGGCAGCCATTGGCATGGAAGCCTGTTCAAGGTTAGAATCTGATATGAACAGGAATACTGCAGGATGCAGCTTACCATTACAGGCGAGGAAAGAGAGATGCAATGCTATCGATAGGGATTTGAAACAGGATTGCAATAAAAATAACTATGAGACTGTGCAACCACAGATTGTACTGCCCTTGCGGGTGAAGACTTTCGAGAAAACAATATTGCAGGAACGACGAGAAAAGCGGAAAAGGAAGTCCTGTGGGTATTGGGCGCTTGGGTTTGCTTAAGTAGAAAGCTCACGATGTTGGACTCGGGGCACTCTGCAGAGAGCTCTTGCAGTTGGACCATGGCTAGACGTCTAGCGGTCCATATTTCTGAGACCGTAGTCAATCACCGTGCAGTGCAAGCGACAGAAGCTATTGGGCGGCACGAATTCGGGTTGGCTGTAGTGCCCTAGGGTTCAGTCTCTCCATATCAAATCAGGGCAAGTCTTGCCCTAAGGTGCTTGAGGTGAAAGCAAGTGCACGGGGAAAGCTATGCTGCTACCTTCGCTAGTGTTTTTCCCGTCACGCCAATCATACCTGTACCACCGCTCCACAAATGCACGCTTTAACCATCTAACCGCCGAAGCAATTCATCAACTCCCGTAAATCTGGTCTATCACCGCCAGAAAATTCTGTTGTCGACTTTATTCGAGCGAATGACATGCGCAGGAAATATTGCCATTTGCACGCCTAGGCTCGGCGCGCAACGGAGGCGTGCGGTACGAGGGCGAGAGCCCTCTTCTCGTCTGTCAAGTATTTCTAAGCGTACTGCCACTGCCACTGCCCTGTACGACTGACCTTCCGTGCCACCATGCTGCCTTGTTTCATCTTCTCAGCTTCTATATGATGTACATCAGCGACGTCAGATGGGCTCTGAGCCTCAGTTAAATCGGTACGGAGATACGACCGCTCTCTTCGGGAGCTCAGCTAAATAAAGCGAATGGCTGGTAGGACAGCATGGACCTCCTACAGCTCCCTTGTCGCTTTATGCGGGTATATATCGTTTCTCTGCAAAACGTTGCCTACCAATCACGTTTCTACCTCTGTCGGGACACAGCGATGTGCAGTGTGTGCATATACCATCACGTTCAGCACATGGACATATTATTGTTGCTGATACAACAGAAGCTTCTCGGTCTGCCATGAACACATCAAGAGGTGAACAGTACAATTGGGATGCTTATTGGCTCTGAAATTGTATGCGATGGCCAATGAGTGCAAGAAATTGTCCTCACATGACCAGAATCTCATGCGGGCTGTCGAGATGGCACAGTGAACATTATCCAACCAAGCTGCGATGTGGGTATGAAGTTGTATATCATGCCCGATAGGGCCTCGGACTCGCCCTTGAATTGAAGATCCCCGGAACCTGAACAAGATCTGTCGGCGTGATCTGGTCACGTAGCAATCAAAGACGGGGACCGACTAGTCTATCAACTCTGCAAGATCCAGCCCGTCAAATGGTCCGAATTACATAGAGTCGGCACAATTTTTTAATTGGTTCGAATTGTCAAATGTTTCAATTTTCCAATTCAGCTCCGGTTGTTCTACTACACTTGGAGCAAGCAATTGCTATCCGTAGTTCAATTACCCAATATTCCGTATTCCGTACAGGATGTGATATCTCCTTTTGCTGACTTCAACAAGGAGTTGAACCCTTGATAATCCTCGTATAGGATCGCCAGCGTGGGCGCGACCCATGAGATGCAGGCGGGCACCCGATAGCTATCGGATTGGGAACCATCCAGGTCAGCAATCCTTCCAGACAAAGTACGGAACTTGTTCCGCGTTCAGAATAATCCCAAACCTTCACATGACAACGGCGACGAACACAAGGCTACAAGCTCATTATTAGTGTCGGATCCTTCTGTAGATGTTTCAGAGCACAAACAGCTCTGGCAAGTCACGACATACAGACCGCAAGTATGACGAGAGGGCTATCATTCTGTTTACTCCGTAGCGAATACTATCAACGGAAATCGTCGAAGCCCTGAGGTTTCGTGATTGGCGCAGAAAACGAGATTGAGTGAGCATGGGTCCGTGAACAGGATCACGAACACGGCATAATTAGGGATATTTTACTGTGGTACAGCACCATCGGGGCAACAAATTAATCACATTTATTCTTAGAACTCTTGCCGTGTCGAGAGTTGCCAAAGAGACATAATAGTGACGTTTTGAGTCAACGCTGCCTGAATAGCTACTAATTTAGGTCTAAAACCACAACCTCGCGCAGCGCCGGGGGTCTGCAGCATGCATCACACAATCAATAGTCTCTCATGCACTGTTGACAATGGGCTTGGAGGGTGCGGGACGAACCAGAAGCGCCGGACGTACAATCACGCTACAGCACCACCACTAGCTCATGCACTACCGATCACTCACAACCACTCGTTCGATGTGGATGCTCTCCCACCTGCATCACACCTTGTCCATATTGGCAGCAAAATGCTCTTATCATGGAGTAGCGCAATGGGTGCGACTGTACCAGTAAAGATCCGAGGAAAGAGGGGGATGGCTGCTCGTGATCATGGGGAATGGGGAATGGGACAATGGACCAGTCGGTGGTACGTAGCAAAGAGCTGCATGTTCTGTACTAAAGGCACTCGACATGAACAACCAGACGACTGGGAAACCTGGAGTTTAGGCCTGTGTTCGTGGCAGCCACGGAACCGATAACATTTAGATGAGGTGGTACGGATGTACCGTTCAGCGTCCGACGTGCATGAAAAACCGAACGTTCACCCGCTGCACGGACGATATGCCAACGCCTGAGGAGAAACTTTCTCTGGATGACTTTGCTCCTATTCCGTACGAGTACCAGGGGTACCTTGCAAGCTGTCCACCCCCCTTTTGCCTTGCTGTGCCGATTGATCACGTCGGGGCGCGTCCACATATGCAAAAATAGCAGTTAATAGCCCCTAATAGGAAGGTATGAGGCATTCTCATTGGCAGACAACTTCGAGTCTTTACCCCTCATATGCAGTAGCGTTTTAGCCGTCTCTCACCGAGCATTTCGCCAATCGATTCGCACCTCTCGTCGCCTTAGCGTCCTGTACACTTTGCTTTCCCTTCCCCGATGCTTTGGTCTCGTGGAAATTCACACCCACAGCATAGAGTCAAATTTAGAATGGTGGCTTCGTGCCCTGATTCTAGAAAATGCATACATATAATGATTCAATCATGCCCGAATCCAAACTTCAAGGCTCGTTACGGCAGACCGCGTCCATATTGCTCGCTATTCATCTCGTCCTCGCATATCGAAGCCAGCTGGTCGGGCTTTGATCCTCTATCACCTCACCCTAATAGCAATCCGGTCTTGCTGCTTGTCATTCACTATCGCCGTTCCTTGCTTCCAATATACAACTTTGATATTTCCAGTACCACGATACCAGTCTTAAGTGAGGAAACATGCCCGTGACAGCTCATCCAGCCGGGCAGGCTAGCAAGTCTGCACCCACGGTTGTCCCAAAACCATCATCACCCCCCAAGACGAGCACGAAGATGCATAGGAGATCCAGATCAGGTGAGCGTTCATGGATTCATTGAAATTTTTGAACAACAATTAATGCTAGAACCTCAGGATGCTTCACATGTCGGCTGCGAAGGAAAAAATGTGACGAAGGGAAAGGTCAATGCAAAGCTTGCAAGCACCTTGGACTGAAGTGCGAATACAAAAGGCCGATGTGGTGGAGCAACAGTGAGCAGCGGAAACAACAAAAGGAAACCATCAAAAACATCATTAAGCGAACGAAGCTTTCCGAGAAAACAACTCAAATCGGGCCTATGGGTGGGGAAACTCCTCCTGGGCTCTCACACTCTTTGCCAACATCAGCGACCTACTCAGACGTTACCGCTCGGACGCGCGCCGCCTCAATCGATTCCCAGTTCTCAATAGGATATGACTTCAACCAACCTTCAGTACATGAGCATTTCGATCAATATCAGCCTCACGTGCTGTCCCCACCACCATACGACGCGAACCCTCATTACCAGCCATACCTACCAACACCATACGAAGTCGACATTAAGACGGAACGACAAATGTATGTCAACGATATCCCTACGAGAAGGGACTCGACAACTTCGACATTCAGCACATTCCAACCTCCGCAGGCTCATTCTACTTTACCGTCTTTCCCCGAGGAAGATTGGGTGCACGATGACATATACGGTACCGGAGATATGTTTAGCGGCGAGGAGGGGCTGGACTTCAACTTCTTCGATTTCTCCCACGGAGCCCCTCAGGCCTCACAACAAGCACTCATCCAAGTTGACGATTGCGATAGACCCCTTTTGGACCACTTCATAGATAATGTTTTGAGACTTATATTTCCAATACTCGAGGTCAATCAACATGGCTCGGCAAGGTCAGAAGTGATCTTACCTGCCCTCGAGTCGAACAAGTGTTACCTCCATTGCTGTCTGAGCATCGCTGCCATACATCTCAAATCGACCCAAGGACTACAAAGTGAGCAAATTGACAGTGATATTATGCGCCATCGTTACGCCACGATCTCGGAGCTCTGCGAAGCGCTCAATCGCGACACTGACCATCTCCAGATATTGGAAGCGACTCTAGGCATGATATTTTTCCAGTGCTCAGTAGGCCGTCCAGATGATTCTCTCCCGGATATCCCGTGGCATCAGCATTTCCAAGCCGGCTCAAGTCTAGTAAGGAAATTGCAATTACCGCACGCAATGGTGCATGTCAATAGCGCCAACATGCATCCTCCGTTCAACATGACATTAGCCTCCTGGATTGACATCCTTGGCGCGACCATGTTGGGACGATCGCCTCAATTTGCAGACACATACCGCGAGAAGAACGACAGTGGATCGACGTCTGGATTGTGTGAGCTAATGGGGTGCGAGGATCGTATGATGTACTTGATATCTGAGATCGCCTGTCTAGAAGCGCTCAAGAACACCGGTCGTGTCGATGATATGCAACTTTGCCAACATATCAAGCTCCTCGGAGAACACCTGGACCGAACCGAACCACCACCAGGAACCCTTGACTATCCGTACTCATCGACGGGTGCCATTCGGCCGAAGCAGCTATCTAAAAATATGACGGCAGTATTCCGAATAGCCGCTCGTATTTACTTGTGCAGCTTAGTCCCTGGTGCATCTAGATATGCCCCTTCCATGCTCGGACTAATCTCACGCTTTGCAAGCACCCTCGAGTACATACCTTCTGGACTAGATGGCTTCGATCGCTCGCTTGTTTGGCCATTGCTGATTGCTGGATCCCAGAGCACTCCAACATCCCCGTTCCGCCAGGTCTTCGCAGACAGGATCTCGTGCCTTGGTGAACACGCCGAATTTGGTAGCTTCGGTCGGATGGTTCGCCTACTTCAGGAAGTTTGGTACCAATCCGAGGAGGGACACCCCACAGGAGAAAGACAGAGCGTCCACTGGCGGGACGTGATGCAGCAGAAGGGCTGGGATTTCCTGCTGATATAATGGGCCTATCTTGATGATTTGGCACCTTCAGCAGAAATCATATTTCCCATAATTACCTGCGCTTCCTGGTCTGTTTTTTTCCTGTTGCTGCATCGCAGGGCTGTTAGCATAGCGAGGTAACTCGGCTGTATGGGTTTGGTTCGGTGAGTGCAGGTAGCACATGGCTGAGACGGCCACTGGATGTTTGCGAATCTCTTATACCCTTTTGTTTAATGTTTGAGCGTATGGTTGAGGATTGGAAGGAGGTCACCGCCTTTATGATTACGGCATATTAGACAGGAGTTTGGGAAAACGCCGGCGTGGTTGAGGCTCTCCCCCCGGCGGTGCTGGTGTTTTCGATCAGAGACGAATCTGTACTCCCTCTCGAGGGAAGATTCTGTCTACTTGGCAATTGGGCCTACATATTGTATATAAGACACCTAGAGAACCGAATATTAAATTAGCCACATTGAAACCACCTAAAATGTCGGAACAGATGTTCTTCAGCGGGTACGATTTTGGAAAAGAGGCCATTCAGCTTTCCTGTAAAGATTTCAAGCATTAGAAGCGTTGTCATGTCCTTATGACATTCTCGTCCTCTTCGTATGGCATAATAGTCATTAACTCTCAGGCTTTTGCAAGGGTCGGTCACCTCCGAGACTGATTATCAGTTTAATGACTATAGCTTCGAGAAACTAGCCTTGCTCAAATGCATGTTCTTCACAGGCTGTTGTCCTTTCGAGAAGGATCTTGGTTGCTATGGCCGCCGTGATCAATAGGCCGAGCTTGGAGACCGAAATGGACAAGAAGCCTCTGAATCTTGCGGACATGGCTAGCTACAGTGAAGACGTTGATTCCATCAGAGGGAGAGAGTTCCCAATGCTTCAAGGTATCTCGCTAAACTGGATTATAGAACTACTGGCTAACGGAAACTATCCAGGTACGACCTACTTGGATCACGCTGGCACCACCCTATACCCAAAGTCTCTTATGGAGGAATTCTCTAAAGAAATGATGTCCAATCTTTTGGGCAATCCACATTCTTCGTCAGCTTCCTCTCAGCTTACGTCTCGGCGGATCGAGGACACACGGCTCAAGGTATTGCGTTTCTTCAAGGCCGATCCAGACCGTTTCGATTTGGTCTTTGTGGCAAATGCTACGGCGGGAGTCAAGCTAGTCATGGATGGTTTCAAGGAGAACAATAATGGGTTTTGGTATGGGTACCATAAGGATTCGCATACGAGCTTGGTTGGGGTCCGTCAGACCGCCTTGGCTGGTCATCATTGCTTCGAGTCGGATGCAGAGGTTGAGCGATGGCTTGCAGCAGAAGATTCTCCAGATTTGATCGTTGACGCTGCTAGGCTTGGTCTGTTCGCATACCCTGCTCAGTCCAACTTCAACGGGCGCCGATTGCCGCTATCTTGGCCTGGCGCTGTCCGATCCTTAGGCAATACACAAAATCAACGGGTTTACACTCTTCTCGATGCTGCCGCTCTTGTCTCCACATCTCCGCTTGATCTTAGCGATGTCACTCAAGCGCCTGATTATACGGTCCTTAGCTTCTACAAGATCTTCGGCTTTCCGGATTTGGGAGCCCTTATTGTGCGTAAAGACTCCTGCCAGCCACTACAGCGTCGAAGATATTTCGGAGGAGGTACGGTAGAGATGGTGACATGCGTAAAGGAGCAATGGCATATGATGAAAGAGAGTAGTCTCCATGAGCAATTAGAGGACGGTACTTTACCAATCCACAGCATTATTGCTCTTGATAGTGCCTTGAGTGTCCATAAGCGTCTCTTTCAGTCTCTTGAACTCGTTTCGTCTCACACTTTGTATCTTGCGAAGCAGCTCTATGAGCGGCTCTCTGCTTTGCGTCATAGTAGTGGCGGCAAGGTTTGCAAAATCTACACGGAGCCTTCAGCGTATGAAGATGCTGGAACGCAAGGTCCAATAATCGCGTTCAACCTGCGGGATGGCCAAGGAGAATGGATCAGCAATTCTGAGGTCGAGAAGCTTGCAGTCATCAAGAACATTCAGTTCAGAAGTGGGGGCCTCTGTAACCCGGGAGGCATTGCTTCTTCGTTAGAACTGGCTCCTTGGGAAATGAAGCGAAATTTCACTGCCGGCCAGCGTTGTGGGAATGATAACGACATCATAGGAGGCAAACCAACAGGTGCCCTTAGGGTTAGCTTCGGTGCTATGAGCAATCTGCAAGACGTCTTGACATTCTTTGCTTTTGTTGAAGAATTCTTTGTTGACAAACTCGATGTCGTGAAACTAGGTCCAGAACCAAACTCGTCACACAACGGCTTCTACGTTGAGACATTAGCCATTTATCCCATCAAAAGTTGTGGCGGCTGGTCGATCCCAGAGGGCGTGTCCTGGGATATCAAGACCGAAGGTCTGGCTTTTGACAGGGAATGGTGTCTTGTCCATCAAGGCACTCGTGCAGCGCTCAGTCAAAAGCGGTACCCTAAGATGGCTCTATTGAGACCCAGCATCGACCTCGATAATGGGCTCTTGCATGTGCGCTTTCATGGATCTATTCTTCCATCGACCGCCGCTGAAATTAGCCTTCCTCTATCAGCAGATCCCACCCTGTTCCAACATCCAGGAAACGGCTTCTCAACACCGTATTTACGGGTCTGCGGTGACACCATCGTCGCGCAAACATACGCTTCAAAACATATTGCTGACTTCTTCACCAACATCGTTGGCACCCCCTGTACCCTCGCCAGATTTCCAGCCAGTACATCTGGTTTAAGCAACAGACATTCGAAGGCTCACCTACAGCCATACCAAACCAGCACTCATCAAAAAGACTGCAGAACAGCCCTGTCCAGCCCCCACCCAGACGCGCAAAAACGCCCAATCCTCCTCTCCAACGAATCCCCCATCCTCACAATCTCCCGCTCCAGCCTCAACCTTCTAAACGCACAAATCGCACTCACCGCCCACGGCAAACCCGCCCCCGCCTCTGTCTTCCGCGCCAACATCATCATCGCTGAATCCTCCCACGAGCACCCCTACACCGAAGACACCTGGCATTCCATGCACATCGGCGGGCATGAATTCGACGTGCTGGGACCGTGTAGGAGGTGCCAGATGGTATGCGTTAACCAGGACACGGCGGAGAAGAATGAGGAGCCGTTTGTGGCGCTGGCGAAGACGAGGAGGAGTGGAGGGAGGGTGTGGTTTGGGGTGCATTGTGCTTTGCGTGGGGGGAAGGGAAGAGCGAGAGTTAGGGTTGGGGATCGGGTGTTGGGGTTGGGGAGGGAAGGTGAGGGTGTTCGAAGTAAGGAAGGGATATGATGGTTTTGAAGTGTCATATCTCAACAGAATGCAGAAAATCAATGCACACCAACGAACAACCCCCCTCCCCCTCACGCATCCACACGACCAAACTTATCATTCCCTCAAACCACTACCCTCACCACCTCGACTTCCACCTTGCACAAACGCCACAAACATCACTGACCCCCCCAAAAAAAAACAGGACATACAACCCTGATTTAATCTTGGCTTTTCAATGCTACATACCGGGTATATTATCTAATTCCCGCACATACGATTCAATCGTACGCCATCCATCTCCCCTCATCCCCGCTTCCCTTCTCTCCATCTACTCAGGAAGGATCCCATATTTGGGGGAAAAGGGGGGGAAGGGTGTTTGAGAATATCGCAGGCGTAGGGGAAGTTATAAATATAGAGATAGATGTAAAAGCCGTGGAATCAGGATTGGCATAAGGTAGGGAGGGTTTGGATGAGCAAAAAAGACGCCCGCCATTATCATACTTACTGTACATATATATACCCTACGAGATACATCGACCTCACCAGACAACAGCCCTCTTGTACCATACCATCCTACCGAGCTACTATAGGTACCTACCTTGACTGCAAGAAAAAGTATTTCCGCAAAAAGCTGTCGTTTTGCGCTTTTTTTCTTTCTTTTCTTTCGTACAACAAGTATCTATCTAAGAAAAAAAGCCCCCTCGCCATCTTCTTTCTTTCTGTTCTTTTCGTTTCTGCGTTTAGCGATGCCGCGTGTTTCCCGTCAGTTTTTAATTATTTCTGTACATTTCGTACTATCGCGTGAGGTGTATTGAGAAATGAATGGGTCAGGTGTTGGGGATGGTGGTGAGACAGGGGGGGCGAAGGGGAAGGGGAAGGGAAGGGAAGGGAAGGCGACGACGTCTTTGTAGTTAGGTGGGTGGGATAGAGGGAGAGTACTGTAAGCAAAAAACATTGATTGCTATTTGCACGTAGCTTATCTATCGATCGACTAAATCTGAGCTACAGTACTGCCATCCTACCCGAGCTATGCAAGAACAGACAGAACCTATGGTATTTGTGTTTTTACAAAGCTGCCTTGCAAATATCGATTTGACATCAGTCATCTTAAAAGCCCAATCCTTCGCATCCATATCCGGCCCGTCATCCGACATCATAAACAGCGCCCCCCCTTTGCAAGTTGACTCCGTGTGTCTGTGTATGACCGTCGCCCTTTTGATGCTCCTGCCACAGCATAACAGCGACCCTTTGCAAAATTCGACTCCGTTGTTTGTAGATCCCGTCGCCTTGTTTTTGCCTCCTGCCTTAGAAGCGGAGCCAGTTGCGTGGTTAAAAGGTGGGGGAATCATCTGGGGAAATAAAGGAAATAAGGAAAAATGGGTAATAAAGGCGAATAAGAAAAGAGGAGCAGCGATATGCAGCGCCTTAAAATCCCAGGAGGGAAAGATGTGGAAGATGGTGCTTGAACCCTGGGCGTTAGACCTTAAACCTTGACCTTAGACCCTGACCTTAGACCTTGGCTTGGACCTTAGGTTGAAGAGGTGGGAGAGGGCCCTAGACCTTGGTCCTTGGACTTTGGTGGAGGGCCGTCGACCCACTCATACGGCGCCCGAAAATCCGAAAACCCATGCCTCTCCGCCCTCCTCTTTCTCGCCGCCTCCCTCACACCGTCCATCGAATACTCTCCACCGCCGCCGCCTGTCCCTCCTGTGCCATAACTATCGTTCTGCCCCTGCAGCGGACTCCCGTCACCAATCACCTCTGTCTCGACCACCGTCTCAACCACCGTCGTTATGCCGCCATCGCCGCCAATGTCCATCTGCTGGGCTGCGTTCGTAGCGACCCATTCCTCGGCGCGCTTGCGGCCGATACTGCTGTATTCGCGGGATCTAGTGGGTGTGGCGACACGGTCAGTGGGAGGCGTGATGATGCGGTCGCGTTCTGTGCGGTCGCGGTCTATGCGGTCATGGTCTGTGCCTTCAGCTCTGGTGCGGCCGTCGCCGAATTGGCCCCAGATGATGGGTTTGTGGGCGCCAGGGCGGGCTTTCGGGGCCGAGGGAGCCCAGGTGGCGGGGATGGTCCAACAGTGGGAACGCATGTGGCCTGCTTCCTCTTCGCGCGGGGCACCGGGCTCGCGCCAAGGGACGATGCCTTTCATTTGCGGGTTGAGGTGGTATTGCGTGCCGTCTTTGTAGCGGAGATTGGGACTGTCGACGGAGATGGTGGCAAGAACCTGGAGGATGCCGTAGATGAGGATCCAGCGGCCGCGGCGAGCCTCGTATGGGTCGACGGCCTCGATCATGTCGCCTTGTTCGAAGCGGATGAAGTTGGTCACGAGGTCCGTGTACATGTAATGGTCACGAAGGATGTAGACGTTGGTAGCTTCGCTATAGGAGATCGCCTTGCGGCGGGATTGAGCCAGAACCTCGTTGGCGGAGGTGGGCTTCTTGAGCGTGAAGGATGATTTCGGCTTTGTTTGGGCTGGAATGGACAGAGGGCATATTGGATAAGGGTAAGGTATGTGAGGAAAGTTATTATTAATGTCGAAGCTTGCAAGAATGTCGGTAATAGGAAGCTCGGAAGTGTCAGCTCTGAAAGGCTGGCCGGACGTACTGGCAATGGCCCATTTTTGGCCGGGACGATACTCGGAGCCGTCAAACATCACGTCGCGATCGACCATGTAGTCGTAAAGCCCGTGAAAGTCTTCCT
>JAABUR0100005849.1_pt1 | contig 15404 bp, 14 predicted proteins | sample 5560091 | NCBI WGS metagenome assembly JAABUR01 (sample SAMN10711879, study PRJNA513375) | rock metagenome | isolation source: Antarctica rocks | place: Antarctica: Victoria Land, University Valley sud
ACCTGGCCCAACCAGAGCATCACCCGCATCCCCCACATCCAGGCCAACTCCATCCTCACCATCCAGCAGGGAAAGGGCATCATACAAACCAAACCCTTTCCACATCGTTTCAAGCCATCATGAAGGTTTTCTCTTCCATCGCCGGTAAATTGACTGCCATTGTAGCCTTGGCTTGCGCTATTGCTCTTCTGATGCTCTCTCAGTACGAACAGCAGCCTCGGCAAACAGAAGTAGTTCGCTCCACAACGCCAGCCTCACCACCGGGGCCGATCCAATTGGTTGACATCACCAAAAAAGCGGGCATCAACTTTCAATACAACAACGGTGGTTTTGGCCTCAAGCTGTTTCCCGAAAACATGGGCGGCGGAGTCGCCTTTATCGACTATGACGGGGACGGATATCAAGACATCTTTCTGCCAAACGGACGCGACTGGACCAAGGCCGAGATCAATGCTTACAAAAATGGCACGGGCAAAAGCCACGTCAGCGAACATCATTTCGTCTTTCCGACACAGCCTCCCTACCACCGCACCACGTGTGCTCTGTACCACAACAAAGGCGATGGGACGTTTGAGGATGTGACCAAGGGCAGCGGTCTGGATATCGAGATGTACGGCATGGGCGTGGCAGTAGGCGACTACGACAACGATGGCAAGCCCGACCTCTACATCACGGGCTATGGCCGCAACTACTTGTTCCACAACGAAAGCACCTCCGCAAAGCCGCACTTTCGCGATGTCTCCGATGCTGCTGGCGTGCGAAGTGCCGGTTTAAGTACTTCCGCGGCGTGGGTGGACTACGACCGCGACGGCAAGCTCGATCTCTTCGTGGGCCACTACAGCAACTGGACGCCCGCCATTGATCATTGGCATTCTCTGGACGACAAAACGAAAAGCTATTCCAGCCCTGTCTATTACAAAGGTGACTTCGCCACTCTTTATCACAACCGTGGCGATGGTACCTTCGAAGATGTGTCGCAGCGCGCGGGCCTACGCTTCGCGATGAGCCCGAACGGCAAGCCTGCAAGCGCCATCCAAGGCGCCATCCCGAGAAAGCTACAAACGAAAACGCTTGGCGTGGCGCTGTGCGACTATAACCATGATGGCTGGATCGGCCTCCTGGTCGCCAACGACAACGAGCCCAATTACCTCTTCCGTAACAACCGCAATGGCACCTTCTCCGAAGTCGGTGTGGCCGCCCAAATCGCTTACAGCAAGTATGGCCGGGCTCGTTCCGGCATGGGCATCGACACCGCTGATGTCGATCATTCGGGGCGTGACTCCATCTTGATTGGCAACTACTCGGGGCAGATGCTCGGCCTCTACCATGACCAGGGCAATGCCACCTATAAAGATGCTGCAGTCGAATTCGGTATCGGCAACCCCAGCCACGGATTCCTCACCTTCGGCTGCCTCTTCCTCGACATCGACAACGATGGCTGGCCCGACGTCTTCACTGCCAACGGCCATGTTCTCGACGATATAACCAAAACCTCGCATGACCTCAAATATGCCGAGCGGCCTCAGCTTTTCCTCAACCAACGGGGCCACTTTCAGGAAATTGGTCTGAGCAGCGGCGTGGCGATGAGTCAAGAGGTGGTAGGACGAGGATTGGCTTGTGCTGACATCGACTTGGACGGCGATGTGGATGTTCTGCTGAGCACCAACGGAGGAGCCCCTCTTCTGCTGCGCAACGACGGCGGCAACAGGAACAACTCGATCCGCTTGATCCTGCAGGGCCAGGCCGACAACCGCAGCGCCATCGGAGCTCAGGTGCAAGCTCAGGTCGGGCACGAGATCCTGCACCGCATGGTGCGCTCGGGCTCCAGCTACCTCTCGCAGAGCGAACTGCCACTCACCCTGGGTCTGGGACATCAAGCCCAAGCCACCCACATCCTCATCACCTGGCCCAACCAGAGCATCACCCGCATCCCCCACATCCAGGCCAACTCCATCCTCACCATCCAGCAGGGAAAGGGCATCATACAAACCAAACCCTTTCCACATCGTAAACCCATGCCCCAAAAGCAAGCTCTTCCAGCAAGCGAAAACACCACAAAGTAGAGATGCCCGGAGCGCCTGGCCGAAGATCAGAAATGTAGAAAGCCGTTGAAGGCAAGAGCCCTTCAACGGCTTTCGGCGAGCTTTACGCGTTGGGACGTTAGCCAGAGTGCTGCTGAGGAGCTACTTTTTCTTTGGCTGCTGCTCATAGCCGGGGGGCGGCCCTTGGTACTTTGGCTGCCCGGTACCATTCCCGGTGTCACTCGAAGCCTGGCTGCCGCCGCAACCAGCCAAAGCTGCAAGTACTGTGGCGACGGCCACAGTCATCACGAGCCGTCTCGAAGAAGTCTGCATTTTGATCCTCCATTTTTAACTGCTGCAACGCAGAACATATAACAGGTCGGCGCAGTTTCCGCAAATGGTGTGCCCCAACTTGTTCACCTCATCAATCGAACCCTGCTCAATCAGCCAACGCAGCAAGTCGTGCTTGTTTTCACCATGCTGCAGGCTGCCCGCGCGAAGAACGTTGAGCCTTGCAATGAACCCTGTGGGGACTGGTTATTGCAGGGCGCGGCCATTACTCTCGGTTTAGGAGACACAATGTCAATCAGCAGGCGTTCTTTTTTAAGAGACAGCACTCTTCTCACCACGGTGGGCTTAGCCGCGGGCACGCAAGTACTTACGCAAGCCCCGGCTCAGGCCGCTCCTGCTCCAGTCGTTCCGGCTCTGCCCATTCCTCGTAGCATCAAGCGGGGCGACATGGTGTACCGCGCTCTGGGTCGCACGGGCGCGGAGGCGTCACTGATTGGTCTGGGAGGCTTCCACATCGGGAAGCAGCAGGACGAGTCCGAGAGCCTGCGCATCATACACGCTGCCATCGAGCGCGGCATCACCTTCCTGGACAACTGCTGGGACTACAACGAGGGGCGCAGTGAAGAGCGCATGGGCAAGGCCCTCGCGGACGGGCGCCGCGACAAGGTCTTCCTGATGACCAAGATCGACGGGCGCACCAAAGCCGCAGCCGCTCGCCAGATCGATGAATCACTCGCCCGCCTCAAGACCGACCACGTCGATCTGATGCAATTCCACGAGGTCATACGCCTCGAAGATCCGGATCGCATCTTCGCTGAGGGCGGCGCTTTTGAGGCCATGAGCGAGGCCAAGCAAGCCGGCAAGCTGCGTCACATCGGCTTCACGGGCCACAAAGACCCTCTGGTGCATGGGCGCATGATCGAGACCGCAGCCAGGCATGGCGTGACATTCGACGCCGTGCAGATGCCCATCAACGTCATGGATGCGCACTTCCGCTCGTTCACGCACCAGGTTCTGCCTGTGGCTGTGCGCGCTGGGACGGCTGTGCTGGCCATGAAGACCTTCGGCGACCACTTCATCCTGGATCACGTCACGCAGAGCAAGACGGCCACGCCCATCGAGCTGCTGCACTACTCGATGTCGCAGCCCGTTTCGGTCGTTATCACCGGCATCGACAGCCTGGCGATTTTAGATCAGGCCATGGAAGCCGCGCGCACCTTCGAGCCCATGAGCCAGGCTCGGCAATTTGCGTTGCTGGAGAAAGTCCGAACCCCGGCCTCCGAAGGCAAATACGAGAGGTTTAAGACCTCCTCGCACTTCGACGGCACCGCCAGAAACCCCAAGTGGCTCGGCTAAGCTGACGCCTCGGCTTAGCTCACAACCGTCCTCATGCTCACGACCTTGAACATCTTCTGCAACTTCACGCACAACAGGCAAGCGGTTGAGCTTCTGCGCCGCGACACCTCAGCCCACAACCTCATCCTGGCCTCTGATACTCGGCCGGACTGGAACTCAATAGATGTCGCATTTGGCCAGCCCGATTTGCAAGCCGTGCTGAGCTTGCCTCGGCTCAAGTGGATTCACGTTTCGAGTGCGGGCTACACGCGCTACGATTCGGCTGAGGTGCGCGAGGCATTGAAGCAGCGCGGCGCCACGCTCACCAACTCCTCGCACGTCTTCGATGAGCCCTGTGCTCAGCACCTGCTGGCCATGATGCTGGCCCTTTCGCGCGGCCTGCTGCCCTGCTATGGGGCTCAGCTCGACGCGAGAGGCTGGAACGACGCTCGGCATCGAGCCGAGAGCTTCCTGCTACGCGAGCAGCAAGTACTTGTGCTCGGCTTCGGCGCCATCGCAAAGAGGTTGGTGCAGATGCTGCAGCCCTTCGAGATGAAGATCACTGCTGTGAGACGCAAGCCGGAGCCATTTCCGGGCGTGCAAGTACTGGGAGAGGACAAGCTGACGGACGCGTTGGCGAAGGCGAATCACGTTGTCTCGACCCTGCCCGACAGTTCTTCGACGCGGCACTTCATGGATGCCGAGCGCTTCGGGGCCATGAAGCCCGGCGCGTTCTTCTACAACGTTGGGCGCGGCACGACGGTGGATCAGGACGCGCTGCTGCAAGTACTTGAGGCCGGGCACCTGGGCGCGGCTTACCTGGATGTCACGGAGCCTGAGCCCCTGCCGCCCGAGCATTTTCTGTGGCGAGCGCCCAACTGCTTTATCACGCCGCACACAGCCGGAGGTCACAGAGGTGAGGCCGAGCGCGTGGTGCAGCACTTCATCGCCAACCTGCGCCGCTTCGAGCAGGGCGAAGAGTTGGAAGATCGCGTGTTTTAGAACCTGCGCGCTTCCACAAGTACTTGCAGACGACGGCACCTTCTTCCGCGATAACCTACCCAGGAACTACAGCCTGCGCCACGAGGTTTTGTTCGCCGTGATCGAGTTTCTGCGCCGGGCGCAGGCGCCTGTTGAAGTGTTTTAACTGGCGCCGGGTGATGAGTGCCTGGCGTATAGGCCAAACTCAAGGGACATGATGACAAATCGTTTCTTTGCCCTGCCCTTGCTGTGCGCCTTTGGGTGCGCCGGGCTCAGCAATCAGCTTCCAAGCATGGCCGCCGATGCTCCTTCCAGGGCCGTAGCTCAGCCCAACCAAGTTAAGGAGGCCGATGATTTTCCGTTGTCCGAAGGGCCTTACCTGGCGGCTTATCGTTGGGGAGCGGCCAACAAGGACGGAGGCGCTGGAGCCAACAAGGTCTTCGCGAACTGGCTCCAGCGCCCGGTGGTGTGGGCCGAGGACTTCGAGCCCAGTGACCGCTGGGACAACATCGAGGGCGGAGATTGGCAGTTGGGCGAGTGGAACGACTGGAAGAAAGAAGTCGCGGGGCGGAGGCTGATCTTGTCGGTTCCTCTGCTGCCCGGAGGCTGGGATCTCAGCGGGCCTCAAGCGGGAGCCGGTGCCAAGCAAGCCGTGTCTCTGGAAGCCGGCGCCAAAGGTGATTACAACGCCCACTTCCAGAAGCTGGCCCAGAACCTGGTGCGCTACAGCCTGGCCGACAGCGTGCTGCGCCTGGGCTGGGAGTTCAACGGAGGCTGGTATGCCTGGCGAGCCAAGGACAACCCCAAGGCCTTCGCCGATTACTGGGCTCAAATCGTCAGGACCATGCGCGGGGTCAAGGGAGCCGAGAAGCTGCGCTTCTGCTGGAACCCGGCCATGGGCTGGCAGCAGTTCCCCTCGACTCAGGCCTGGCCGGGCGACGAGTTCGTGGACATCGTGGGCCTGGATGTGTACGATGACTCGTGGCTCAAGGACACCTACCCGTGGCCCAAAGATGCCACGCCCGAGGTGATCGAGGCCAGGCGCAAGAAGGTGTGGGACGAAGTGATCTGGAACGGGAGCTATGGGCTCAAATCCTGGCGCGACTTCGCTCAGCAGCACAAGAAGCCCTTCGCCCTGCCCGAGTGGGGCGTGGACAAGCGCGGCGGAGGCGATGACCACGGCGGCCTGGACAACCCCACCTTCATCGAGCAGATGCACACCTTCATCACGGATCCAGGCAACAAAGTGCTCTTCCACTGCTACTTCGATGTCCAGGCCCCCGACGGCGGCCATCAGCTCTCATCAGGCCGAGCCGGAACCGAAACCACCCTCTTCCCCTTGTCCTCGCAGAAGTTTAAGGCCCTCTTCGACGGCCAGGCCAAAGCCACAGGCAAGTAAAAGACACACCACGACAACAAGAATGACAAAGCGAAGCCGCTGCAAGTACTTGCAGCGGCTTCGCTTTGCAAGAAGAAACGCGTCATTGACAGCTTCAAGCACTGGAGGCTCGGCACGGCGCTGTGATTTCGGGAAAACTGCGCGCCGTGTTACCCACTCCCAAAGAAAGTGATGCTCGCGGTGAGGGCCTGGCTGCCCCAAGCGTTATGTCCGAGCCTGTTGCGCCTCTTCTGGAAGGCGAGCCCGAGATCGACGCCGAGGAGATCATCGAGGCCGCCGAGGAATTGCTGCGTGAGAACGCGCCGCACGACTTCGAGGTGCTGGTGATCGGAGGTGGGCCTGGAGGCTCGGTGTGCGCCATTCGAGCCTCTATGCTGGGCTTGCGCGTCGGGTTGGTCGAGGAGCGCGAGCTGGGCGGCGTCTGCCTCAACCGAGGCTGCATCCCGACCAAGACGCTGCTTGAATCGGTTGAAGTGCTGCGCCTGCTGCGCCGCGCCCGCGAATATGGCATCTCGACCAGCGGCGAATTCGCGCCCGATCTGCAAGCCATGAACGCGCGCAAGGACGAGGTCATCGCTCACCTGCGCGAGAACGTGAGGCGCCAGCTCGAAGCATCGGGCGCTCAAGTGCTGGAGGGCCGCGCCAGATTCGTCAGCGAGCACGTGGTCGAAGTGACCGCGCCCGATGGCTCGGCCCGGCGCCTCACAGCTGTGCACGTTGTCATCGCGACGGGCTCGCTGCCCCTGCGCCCCGCCCTGCCAGGCATCGACCTGCCGGGCGTGCTGACCTCGGACCAGATCTTCCACGAGCGCCAGGCGCCCCAAGTACTTGTGACCATTGGAGGCGGCGCGGTCGGCGTCGAGTTCGCCTACCTGTTCCACGAGCTGGGCTCACAATCCATCCTGGTTGAAGGCGCCGACCGTATTCTGCCCTCCGAAGACGAAAACATTGGCCGCGAAATGGATCGCCTGCTGCGACGCTACGGTCTTGATGTGCGAGCGGGCCGCAAGCTCAAGAGCATCGAGCGTAGCTCGGAAGGTTCGCGTCTGCGCGTGACGCTCCAGGGCGACAATGGCGAAGAAGTTGTGGAAGCCGATCGTGTTCTGCTGGCTCTGGGGCGCAAGGCCAATGTCGAGCATCTGGATCTGGAGGCTGCGGGCATCGAGCGCGATTCAAAGGGCGCGGTTCAGGTGGACGAGGAGCGCCAGACCAACGTGTCGGGCGTGTATGGCATCGGAGACTGCATTCGCTCGGTGGGCTGGGCGCATCAAGCCGCAGGAGAAGGAACCATGGTAGCCGAGATGCTGGCTGGGCGGGCGACCACGATGGACTTGAAGCACCTGCCCTCGTGCTATTACACGCACCCCGAGATCGCCAGCGTGGGGCTCACGCTCCAGCAGGCGCAGGACGAGGGCAAGAAGGCGACTGTGGGCCGCTTCGACTTCCGCTCGAACGGGCGCGCGGCGGCGGCTGGCGAGCACGACGGCTTTGTTCAGCTCGTGGTGGAGCAGCAAAGCCAGAGGCTGCTGGGCTGCCAGATCATAGGCCCTCGCGCCACGGAGCTTATCAACGAGGTGGTCGTGGCCTTGAGGAACGGCTCGACCGTCGAGCAGTTCGTGGGAGCCGTACACGCGCACCCGACCTTCGCCGAGGCCCTGCCCGAAGCCGCTCTGCAAGCGCTGGCTTCAGGAGGAAAGCTGGGCGGCTCGATTATTGAGGAAGCGGAAAAGGACGATCTGGAGCAGCACGACGAGGCAGACAAGAGGGGGCAATAAAGATGAAAGTTCGAGTCGACATACAAGGCAAGAGCGAAGAGTTCGAGGCCGTGGACGCGGCGGATCTGTTGCACAAGGCGAAGCTGGAAGCGGCCAAGCGCGCTCCGATGCTGGTGCAGCCCGTGGTCAAGGTCATGAGCGACTTGAGCTTCGCGGGAGAGATCGTCAAGCGCCACAACGCGGCCAAGGGCAGCAACGACCCGGCTCCTCAGTCGGCGCAGGCCTTTGTGGACTGGGCTTCGCAGCGCGGCTACGTCACCATACTGGATGAGGGCCAAAGTGCGGCCTCAGCTTGAGCGGCCTCGGCACAAGTACTTGCAGTTGTGCGCCTGCTGCGCTTCAATGGCGTGGCGAGAGTGAATGTGTTACAAATACTCGCGTCGCAGCCCCAAATTTGCAGTTAGCGCCGGGCTGATTGAAGAACGAAACGGCACAGAGCGAGATGGCAGACGAAAATGACAAGGCTGGCGCGCAGGGCACACGGCGCTTCCGCTTGCCCAAGCTCTTCGCGGAAGCGGAGGGCATGGACAACGCGGTCGACGAACCTGACACGCCCAGCGCAGCTGATGAGGGCGAGTTCGACACCAACGGGGCCTTCTCGCGCGCCTTGGCCGCAGGACACAAAGAGGCGTCTCAGGCGCCTGTGGCCAGCGCTTCGGCCATGAACGAGACCACAAGCGAAGAGATCCTCGAATATGTGGCGGGCATGGCGCAGGAACTTTTGATTCTGCGCGAGAAGATGTCGGGCGTGGCCGAAGCTGTGGACGAGCTGAACACGCGCGAGACGACACAGGCCAAGGTCTTCGACGCCTTGCACACGGAGCTGGGCGACTACAAGAAGGACTTCATCTACGAGCATCTCAAGCCCGTGGTGCGGCCCTTGCTGTTCTTGTATGACTCGATTGAGCAGTTCGACGGCGAGATCGAGCAGTATGAGCGGCCCGCGAACGAGGAGAGGCGCGGCCTATCGCCTCGCCTGGTGCGTGAGAACGTGGCCTTCTTCCGCGACCAGCTTGTGGAAGCCTTGCGCGTGTGCGAGGTCACGATGATGGAGCCGCCCAAGGGACAGTTCAACGCCAAGCTGCAGAAAGCTATCGGTGTAGAAAACGTCGGGGCTGAGCGCGACAACACTGTGGTGCGCGTGGTCAGGAGCGGCTGGTTCCTCAACGGCCAGTTGTTGCGCCCGTCTGAAGTGATCGTGGGCAAAGCCGCCAAGTGAACGCTCTGGAAGTGTGGCAAACAACGATGGGGCGAGCTGAAGGTGAGCAGAGGCAAGCAAGCGGGGCGCGGTCACAGCGCGAAGTTGGTTCTGTGACGGAGCTTGAGATGGGGCTTGAAGTGGATAAGAACGGCGGAGTGAGGCCGAGAGTCAAGTACTTGAAGTTCTGGGGAGGGGCACCTTGGGTCGCGCAGTCGGCATTGATTTAGGGACGACATATTCAGCCGTGGCGTGCGTGGACGAGTATGGCAAGCCGATGGTCATCAAGAACTCGGATGGCCAGACGACCACGCCGTCGGTGGTATTCGTCGATCCGCCCAGCTACGTGGTGGGCGAGGTCGCCCTCCAGAGCACGATGACCGACCCTGGCCGGGTCGTGCAGTTCATCAAGCGGTTCATGGGCGTGCCCGATTACCGTCTGGAAATCGGCGCGTACTCGTTCTCGCCCGAGTTCTTGTCGTCCATTATCCTGCGCAAGCTGGTGCAGGAAGCGCAGGATCAGCTGGGCGAGCCCATCACCTCGGCAGTCATCACGGTTCCGGCTTACTTCACCGAGGCCCAGCGCCACGCCACGTATGAGGCGGGCGCCCTGGCCGGGCTGGACGTGCTGCGCATCATCAACGAGCCCACCGCAGCGGCGCTTTCCTACGGCATCTCAAGGCGAGGACAGAAGCGCAACATCCTGGTCTATGACCTGGGCGGCGGCACTTTCGATGTCACGATTCTGGAAATCGACAACGATTCGCTGAACGTGCTGGCTGTCGGCGGCGATCCTCACCTGGGCGGCAAGGACTGGGACGATCGCATTATGAACTTCATCGAGGAGGAGCTGGCGGCTAAGTTCGGCTACGAGATGGAGCCAGACCCTTCGCTTGAAGCCGAGTTGCGCCTCAAGGCCGAGGCCGCCAAGAGGCAGCTCACGGGCCGCCCCAGCGTGCCGATCACCTTCAAGGCCAAGCGCTCGATCTCGACGGGCAGCGGCTCGATGGACACGTTTATCCCGGTGCGTGTTGAGCTGGCGCGCGAAGAGTTCGAGAAGCGCACGGTGGACCTGCTTTCACGTACGGAGTTGCTGCTGGACAGCGTGCTGGCGCAGGGCAAGATGAACTGGAGCGACATCTCGGAGACGCTGTGCGTGGGCGGCTCGTCGCGAATGCCAATGGTGCGCGACATGATTACGCGCGTCACTGGCCGAAAGCCCCTGCTGCACGATCCCGATGAGTGCGTAGCCAAGGGCGCGGCTTTGCAGGCCGCGCTGCTTTCGGAAGACGATTCGATTGGCGCGGTTCAGGTCGGGCACGTGCTGGCGCACTCGCTGGGCGTGGCCACGCAGCGCAACAATGCCATGGCCATCGACCATGTGATTCCAGCACTAACTCCTTTGCCCTGCTCGCAGATTCGCGAGGGTTACACCACCACAATTGATAACCAGAAAACGGTGCAGATTCGCATTTACGAGGGCGAGGCGCGCGATCCCGATGCTTACTCGACAGGGCCAATCGGGGTTTTCAACCTGGATGTCAGCCCGCCGCGCCCCAAGGGGCAGCCCAAGATCTCGGTGGAGTTCCGCTGCGACGAGAACGGGCGCATCATGGCCCTGGCGCGCGACAGGGACACGGGCCGCGAGAGCCGCACCATGATCTCTCTGGTAGGCGAGCGCTCGGACAATGAGGTCGAAGAAGAAGCCTCCATGCTCTCGCAGGCCATCATCTCGTAAGCAGACGCCGCACGGCACCACAGGTACTTGTGCGGCGCCGTGCTGCCTCGCCTGTAAGTACTTGCAGGACACGAAGAACCCAAAGGAATTTCTATGGCTGAAGTGACCTCTTACAACCTGGGCGCGGTGCGAAGCGACGGCTTCGTGGACTTCTACGAGCTGCTTTCGTTGCCCCAGACGGCTTCGACCTCCGAGATTCAGGAGCGCATCCAGGCTTTGTATTCCGAGGCTCAGGCCAACCGCGATCATCGCAACCTGAACAAGAGGCGCGACTACCAGACTCTGCTCGAATACTTGCCCCAGGCGCGCCTGGTGCTGCCCGATCCGGCCAAGCGCGCGCTCTATGATGACTACGCGGCTCAGGCACGCGGCGGTAGCTTGCCCTCGGATTTCACGACTTTCATCGGCCAGCTTTCGGGTCAGGTTGCAGGCGAGGACGATGTACGCGTGCTGGGCACCCCCGATGGACGCGGCACACGCACCGTGCCCAAAACAGGTAGCAACACTTCCGGGCGCACAGACACAGGAAGCCCTTCGGGAGCCAGCACAGCAGGATCAAACGGCCAAAATCGCCAGCCTCAAGTCTCGTCGCAAGGACAGGCAGGCCCACCTTCGGCTGTCATCGCGGCGGTTGTGTTCGTCGTGGCTGCTGCGATTTTGTTCTTTGCGCTGCACAGCCTTCCCATTGCTCTGATCGTGGGCATCGTGGCCGCTGCCGTAGTGTGGTTCGTGACCCAGCCCAAGGGCGGCACTCCTGTGGGACGCTAAGCCAGAGGCGACAAATAAAGAGGCCCGTACTTGTCTTCAAGTACGGGCCTCTTTGTTTGTCGCCTCTGGAAGCCTAAGTCGCTGCGGGAACCTGTAGCGAATTCCCGTTGGCGTGCCTCATGGGGCCGTTTCGTCGGGGCTGGGCCTGTCCCTGCCCTCTTCCAACAGCCAGAGCACGGAAAGCCAGTCAAGCGCGACCACGCTTTCGTTGGTGAGCAAGAGGTCGATGCCTGCGGCTCGGGCGGCCTGGCGAATCTGGGTTTCCAGGTGGCCGCAGAAACCCAGGATCTTGGCTTGCGGAAAGCGATCTCGCAGCGGCTCGATCAGCGCCACGCCATCCAAAGAGCGCGAGCCCAGGTTGATGACCGCAATGTCGCAAGCCTCAACGGACTCGATGCCGCGCGCCACAAGTACTTGCCGTTCTCGCGCGCGCAGAGCCGAGGCCAGGCGAGTCGAGGTGAACAGGTTGTCGTCCAGGAGCACGATGAGCGCGGTGCGTGCATCAGGGCTGGCAGGGATGTTTTCAAAAGCCATGTGGTTTAGTTTCTTAGCGGAGCGACGCAACGCATTCGATACGTTGCGATCAAGACTTGCCTCAAGTCGCTGGGGATGCTCAGGGTGGAAGTAGGACGCGGGCTTCGTAGCATCGTTGAAGAAAAGGCGCAAGTACTTGCACGGTGCGATGACAAATAAAAGTGGCTTCAGAGCGGATTCTTCTTGAAGAGCTTAGCAGGGCTCGTTAGAATCACTATTAATAAGCGGAGGTGCATGAATTGGAACTGTATCAATTAAAATTGTTTGTCGATCTGGCCGAGATGGGCAACTTCACGCGCGTTGCCAACGACAACTACGTGACTCAGGCCGCCGTCACGCTGCAGATTCGCAAGCTGGAATCGGAGCTGGGCGTGCCCCTGTTCCACCGCACAACGCGCTCGGTAACGCTGCTCGAAGCCGGGCACAGGCTGCTGCCCTACGCGCGCGACGTGCTGCAAAAGGTGCAGGAAGCCACGCTTTCAGTGCGCGACACTAAGAGCGATGTCTCGGGCCTGGTGCGCGTGGCAAGCGTGCATTCGATCGGCTTGTATGAGCTGCCGCCCTACATCCGGCAGTTCCTGAAGCGCTTTCCTGGCGTCAACCTGCGCATCGACTACCGCACCAGCGAGGAAATCTACCGCTCGCTGCACAACGGCGACATCGACGTGGGCTTGGTCGCCTATCCCTACGAAATGCCGCGCATCCAGTGCACGCAGTTCATGAAGGATCACCTTGTGGTCATCGTGCCCGACGACCACGCCTTTGCCAACAAAAAGGCCATCAAGATGAGCGAGCTCAACGGGCAGAGCCTGGTGCAATTCTCTTCTGAGACGCCCACGCGCCGAGCCACCGACGCGGCCTTGAAGGAGCACAACATCTCGGTGAACGTGCGCATGGAGTGCGACAACATCGAGATTTTGAAGCAGATGGTTGAGGTCGGCTTTGGCATCGCGCTCTTGCCCAAGGAATCGCTCACGCGCGGCGACAGGGCAGCCGGGCTGCGCGCCGTCAACATCGAGGACGTGGAAATCGAGCGGCCCATCGGCATTTTGCTGCTCAAGAACGCGCCCAGGTTCAAGGCCGTGCGCGCTTTCGTGGCTTCGCTGACGGGCCAGGTGCCCGAGAAAGATTCCGCGCGCGACGGCAAGGCCGAAGCCGCCGAAGTGAAGTAGAAGCAAAGGCAAGTACTTGTCTGTTCGCAGGTACTTGCCGCACTTAAAGCTATGAACCCCGAACATCGCGAGTTGCGTGCGCAGCTCGAAGCGCAGGCGCGCCAGGCCAAAAGCGCTTCGGTTAAGCTGCGCGGCCTGTCGAGCAAGGTGAAGGACGAGGCCCTTGAGCTGATGGCGCGCGCCCTGGTGGAGCGCACGCCCGAGATTCTGGAGGCCAACGAGCGCGATCTGCAAACGGGGCGCGGGCGAGGATTGAGCGAGGCGATGCTGGACCGCTTGAAGCTTTCGTTCTCGCGCATCGAGGCTATGGCCCAGGGCTGCCGCGAAGTGCGGGCTTTAGCTGATCCCGTGGGCCAGGTCGTCCAGGGCTGGACGCGTCCCAACGGTCTGCGCATCGAGAACGTGCGCGCGCCGCTCGGCGTGGTCTCGATCATCTACGAATCGCGCCCCAACGTGACCGTGGACGCCGCGATTTTGTGCCTCAAAAGCGGCAACGCCACCATTTTGCGCGGCGGCTCCGAAGCGTTTCACTCCAACACGGTGCTGTGCGAAATCATCTCGGACGCGGCCACTCAAGCCGGAGCGCCTCAAGGCGCCATCCAGATGGTGCACACGACCGATCGCGCGGCGACAACCATCCTGGCTCAGATGTCGGGCCTGATCGACCTGATCGTGCCTCGGGGCGGCAACGCCTTGAAGAAGTCGCTTCTTGAAGTGGCCACGGTGCCGATCATCTTCGCGGCTGGCGGGGTGTGCCATATGTTCCTGGACGCTTCGGCCCCGTGCGCCGAGGCGGTGGAGCTCGTGTTCAACGCCAAAGTGCAGCGCCCAAGTACTTGCAATGCACTTGAAACGCTGCTGGTGCATCGCGACGCGGCGCCTCAAGTTCTGGGGCCTGTGTGCGAGAGGCTTCTGGCCGCAGGAGTTGAGCTGCGCGGTGATAATCGAGCGCGCGCGATGTTCGAGATGAGCGAGGCCACAGCTGAAGATTGGGACGCCGAATACAACGAGCTAATCTTGTCCATCGCGGTTGTGGACGATTTGGAAGCGGCTCTTGAGCACATCGAGCAGCACGGCACGGGCCACTCCGAAGCCATCGTGACGCGCGATTACGCCTCAGCCGAAGCGTTCTTGAATGGTGTGGACGCAGCAGCGGTTTACGCCAACGCTTCGACACGCTTCACCGATGGCTACGAGTTCGGCCTGGGCGCAGAAATCGGTATCTCGACGCAGAAGCTGCACGCGCGCGGCCCGCTCGGGCTCGAAGCGCTGACCACGAACAAGTTCATCGTGCGCGGCGACAATCACTTGAGGCAATAGCCGCAGCGAACTCACCACAGACGGCCACGGAGAACCACGGAAATGCACCGAAGGTTTTTGAAGGAAAAGCACACGTACTCGCTCGCCCTCTGAAGCTTCTCCGTGTACTTTTATGGTTCTCCGTGGCCATCGGTGGTCGATACAATGTCCCTGGTTCTCATTGGCTTTATGGGGTCGGGCAAGAGCCGCGTCGGGCGTGAGCTGGCGCGGCTCTTGTCGTGCCCGATGCTCGATCTGGACGCACGCATTGAGGAGGCCGCACGATGTTCGATTCCTGAGCTGTTCCTCTCGCGCGGCGAGGCGGCGTTCAGGGCGCTGGAGACATCTGAGCTGAGGCGCGCTCTGGGCGAAGAAGCCGTGCTTTCCACGGGAGGCGGCGTGGTTACGCGCGAGGAAAACCGCGAGCTGCTGCGCGAATCTGAGTCGCCCGTCGTCTGGCTGCAAGCCTCGCCTCAAGTACTTGCAGAGCGCATCCGCTCCGAGCCCGGGGCGCGACCTCTGATCGACGGCCAGGGCCTGCTCGATCTTGAGCAGACCGCACGGCGCGTGCGGGCACTGCTCGAAGTGCGCGGGCCACTTTACGAGCAGTGCGCCACAATGCGCGTGCAGACGGACGGGCGCGAGCCCGAGGCCATCGCAGCCGAAATTATGTCAGCCCTTTAAAGCGGTTGCTTACTACGCGGAGCACGACACCCTATCCGCTATTTCCACAAAGGGGCGAGCCTGTTCATAAGACGATGTGCACAAAAAAATAATCGAAGGTGGTATTCTATCAATGGTTCGGACAGAATCAAGGAGCAATAACGCCGTAATTGCAGAGGTTTTGGAAGTGCGGATGGGCTTTCATCACGTTCCAGTCCAAGTCTAACTGG
>JAABUR0100005852.1_pt1 | contig 15400 bp, 19 predicted proteins | sample 5560091 | NCBI WGS metagenome assembly JAABUR01 (sample SAMN10711879, study PRJNA513375) | rock metagenome | isolation source: Antarctica rocks | place: Antarctica: Victoria Land, University Valley sud
CCAGGAGTCGCCGCCCAGCATCTTATAGCTCACCGCCGACACGTACCCGGCCACGCCCGCCGTCAGCGCGTACAGCACCTGGCGCGCGGCGCGGGGTCAGCGTAGGGTAGGCCGGGTACGACACTCTCCCGGCCACGCCCGCCGTCAGCGCGTACAGCACCTGGGGGCGGCGCAGGGCCGGCGCGCGCTCACGCGCGGGCTGCAGAGCGCCAGCCGGCCCACGGAGGCCGCGGGCGCGTCGCGTGCTATGTGAGCCTCGCGCATGGCCGCGCCGGCCGGCCCTGGCTACAGGAGAGGAGGACGCCAGAGGGGGAAGATGTGTGCAGGCCGCGAGGGCCGGCAGCCGCATGTTGGCGCAAGGCAGGCGCGCAGGCGCTCGGGCGGGCACGGGGCGGCGGAGCGCGTCGCGGCGCGCCGCGCACCACGCACGCGGTGAGCAGCGCGCCGCGGTTGTACGGGAAGAAGACGCCAGCGAGCGCGAGCGCGCAGATGCACGCGGCCATGGCCAGCATCTGCGTGCCGGTGCCCACGCATGCGCAGAACAGCGACAGGTGCCGCGGCGGCCGGAACACGTCCCCGTGGATGTACTTCCAGCCGGTCTCCTCCGCCTCCTCCGCTGCGCGCGCGCGGCGCGGCGGCTCGCCGGGCGCCAGCCACCCTCTTGATGCTAATATGGCCGGGCGCGCGGCTGGCAGAGCGCGGGGCTGGCAGTTGCTGGCCCGCTCACACGCGGCACCCGGTTGCACAAAGTCGGGCAGGCAGGCCAATGCTGTAGAGATAAGCACACCGGGATGAGAAGGGAAGGGGGCGCCGCGCACCGGCCTCCTCGTCGCTGCCAAAGCGCACAAAGTCGTTCTTGAGCACGCGCATGAGGATGGTGGCCAGGAACCCAGTCAGCAGCAGCACCGTCACGCAGCTGTTGATGATGGAGAACCAGTGGATCTGCGCGCGCGCGCGCCGCGCGGCGGTGACGCCGGGCCAGGGAGCGCCGCGCCCGCGCGCCGCGCTGCTTTGGTGGTTTCCGGCTCGATTTGACGCCCCCACGCTGTTGCCCACGCTGTTGCCCGGGCAGCAGTGCAGGCGCTGCGACCGCACTGCGCTTGTGGTGCGTTCCAGCTCAGGCCGAAAGCGCGCTCTCTGCGCACTATTCCTGGAAATCGCGCTATCTTCCAAAACGCGCCCCGCTGCTGTCCCTGCTCAGGCTGGAGCGCCGAGCCCTGCCGGCAGGCGCCTTGCCCGCCGGCACAGTCAGCATGCGGGCACGCGTGACATGCGCTCGAGCTGCCTGCGGGCCTGGCGAGCGGCCACAGCCGCGCGCCGGCAGCGAGGACACCCCGGGCGGCTGCACAGGCGCATCGGCCCACCATGACCCGCGCGCTGGCGCCCGCCTGCGCCGCCGGTAGGCGCCGCGGCCGAGCTGCCGCATGCAGCTGAGGCTACCAGTAACACAGGGAAGGGGCGCGCCTCCAGGTGCTGCGGCAGGAAGGAGTAGCGCGAGTACTTGTCCATGCGGCGCTCGAAGGGCACGGCCGTCTCGCGCCACTTGACCGCATACGTGAAGTCCACGATCACACTCTCGCCCTCCGTGATGTCCACCGTGCGCGCCGGGTCGGTGGACACGTTCACCTAAGCGGCCACAGCAGAGCGTGTGCGCGCGCTCCTCGTCCGGGTGAGGAGCCGGCGCCAGGTTTGCGCGCTCCTCGTCCGAGGGCATGAGCTGGGACTACCTACATGCTACTGCCAACCACCCCATCCTCACTGGGCCGCTTGGCGCCGCTGCCTCCCCCTGCACTGGCAAGAGGCGCCCGCGCGCCATGCGCCGGCCCCGCAGCGCAGGCAGCACAACACGCCTTCGGCGTCCTGGGGCGGAAACCGCGTGCGGGCTGACACGACCGGTGCCGACTGATTCGATGCGCGGCGCCTCTGCATTTGGAGAGCACACGGCCCCGGGGCCGCCGGGCGCGCCGCGCGCCTCGATCACGCGGTCCTCATTGTAGTGGATGTCGAAGTGGATGTGCGTGAAGAGGTAGAAGCGCAGCTCGGGCTTCTCGCCGGGCCGCAGCAGCTTCTCCACCTTGCCGATGAAGCCCCAGATGGGCAGGTCGTCGAAGAACATCTGCGCGCCGCCCGCCCGCGCTGTCACACCCGCGGCCGGCGGCGCCTGCGGCGGCGCCTTGTTCATGCTCTGGCGATTCCTTGTTCGTGCATCGCCCGCTGCGCCCGCTCCTGCGTGGCGCACGCGGGGCGCGCGCGCCCGTGCGGCCCTCTCATGCGCGGGCTGTCCTGTGCTGCCGAACGCGAGCAGCCCGCGGCGCGCGGCTCCTGCAGCTGCCGGGGCGCGGGCTTTGAACCAGGGCAGGAATTGCTCGCGTGCTATGAAGAGGTAGACTGGCCGACAGCCCAGGAACAGTCTCTATCTTGTCATGGACGTGTCTACTGTCTCTTGTCATGGACGTATCTGTCCAAACTGCCGCTTGCTTATAAGAGCGCGCCTGGAAGTAGTAGTCGTTCTTGACGGCGGTGCGGAACTTCTGCAGGTCCTTGGGGTGCAGCTCGATGCTGCACAGCACGTCGGCCTCCTTGTCCACGCGGAAGCGGATGGCGTAGGGCGTGTTGACCAGGCGGTCGCCCTCCAGCACCTCGCCCAGGCCCTCCACCTTGTACTGCTTCTCCTTGGGCGTGCAGAAGGGCAGCGTGAAGTACTGGTACGTCACGCTGCGCCGCGCCCCCGCGCCGCGGCTGTCAGCGCCGCCTTGTGCTGCTTCGCCTTGGGCGTGCAGAGGGGCAGGCTGAGGTACTGGTACGTCACGCTGCCGGCCCCCGCGCCGGCGGCCCGCCGGTCGCCGCGCCGCCGCGGGCGCAGGACAGCCGCGCGGCGCTCAGAAGGGATAGCTGGGCGCGTTAGGGTTAGGGCTGCCCACTCTCAAGGCCACACGAAGAATCTCCACCTCCACCTCCAGCGCTGCTCCGTTCTGGGCCGCCTGGGAGAGCGGACCCGCGCGCCGCCGCAAGGAGGGTCCCCAGTTTTGCTCTGAGCCTGCCGTAGGGCTGGCTGCACGACAAGTGGGCCGTGGCGCGGGGCAGCTCGCACGCGCGGCCCGAGCAGCTGCCTTTCTAGAGAACAGGAGGGTTGCATGAGGTGGTGCCAGCAAGGCGGAGCTGCTGGAGGCCTGTAATAAGCATGCAAGGAGGGTCCCCAGTTTTGCTCTGAGCCTGCCGTAGGGCTGGCTGCACGACAAGTGAGCCGTGGCGCGGGGCAGCTTGCACGCGCGGCCCGAGCAGCTGCCTTTCTAGACGACAGGAGGGTTGCGTGAGGTGGTGCCAGCAAGGCGGAGCTGCTGGAGGCCTGTAATAAGCATGCACTGCTGCTGGGCGCTGGCCTGTCCTCCGCGCATTGCCAACCCCCAGCCTGCCGCACTTGGTAAGAAGTGGACCTAGAGCGCAGAAATGCAAGCTGCTTTCCGTGCCTCTATGCAGGTGGTACAGGTAAGCACGGTGCTTGATACAGCAGGCAGCTGGCTGTGGCTTTGTATGCAGCAAAAATGCCCAGCATGATGGAGGAGGCCGTGAATTCCTCCGCACAGCAGAGGAACAGGACAGTCTGACATCCGCTGACACTCCTGCCTGTCGCTGCCCTGCAACACATTGGCACATCGGGTGCCGGTCCAAGCAAGCGCGGAAGTGCGCATTGGATGGCTCGCACGCGCCTGGGGTTGTTGAAGGGGCCGGCCTTGTTCGCGGCCAGCGGAATCTCCTCATGCAGCTTATACCGGTGGTCGCTGCCATCCCCGCGCGCCGGCACCGCGAGCGCCAGCAGCAGGCCAGCCGCCCCGAGCAGCAGCAGGGGCAGCCGCAGCACCATCAGACCCGGCGCCCGCCGGGGCACCACCGCGCTGCGCTCAGCAGCAGCCACCTACAGCGCGCAGCAGCCCCCGCAGATCCCGCCCATCAGCGCGCTTGCTGCACCAATCCACGCCGTGGGTGTGGCTACCCTTATGTGTTCGGTGCAACCACACAGCGGGTGGCCTGCCCTTGACACTCCGAGAGCTCTGCCTCGACAGCAAGCTGGTCAGGCTAGGTCTCTGTATAAACCTCCTTGTCTTCACCTTTCGAGGGGCCCGCCTGCACAACACGCGCCTTGAAGGGTCCGGCAGCCACCGTTGCGCAGCGAGGATGTGTGCTCCGGTGGTGCCCACCCCTCGGGCGGCGGCCGTGCATCAGAAGCGGCATACGCTGGCAAGCGTTGCACAGCACGCCACGCCCGATGACTGCTGGCTTATCGTGCGCGGCAAAGTGTACGACGTCACTGGCTGGGCTGCGCAGCACCCGGGCGGGGCGCTGATTTTCGTCAAGGCGGGCGGCGAGTGCACGCAGCTGTTTGACTCATACCACCCGCTCAGTGCCAGGCGCGGACCTCAACCCGAGCGTGCTCCCCTCGACGCTCTCGCCCCCCGGCCTGCTGCGTCCGGTCAATGTGGTTCAGCGCTCGACAGTCAGGCCAGCGCACGGCGCTGGTGCAGTGTTGGGGCACCGGCCCCGGAGGGACACACAGGTACTTGCAGAGTGACGCGCCGCGCGGAGGCTCGCTTCTGGCTCTTGGGAGGTCTGCGGTGGCGCCTGCGCGCCAAGCGGGTAGCGGGATCGGAGAGGGGGGCCGGTGGGAGCTCGTGCGGACCCCCTTCTGCACCCGAGCATCGCAGACCTGCGGTACAGCGATGGGCACACAAAAGGGGGCGTGCACACGCTTGTAGCTCTTTTGGGCGAGCGCCAATGGCTGCACCAGCCCACCAGCACACAGCCTGGTCAGGCAGCAGCGGCGACCCGTGGCAGGTAGCCTGCGAGTCTCGAGCGCTGCTGCCAGCTGTGGCTCCTGCACCTGAACTTGTGCGCACCGCCCTGTCGCGCAGGCGCGTGCTGGACAAGCTGTGCGTCGGCAGCCTGGAGGCGGGCGAGCGCGTGGTGGCGTACGAGGAGGACCTGGAGGACGGCCAGTTCTTTGCGGTGCTGAAGAAGCGCGTCGAGAAGTACTTCCGCGGCAACCAGGCGCGCGCGCGCGCGGCGCCACCCAGCCGCGCCCGCGCGGCCTGCCTCCCGGCGCCTTTGGCAGCCTGCCTCGCATGCGATACCCGGTCGCTGAATGCGTGCCGCTCACCGCCAGCGCTGGAGCGCGCCAGGCGCCGTCCCTAGGTCGCTGGACGCGTGTCGTGCTGCCGTGCTGTGGCCGGCTGGGGCAATATCGCCTTTCCCCATCAGCATTGGGTCCCTGGTCACACCAGCAGCGTACGCTCCATGCCTGGGGCGCGCAGATCGACCCGCGCAGCTCGGTGTCCTTCTACGTGAAGGCTGCGCTCATCCTGGCGGCGATGGCCGCGCTGTACTACGGCACCTTCTTTGCCTTCCAGGGCTTTGCGGTGCGGGCCGGGCTGCTCGAGCCGTCCGGGCTTTGCGCAATGGCGCCTTTGCGCCCTTACTCACTCGCTGTCCCGATTTTATTCCCAACGGCAGCCGTTGCACGGAATAGGGATGGTGTGACATATCAGTTTGACACGAAGACCCGGTCAAGCTGCACAGAGTACGCCAGCGGCTGGCACCCCGCTGTGCAGCGTGTCCCGTGCACTGGGTCAGCGCAACCTATACCCCGGCGGCGCTCTCCTTTAGCGCGTGCGCGGGCCGGCGGAAGCGGGGGGGAGTGCCCGCTCGGCCGCGCAGCAGGCTGTGAGCTGCCCCAGGCGCCGGCCGTCAGCGGGGTGCGGCCGGGCGGCAGGCGTCGCTGGGCTGCGCGGTGCTGCTGGGCGTGGCAATGGCGCAGGTGGGCGTCTGCATCATGCACGACGCCAACCACGGCGCGGGCGGCGCGCGCGCGCGGAGCGCGCTGGCGGCCACCCTAGACCTGGTGCGCCGGCTCTGGCTCCGCGCGGCCCCTGGAATCGGTGACCAGCCGCGCACGCAGCCCACCCGCAGGGCCATGGCGAGCACAGGGCGCTCTGCTGCAAGGCCAGCTGTACAGGCCAAGGTGCGCCAGGAATAGTTTGGCTTAGTACTACGATGTCGTGCGCGCCCGCGCGTGCGAGAGTAGCATTTGCGCATACGAATGCGTGTGACAGCTGCATGGCGAAACAGAGGAAGGTGCGGACGCGGGCCGTGCGCCGCGCAGATCGGCGCGTCGTCGTTCATGTGGCGCCAGCAGCACGTGGTGGGCCACCACGCGTACACCAACCTGCACGGCGCCGACCCCGACCTCTGCACCGCCGCGGACCCGGACCTGCGCCGCGTGACGCCCCTGCAGCCGCGGCGGCCGCAGCACGTGCGCCCCAGCCCGCACTAGCACGCGTCGTGCGCCGCGCCCTGCCGCCCAACCACCCCGCGCCGCCGCGGGCACCAGAGGCATTTGCGACGGTTTGCGCGCCGTCGCTGACGGCGCTACCTCGGGGCCAGCAGGTGGCGCGGGTCACAGGGCAGGGTCACGGGCTGGGGCCTGCTTGAGGTCGAGCCGCAGGCATATGCTGCCGCAAAGCGGCCCAAGTTAGCCCGCAGCGGCCGCCGCAGGCGCAGGGGCTGGAGCGCAGCAACACAGGCATCCTGCGCGCTGCCGGGCCAGCTCAGGGTTCGACTCAGGGTCTGGCCGGCCGCAGGCGTACCAGCATGTGTACATGTTCGCGCTGTACGGCCTGCTGGCCATGAAGTCGGTGTTCCTGGACGACTTCTTCACGCTGGCGGGCGGCGCGATTGGGCCGGTGCGCGTGCCGGCGCTGGGCGGCGGCGACGCGGCGCTGCTGTGGGGCGGCAAGGCGCTGTTCTTCGCCGCGTTCGTCGGCGCGCCCGCCGCGGCCAGCGGCCGCTCGGCCGCCGGCCTGGCCGCGCTCTGGCTGACGTCCGAGGCCGCCGCCGGCTGGCTGCTGGCGCTTCTATTCCAGGCGCGCCGGCCCTGCCCTGCCCTGTGCTGTGCCATGCCCTACCCTAAGCTGTTCCAGGCGCTCGCCGCCGGCTGCTGTCCCGGCCGCGCGTGGCAGTCCTGCTGCGTGATGTGTGTGCGAGTAGTCAGACAGCCCCAGCAGCGAGGAGCATATTCTCAGGCTGATCTGGCTGCGCTACGGTGACTGGCGGTCCGCGCAGGTTGCATACCTAAGTGCGCCAGCAGGGCAGGCCCTGGGGCAAGCCGTGCACGCCGCACCCTTCATGGAGCATGCATCCTGGGATGCGGCGGCCGGGGTCGCATGGGCTGGCGCGCGGGTGGGCTGGCAGGGCGCGCGCTGACGCGGGCGCGGGGCGCAGGTCGCGCACGTCACGGAGGACGTGCGGTTCGTGGCGGCGGACGCGGCCGGGCGCGTGCCGCACGGCTGGGCAGAGGCGCAGGTGCTGGCTTCGGCCGACTTCGCGCACGGCTCCTGGCTCTGGACGCACTTCTCCGGCGGCCTCAACTACCAGGCGCGCCCCCGCCCCGCCGCGCGTGCGGCCGGCGGCGCCGCCTCGCGGAAGGCCTGCCGCAAGACGCGCCGAACCCGCTGCGCGGGCATGTGTTGGGCGGCTGGCCGACGATGCAGTCAGGTTGTGAGAGCACGGACGGTCGGTATCCTACACACTCATGCGGAGGGGGGCGAGACGGCAGACAGGGTGGACTGCCAGGCAGGGTGGGGCGGCGCAGCGGCGGGTGCCCGTCGACGCCGTGAGTTCGCACACAAGCGTCGCCCCTGGCTGCCATGGGGCCCCAGGGTGGCGCGGGAGCGCGACATGCCATTCCGGGCGCGCAGGTGGTGCACCACCTCTTCCCCAACGTGTGCCACACGCACTACCCGGCCATCGCGCCGATCGTGCTGGACACCTGCCGCGAGTTCGGCATCCCCTACCATGTGTACCCCTCCGTGCGCCCCTGCGCCCGCGCGGCGGCGGGCTGCTGGGCCCTGGCATGCCTGCCGAGAGTTCCGTGCTTTGACAGACTGCACGCGCTGCGGCCTGGCGCTCCATCGCTGCGGGGCGCCAAGGGTCTGTTGTGCATGGCTGGCGACGTCATCTCTTTGCAGGCAATGTATAAGATGTGCGGCATCGGTGCAACGCACTCTGACGCAGCCCGAACAGGGGACCGCAAAGGCAAAACAGCCTTGAGTCCCCGCGCCAGTGGGCCCGCTCTGACGGCTTGTAGCTGCGCGGCAGTTCTGGGCGGCGCTGCGCGCCCACTTCCGGCACCTCAGGAGGATGGGCGCGCCGGCAGGCGTGCCGTCTCTGGCGACCGTGGGCTGACAGTGCAGCTCTCTGGCGCCGCCCGCACCTGTTCCCTCTGACAGGACATGCCCCATGTAGCTCGATGAGCGCCGCGGGGCGTCCCTGTGCCTGCGTTGCCCATGATGCAGCTGCCTGCTGGGCAGTGTCCCGTGTGCGACCCCGCCTGAGCTCTTGTCGACGCAGCATCTCTAGCCAGCTGGTTGCCATGCTGCATGTTGGTGTTCTGTGCGCCGGATGAGCATGCTGCTCAGTGGTGTTTGCGATTTGCATGCTTGATTTGCCTGTAGGCATAGCCGCAAATGTGCACCTGGGCTATGCAGCCAAGGTCGCCAGGGTGCGCTGTGGGGTGGGGTGCAAAGACAATGAGTGCTGCTGGTGTTGCGGCCTGCTCGAGTTGATCAGCAACATGGTGTCGTCTTCCTTGCGTGGTTGAGTGGTGTATGCGAGTGGCACTGTGGACAGTTGTTTGCTTACAGAGACGCAGCATGGGCTGGTATCAGCCAGCCCCGTGTGTCGCGTGCTTGTCAGGTTTGCTTGGGCTGCGCACAGCAGCCTCAAGCAGCGCAGAAGTTGGGCGTGTTGCTGCAGCGTCGTGTGCCTACCTCTGATGCTGCTCAGTGGTGCTGCGAAGACTTGGCGAAAGCTGAAGTGATTCGGAAGCCGAGCTCAGGCTGTACTTAGACAGGGAAGAGATCAATTGGCATGTTTGCAGCTCGAAAGACACCAACTTGTAGACCGGATGCACATCAGTCTGTACAGGCCACAAATTTTACTGGTCTACCATGTGAGACACTTCAGCGCATGCAAATGCTTGCAGAACGCAGTGTCAGGCACACGCATTGCGGGCATTACAGGTGACATGCATGACCACACTTGCGTTGACAGACTTCAAACCCTCTCACCTCAACGCTTGCTGCAACGCTTCAAGACAGCAGTGCCTGCTGTGGCGGCACCCTCGTGATTTAACCCTTACAGAGCATCAAACCAAGCACTGATCCTCACAGATAGCAAACACAGAGGGGACGTGACACTATGTCCATTTCTCAGTGTAGTGCCAGCAAAGAGCTGCAAAATGCGCCCCACGACCTCCTCCACAAGCTATAACGATAAGGCGACTTCAACACCTCAGACGCCAGGCGGGCCTGCCAGCCGGCCAAGACCCTGACAAGCTATTTGTACAGCAGCCAGCGCAAAGCGCGGCTCCGCAACTCGGGCATAAAGCGCTGTCAGCCCCCAGCGACCGCTTGCACGACCGCACGGCGCTCCCCAGGACGGCAAGCATGCGGTACCCGGCTCGGCACAATCGCCACAGTGCCCTGACACCTGCGCAGCACCCTACGAAGCTCCCGCGGCGGCCAGCGCGGCCGCGCGGCGCTCCAGCTCGGCTGCGCGCGCGCGCTTGGCGCCGCGCCGCTTCTGGATAGACGCGTACAGGTGGCGCGCCTTGCGCGGCATCATCACCGCCGCCATGGCCTCGTCCTCGTCCTCCGCGCCGCCCGCGGCCGCGGCCTCGGCGGGCGCCGCCTTGCGCTTGCGCGCGCCACGCTCCACAGCGCCGCCCGCGCCGGCCCCAGGATGCGCCGCCGCGGGCGCGGCGTCATCGCCGCTGCTGCCCTCGAGGTCCTCGCCCGCTGCGTCGCCACGTGCGGCCCCGGGAGGCCCCTCGCGCACGTCGTCGCCGGCCGCGCGCAGCTCCCGCGCCAACTCCGCCGCGTACAGGCGCTCGGCGGCAACGGCAACCGCGTCGCCGCCGGGCGCGGCCCCGGGGCCGGCCGGCGCTGGCTCTTCCGCGGCCTCGTCCAGGAAGGCGCCCTCCTGCAGCGCGCCTGCCATGCGCAGGCGTACAGCGCGCGCGGAGTCCTGCGAGCGCCGTGACCCCTTCGTCAGACAGTGGCGCGGGCGAATCAACAGGCGTGCGGGCGCGTAGCACAGGGGCGGCAGCCTGCGGCGAGTCTGCTGCGCGCGGGCACCCGCGCGCGCAGGCTCTTGCAGCGCATGAGACGCAGTCACCACAGTTGGTGCAGGCACGAGCACACCTTCATGCACGCACCATGCAGGCTGCAGCATCGCAAGCTTCCAGTGCACATTCAAGAGGGCTGCTCACATGCAGGTGACAGCGGGCGGGTCAACAACTACCCGGGCACATCGGACGTGTCCACAGCCATATTAACAAGGACAGGCAGGATGCCGTGGCGGCTTTGCAAATCGAGGCGTGCGCCTTAGCCAGCTCGGTCCCAGCACAGCTTGGCCGCAGGTTAGGGTTATGATACGGTAGGGTAGGTCGGCGCGCCTGCAGCTTGCGCAGCGCCTTGGCGTACTCGGGCACGTAGCCGTCCTCGCCCTCCTCGTCGCCGCCCGCAAACGGCGACAGGTGCGGCGGCGGCGGCGCGCCTGGCGCGTACAGGCGCGCATCGGCCAGCACGCGCCAGTTCAGGCTGTCGAACACCCACTGCGGCTGCACGTACTCGCGCGCCAGGAAGCGGTGCCCCTGCGCCGGCCGGTCCACGACCTGGTGCGTGATGGCCTCGTCGCCCTCCGCCAACGGCGACCCCTCGCCCGCCCAGCCGGCCACGCCGCCGAACGCGCGGATGGCCAGCAGCAGCACCTCGCGCGGCACCTGCGCGCCGCGGCGGGCCCCCTCGCGCCGAGCCACACGCGTGCAGGCGGCAGCAAGCAATGCGCAGCACCTGCTCAGCCATCAGTGCAGGGCCCGGCCAAGTCAGCGACGACGTCCCGGCGAGCAGCAGGCACGGCGGGCCGTAACCCACCTCGCGCGCCAGGAAGAAGACGAGGCCGCGGAACAGCGCGCCGCACACGGCGGCCTCGTCGCCCGGGTCCACCGCCGCCGCGCCACCCGCCGCCGTCGTTGGCGGCTCCACGGGCGCAGCGAGGGCGTCACCGCCCGTCCTGGGAGGAGCCGCGCCCGCGCCTGCCAGCGGCGGCTCCGCACCGCCTGCCGGCCGCGGCGCCTCGGGCATGTCTGGGCGCGCGCACGCAGCCTCTCCTCAGATTTCAAGCAAACACTCTGCCGTGTCATTGCCATGGCGCCCGCCATATGTCACGAGTCAGCCTTACCTCGAAGCGCAGCAAAATCATCCCCAAACCTCTTTGTGCTCCAAAAGCCTTCTTGTAAAGCATAAAAACACCCCTGCCACCCTGCCATCCCTTCAGCTACCCCACATGCAAGATTCCACTCGCCCTTTGCCCCTGAACATTACTCCTTACAAATAGCTCGCATGCAAAATCCCGCAGATTCGTAATCCTCTAGCTGTCTCCCATGATCTATGCTCCTACTGCTCAGTCACTGCTTTGCAGGACCCGCATGTGTGCATACAGAGTGGGGGGGTTGTCAGCCGCTGGGTATGACCGAAGAGGTAACTGCGCCGACGGCGCTCCCCACGGCGATGGAATCAGCGGTCAGTGCCCAAAGGAGGCCAGGGGCCTGCGACTAAGGGCGCTTGCTCTGCGGCGTTGCGAGCAGGGATGTACGCCATGCATGCCCCGAAGGGCGGGCGCCCCATATGCTGGCCTGCCCGTGCGCGGTTAGCACACAGACAGGCCCGCCGCATGAAATAACAAAGGAGCACACAACAGCATGGATTGATGGCGGTCTGTTATGTACATCCCATGCAAACCAGGTCAAGGGCCTGGCTCCTTGTTCCTGGTACCGTCACTAACAGGATAGTCACCCCTTGTGTTGCCCACACTGCTCTACAGGGCTGGCAGTGCTTGTCAGCCCACGCAGCTGCACCTTCATCGCCTTCGCTGTCATCTGCGCCCGAGTCGATGCCGCCAGCGTCGCTGTCTTTGCTGTCCTCGCTCATCTCGCCGCGCGCAGGGCCGTTTGCAGCTTCCGCGCCACCACCCGGTGCGCCGTCCGCTGCAGACACCTGCAGGGCAAAAGCATGTGTCGGCTACTTGGCGCGTCGTAACAGTTCAGTGATGGTGCACCCACACTGGTGCCAAGGCACGCATACACCGGCGCAGCACTGACCCAACAGCATTGACAGGAGGCCACGGCGCACGTGGTGCTCTGCCAGGTGCACGACTTTGCGCTTCACGCCACTGCCCACCTTCCTGCCCGCCCTGATTGACGAACGCTTGAGGTGCCTAATCTTCCCACACATAAGCAATTATCGAGCTGCGTTGCGGTGCACGTCAGGCCAGGCATGGCGTCAGCGCACCCGCGCTGCTACGCATCCGCCTGTCTACACGTCCACGAATGCCAACGCTCGTATTCCTGGTGCTCAACCGGGGGGCACCTCCTGCCGCAGCTCCGCCAGCCGCGCCTCCAGCGTGCTCAGGCGCTCCGCCGCAGCGGGGCCCGCGCGCTCGGCGGCATCGCTGCTGCTGTCCGCGCGGTCCCCGCGCTCTGCGGCCGCCACGGCAGGCGCATCCTCCAGCGGCGCGCCAGCGCCGCGCGCCAGGTCCTGCTTGCGGTCGCGGCCAGGAAGGGATTGAAGGTCGTGTAGGAGAGCTGAGACTTGCATGCGTGCCAGTGTAGCAACACGCTGAGGGGAGGGCATCAGAATCCGTGTGGCCTGGCGCGATGTCGCGCGCGTGCGGCGCGCCTGCATGAGCGCGGCCAGGCCGGTGGCGGCCTGCTCCAGCCGCGCGTCGACCACGGGCGGGTAGCGCACGCCCAGCGTGTGGTACAGCTTGAAGTTGACGAACTGCAGCAGCGTGGAGTAGAAGTCCAGGAAGGTGAGCATCACGCGGTAGTCCACGTCGCTCGGCAGCACCTGCGCGCGCGCGTGGGTATGTGGCGCGACGCCGTGCGCGCACACTGCGGCCGATCAGCCTGCTCTGTGCGCTTGCAGCAGGCCTGGCACAGGCGCCTTTGCCGGCCGTACATAACACAGGGCTGAGGATGTGCTTTTCGTGTGAGTCAACGGCATGAGCAGAGAACGCAAGCCCCCGGAAAGCCTGGGAAGCCAAGTGACAGACTTAGCGCCTAGGTGCAGACAGTGCGCACTACAACCCCCATGGTGCAGCACTGTCCATGCTGAGGCACAAGTGCGGGCACACTCGCAGTCGTCTCACGCCAAGCAAACCAGATCGCCCGGGCGGGCAGGCACCTGCGCGAGCGCGTGCGGCACGAGCCAGGTGACGGGCTGGCCCAGCACGTCCGCCTGCAGGTAGAAGCCCTTGACGCTGACAAACACGCGCCGCAGCGCGTGCGTGCGCACCAGCCACGCCTGCCACTCCAGCGCCAGCCGCCGCGCGGTCTGCGCGCAGCGCACCCGAAATATGTATTAGTCCATCATTCTCTGCTTATACGTTAGTGGTGATCACCAGCAGGCACACGCTCAACTCCCACTACATGTGCAGCGCAAGGTGCTGTAACACATCAGCTCCCAACTGATAATTCTACAACGTGTGTACTCAACGACCGGGGACGTGTGGCAACACGCAAAACCTGCACTCTGTAAATGATCTGAATCTGGCCCTCTGCGGACAATGCTCTGAATCTGACCCTCTCCAATCACCAAAAGTCAGGAACGCACAAGCAGAGACATGCAGGGCAAGTGAGGCAGCAATGAACCGTCCCGGCAAAGGACTGCATGCACGCACCCACTCTACAAGCCTGCCATTTTACGGCTAAACATCAAACACCAGGACAGGACATAACACATGGCGTTTGACATGACAGCACATGCTGACATGGCAGCACATGCGCCAGCTAAACTCCTGATGCATGTATAGACGCGCCTGCACGGCCTTGCCGGGGATGTTGTGCCGCTTCTCAGCGGGCAGCGTGGCGAACAGGTGCACCAGCGACAGCGGGTCGTCCAGGTCGCGCAGCGCGTCGACAAACGATGGGTACCTGCCGCGCCGCATGGGAGGTGGAGGTAGGCACGAGAGCTCCACTGTAACAGGATCCTGAGGCAAAGAACCACGAGCGCAAGCGAGAGTGGCTCCCCCAAGGTGCACGGCGTGTCTGCAGCGTACAGACGTCACAAAGCAAATGGGGCAAGGGTAAGCAGCAGCAGGGCCAGGTGGTACCACATAGGGGATGCATGATGAACACATGCGCTGCACATACGTTGCGCTATACTTGAATAACAAGCGTTGCTTGGCAGACGTGCTGGCTGCAAGCCTTTGATAAGCAACAGGATAGACAGCCAACGTGCACCACTACCCCTTAACAAGTGTTCCCTCAAGAGATGCAACACACCACAATATATTGCATGCTACAAGCTTACGAAGCACGGCGGTGCAGCCATAAGCAGCATTGCACCAAAGAAAGGCGCGTTTACGGCGCACCGCTCGCGCACGAGGTGGTCCAACCGGTGCGTTGGCCGGCGTGCCGCCAACTGCTCTGCTAATGCACGATTTTGTTTGTTACGTGCGCGCCGGATCTTGCGCTCGTACGCATACGCCTCTCTGCAGGAGGTGCAGCAGCCGGACTTACTCAAGGGGTAGGAAGGGGTAGAAGCCCTGGTTGAGCAACTGTGCAAGCATAGATGTGTACTGACCACACAGCAGTGCACAAGCCAACCTCAGGTTATCACCACGGCTCATAAGCATACATTGGGTACAAAGCAGGCAATACCGTAACAGCCGCCGAGGCGATCATGCGCGGGCCGCGCCTGAACTTATTCAGCAGGGGTTCATGGGCAAGGTAGTTGATGTCCTTGATGTGATAGTAGGTCTTGTTCTGGCCCTGCGTCTTCTTGCGCGGCTCCCGGGGGTGGATGCCCTTCAAGATGCACAGCCGCCTGCACACGCGTTAAGTCAGTTTACGTGGTGCCGCTTGCTTGCTCTCTGCAGGGGTATAGAAGTGCAGCAGTGCAAAGGACCAACATAAGCAAGACCAGCATGGAGCCGCCACCTGAACTCTGAGAGCTTGAGCTGCAGCTTCTTCAGCGCCTGGTTGCGCGTGATATACTGCACCGCATTGCCAGCCTGACCCTGCGCAGCGGGACTCGAGCGCACCTCAGCACACAAACAAGAGCGTGGCTGCAGCAACAAGACAAAAAAACCATGGTTGCCAGCTTGTCACGGCTTGCGGGTGGGCAGACGCACCCGCTTCTTCTCCCTCATCCTTGCCACTTCCCCCGCTGCAAATACTTTGCCGCCGCCGCGTCTTGAAGAGTCAAGAGCAAATTGCTCTCAAAAGACGGCTTGTTTAGGGCTGGGCGGGGTGAGCCTCCCTTGGGTGGAGTCTTGAGGCAATGCG
>JAABUR0100005854.1_pt1 | contig 15398 bp, 15 predicted proteins | sample 5560091 | NCBI WGS metagenome assembly JAABUR01 (sample SAMN10711879, study PRJNA513375) | rock metagenome | isolation source: Antarctica rocks | place: Antarctica: Victoria Land, University Valley sud
CCGGTGACGCCGGCGCCCGCGCCGACGCCGACGCCGAAGACCTATTCGATGTACGAGCTGACGGTGCGCTTCGGCGACGCCAGCGGTTCGGATCGCCAGTCGCTCGAGCGCCTGCAGCCACTGCCCTCGGCCGCTGAGCCGGTGCTGATCTACCTGGGCGTGCTCAAGGACGGCAAGACCGCCGTCTTCCTCGTCGACCACGGCGTCCAGGCGATCGGCGACGGCGACTGCCGGCCGAGCCCGGACGAGTGCGAGACCATCCGGCTCCGCGCCGGGGACACGGAGTTCATCGACGTCAAGGACGAGGCGGGCGCGGTCACGGCGCAGTACCAGCTCGATCTCCTGAAGATCCACCGGACCAGCACGACGTCGGCCAGGGAGGCGAAGGCCAGCTCGAAGGCCGGCCAGCGCCTCCTGAGGGCCCGCGTCAGCGACGACGGCCCCAAGGAGTACCGCTGGGACGACGCGACCGGGACGCTCGAGAAGCGCCCCGGCCGCGCGCTGCGCGGGACCTTCGGGCGCACCGCGGTCGCGCTGCCCTAGCCGCCTCGCGGATCGCCGCGCCCGGGAGCCGAAGTACGCTTCCCGGCGTGTCGCTGCGCGTCATCACCGCCGGGGAGAGCCACGGTCCCGGGCTGACCACGATCGTCGAGGGGCTCCCCGCCGGGCTCCGGCTCGACCGCGACGCGGTCAACCGGGACATGGCGCGACGCCAACTGGGCCACGGCCGCGGCGGCCGCATGAAGATCGAGAAGGACACCGCCGAGGTCACCGCCGGCGTCCGCCACGGCCGCACGCTCGGCGGTCCCGTCGCCCTCCAGGTCGCCAACCGCGACTACGCCAACTGGGAGGAGCGGATGAGCCCCTGGCCGGTGGAGGCCGACGTGGCCGAGGTGCACCTCCCGCGCCCGGGCCACGCGGACCTCGCCGGCGTGTGGAAGTACGGGTTCACCGACGTGCGCGACGTGCTGGAGCGCGCGAGCGCCCGCGAGACCGCCGCGCGCGTCGCCGGCGGCGCGCTGGCCAAGGCGTTCCTGCGCGCCGTCGGGGTCGAGGTCGTCTCCCACGTCACGCAGATCGCCTCGGTGCGCGCCCCCGACCCCGGCGAGCTGGCGTTCGAGGACTTCGCCGCGGTCGACGAGTCGCCGGTGCGCTGCCTGGACGCCGAGGCGAGCGCCGCGATGGTGCAGGAGATCAACGTGCTGCGCAAGCGCAACGAGTCGCTCGGCGGAGTCTTCGAGCTGCGCGCGTTCGGGCTCGCGCCCGGCCTGGGCTCGCACGTCTCGTGGGAGGAGCGGCTCGACGGCCGCATCGGCATGGCGCTGCTCTCGATCCAGGCGCTCAAGGGCGTCGGCCTGGGCGACGGGTTCGACCTCGCCGGCCGCCCCGGCTCCGAGGCCCACGACGAGATCTTCTACGACGCCGAGCGCGGCTATCACCGCGAGACCAACCGCTCGGGCGGCATCGAGGGCGGGATGACGACGGGCGAGCCGCTGATCGTGCGCTGCGCGATGAAGCCGCTGCCGACGCTGACCAAGCCGCTGCGCTCGATCGACATCGCGACCCGCGAGCCCGCGCAGGCGCTGCGCGAGCGCACCGACTCCTGCGTGGTCCCGGCCGCCGGCGTCGTGGGGGAGGCGATGCTCGCGATCGTGCTGGCGGGCGCCTACCGGGAGAAGATCGGCGGCGACCACATCGAGGACGTGCGGGCGGCGCTCGCCGCCTACGAAGAGCGGATCGGGTGGAAGCGGCGGCGGCCGTAGGCGGGCGCGCGCTCGTCTTCATCGGGTTCATGGGCGCCGGCAAGACGACCGCCGCCCGTGCGGCGGCGGCGGCGCTCGGCGCCCGCGCCGTAGACTCCGACGCGCTCCTCGAGGAGCGCCTGGGGCAGCCGATCGAGGACTACTTCGCCGCGGAGGGCGAGAGCGCGTTCCGGGTGCTAGAGGAGCAGGTCGTGTGTGAGCTGCTCGAAGCGCCGCCAGGCCCGGTGATCTCGCTGGGCGGCGGCGCGACCGGCTCGCCGCGCGTGCGGGCGGCGCTGACCCGCCACGTCGTCGTGCTGCTCGACGTCGACCCGGTCACCGCGTGGCAGCGGGCCGGAGGGCGCCGGCCGCTGGCGCGCGACCGCGAGCGCTTCGAGGCGCTCTACGCCGAGCGACGGCCGCTCTACGAGGGGCTTGCCGACGTCGTGCTGCCCGACTCGGCCCGCGAGGTGGTGCGGCGCGCGGTGCCCGCGATCGCCGCGCTCCCGCCGGGCGCGCGGATGCTGTGGGCACGCAGCGCTTCGGGCGCCTACCCGGTCTACGTGGGGGAGGGCGTGCTCGACGCGGCGCCCCGGCCGCGCGAGGGGCGCGCCTTCCTGGTGACCGACGCGACGGTCGGGCCGCTCTACGCGGCGCGGGTGGGCGACGTGGCCGCCACCGTGACGATCCCGCCCGGCGAGGCGGCGAAGACGTGGGAGCAGGCGGGCGGCGTGCTGCGCGAGCTCGCCGCCGCCGGTATGGCGCACGACGACCACGTCCGCGCCCTCGGCGGCGGCGTGGTGGGCGATCTCGCCGGCTTCTGCGCGGCGACCTACCAGCGCGGCGTGCCCGTCGTCCAGCTCCCGACCACGCTGGTCGCGCAGGTCGACTCCGCCTACGGCGGCAAGACCGGCGTCGACCTGCCGGAGGGCAAGAACTACGCGGGCGCCTACCACCAGCCCGCGGCCGTCCTGGCCGATCCGTCCGTCCTCGCCACGCTGCCTCCGGCGGAGCTGGCCGCCGGCTGGGCGGAGGTCGTCAAGACCGCGCTGATCGCCGGCGGCGGGCTGTGGGAGCGCATCCGCCGCGGCGACGACGCGGTCGACGCCGACCTCGTGCTGGCCTGCGCGCGGACCAAGCTCGCCGTCGTCGCCGAGGACGAGCGCGACGCCGGCCGCCGCCAGGTCCTCAACCTCGGCCACACGGTCGGCCATGCGATCGAGACCGCGACGGGCTACACGCGCTACCGCCACGGCGAGGCGGTCGGCCTGGGTCTGCTCGCCGCGCTGACGCTGTCCGGACAGCCGGCGCTGCGCGAGGAGGTCGCCGGGCTGCTCGCCGCGCGCGGGCTGCCGACGCAGCTCGATCCCGCGGTCGACCAGCCGGCGGTGCTGGCCGCGCTGCAGGGCGACAAGAAGCGCCGCGGTGGGCGCGTCGGCTTCGTGCTGGTCGAGGCGCCGGGCGACGTGCGCACCGGCCGCCCCGTGCCGCCCGACGAGATCGCCGCGGCTCTGGGAGAGTTGGGCTGCCGATGAAGAACCGCGTGGCCGTCATGCACGGCGTGAACCTCGACGCGCTCGACCGCCGTCCGGCCGAGCACTACGGCGGCCTGACGTTCAGCCGGCTGGAGCTGCAGATCGGCAGCTTCGCGCGGGCGCTCGGGCTGGAGGCGCGCTTCTTCCACACCAACCACGAGGGCGAGTACGTCGAGGAGCTGCACAAGGCCGGCGACTACGCCGACGGGCTGCTGCTCAACCCGGGCGCCTGGACGCACTACGCGTGGTCGCTGCGAGACGCGGTCGAGCTGGCCGGGCTGCCCGCCGTCGAGGTCCACCTCTCCGACGTCAAGCGGCGCGAGCCGTTCCGCGCCGTGTCGGTGCTCGAGGACGTCTGCGTCGCGAGCGTCAGCGGGCAGGGCGTCGACGGCTATCGCGTCGCGCTCGAGCGGCTCAAGGCGGCGATGTGAGCCGCGCGGACCGCGTCGCCGCGCGGCTCGCCGAGCGCGAGGTCGACCTCCTGCTCGTGACCGACCGGGTCAACGTGCGCTACCTCACCGGCTTCTCCGGGAGCAACGGACTGGCGATCCTCGGGCCCGACACGCGCCGCTTCCTGACCGACTTCCGCTACGTCGAGCGTGCCAAGGCGGAGGTCGGCGGGTTCGACCTGCAGCCCGCGCCGCAGGAGCTGCGGGTGGCGCTGGCGGAGGGCTGGCCGCCGGGTCCGCTGCGCGTCGGCTTCGAGGATCAGCACGTCTCGGTGCGGCGCCACGCGGAGCTGCGCGAGACGCTGCCCAACCGCATCGAGCTGGTCGCGTGCGGCGGGCTGGTCGAGGCCGAGCGCGCGGTCAAGGAGCCCGCCGAGCTGGCGGCGATCGGTGCGGCGGCCCGGCTGGTGGACGAGATCTACGCCTGGCTGCTCGACTGGGGACTGGTGGGCCGCACCGAGCGCGACGTGGCGCTCGCGCTCGAGCACGAGATGCGCGTGCGCGGCGCCGAGGACCCCAGCTTCCCCTCGATCGTCGCGGCGGCGGAGAACGGCGCCCTGCCGCACGCCATCCCGCGCGACGTCGCGATCCCGGAGCGCACGCTGGTCACGCTGGACATCGGCGCCAGGCTGGACGGGTACTGCTCGGACTGCACCCGCACGTGGGCGACCGGGCCGCTCGACGACGACCTGAGTGAGCTGTACGCGACGGTGCTGCACGCCCAGGAGACGGCGCTCGACGCCGTCCGCCCCGGGCCGGAAGGGCGCGAGATCGACGCGATCGCCCGCGACCTCATCACCGCTGTCGGGCACGGCGAGCACTTCGGCCACGGGCTGGGCCACGGGGTGGGGCTGGACATCCACGAGGCGCCCCGGCTGGCCCGCACGGCGGAGGGCCGGCTGGTCGCCGGCAACGTCGTCACGGTCGAGCCAGGCATCTACGTGCCCGGCCGCGGGGGAGCGCGCATCGAGGACCTGGTGGTGGTCACCGAGGAGGGCCACGAGGTGCTCAGCGGCACGCCGAAGGCACTCACCGAGGTGGGGTAGAGACCCATCGCGCGGCCAGCCGGTCTCAAGCCGTCGTATGCGACGGCCGATAACCAGCGCGATGGAACTCCGAGCCCGCATCCCCTCCCCCTGCGCCGCGCCGCCATGATGGTCGCGCTGCTCGCACTGGTCGCCCCCGCTACGGCCGGGGCTGCGCCGCACGCCCATGCCGCCAAGAAGAAGGTCAAGGCGCCGGTGGTCACCAGCGTCTCACCGCTCGACGTGGCGGTCGGCGAGACCCTCACGATCCGCGGCAGGAACTTCATCAGCGGGCGCGGCAAGAACACGGTCGTGTTCAAGCGCGACGGCGCCCGTGCGGTGTTCGCCAAGGCGGAGATCGGCACCAAGAAGATGCTGTCGCTCAAGGTGCCGGCGTCGCTCCAGGAGTTCTTCGGGCTCAGCAAACGGCGAGCCGCAGCCGACGCGGTTCCGCATCCGCGTGCTGTCGCGCCGCTTCGCCAAGAAGTTCACGAAGGACAGGCTCTCCCCGATCGTGCACGCGCCGCGCCCGCCCCAGGCGGTCGTGCCGACCGAGGCCCTCCCTGACGGGGACTGCGACGGCGACGGCGCCAGGAACCGGAGCGACGCCGACGACGACAACGACGGCCTGGCCGACGGCGTCGAGCTCTCCCTCTCGCTCGACCCGTGCAAGGCCGACACCAACGGTGACGGCGTGCTCGACAAGTGGCAGTTCGACTGCGACCGCAACGGCGTCCGCAACCGCGACGAGTCCGACGACGACAAGGACCTGCTCGGCGATGGCGCCGAGACGCAGATCGGCACCGACGCGTGCGTCGCCGACACGGATGGCGACGGAGTCGAGGACTGGTACGAGTGGCGTTCCGCGCTCGATCTCAACGACGACGAGTACCAGCAGTCCAACGGGCTCATGGCCTACCCGTACAAGACGCCCTACCCCAACCCGGGCTTCGCCGACGGCGGCACCGACTACGACGGCGACTCGCTGACGCTCAAGGAGGAGTACGACCTCTGGGTCTACACCTACAGCGCGACGCACACCGATCCCCGCAGCCTCGACGCGCTGTCGTACTCCGACTGCGAGCAGTACTCCCGCTCCGTCCGCATCAGCGGCGGCGCGCACGACGGGCGGCGCGTGCCCACGCTGAGCGCTACCAACTACGACAAGCACGACGAGTTCCTGGCGTGGGCGATGGCGACCGGCTACCGCAACGTGATGCTCGCGCCGCCGGGACCGTGGTGGCACGAGACGTCGTCGCTCAGCTCCTACGGGCTGTTCGACATGAACCGCAACGGCTCCGAGTCGGGCGCCGAGGTCAACTACTTTGACGTCCGCCCCGACGGCTACCTGTCCGACGACGAGCGCGACGAGGACGCCGACGGGCTCACGAACTACGACGAGACCCACGGGCGCATGCTGCCCGCGTACTGGAGGGGCTGCTACGCGGAGGCGGAGTTCCACATCGGCTACGCCGGGACCAGCCACTTCAACGCCGACTCCGACGGCGACGGCGTGCGCGACGGCGCCGACGACCAGGACCACGACGACATCCCCAACGTGATGGAGCTCAGCCGCATCGCGGCCTCCGGCCTCGGCGATCGCGAGCCGGGCAAGCTCTGCACGCCGCGGACGACGCCCCCCCCGCCCCGGACCCCGCCAACAACCACCCCAACGCCTACGGCCGCGTCAACCCGTTCAACCCGTGCCTGCCGAACAGCTACTCGCGCACCTGCCCGAAGATCGTCAACGGTGGCACCGGCGCGCCGTTCGACGGCTCCCCGAACTGGTACTCCCTCAACTGACGCTCGCCAGCACGCTGCGTCGCGCCGAGGCCCGCTCCTTTGAGCGGGCCTCGGTCGTTTGGGACCCGCCACTTAGCCTCGATCCACCGGCGTGTATGGCTCGTTTTGTCCGCTGGTAGACGAAGAATGACCTCCTGAGCAGGCAGGAGGCGGCTGTGTCGGGCAGTCGCGGCCCGCGTCAGGAGGTCACCTTCATGGTGCAGCATGGCGGGTTGGCTGGACTGGACGGCGTCGCGGTCGAGTTCGACGATGAGCGCGCGGTCGCCGATGCTGGGATCGTGCTGGCCGCGACGCTCGCGCGGCGGCTGGGGATCGAGACGCTGGTCGATCAGACCGTCGATCTCGGCGAGCGTCCCGGCGCGGCGAACGCGGGCGCGAAGGTCATGACGCTGATCTCGGCGATGGCGCTCGGCGCAGACTGCATCGATGACTGCGACCTGCTGCGCGCCTGGCCGGACTGGTCAGGTACTCGGCCACCCGGTCGCGGCGCCCTCGACGCTCGGCACGTTCCTCAGGTCGTTTACGTTCGGGCACGTCTGCCAGCTCGACCGCGTGCTCGGCGAGACGCTCACGCGCGCATGGGCGGCGGGCGCCGGACCGGGCGACGATCGACTGGTTGTCGATGTCGACTCGTTCGTCGGCGAGGTTCACGGCCGCGGCAAGCAGGGCGCGGCGTTCGGCTACACCCGCGTTCGCGGCTACCACCCACTGCTGGCCACCCGCGCGGACACCGGCGAGGTGCTGCACATCGGCCTCAGGAAGGGGTCGGCGAACACCGCGCGGGGCATGCTGCGCTTCACAGACGAACTGATCGCCCGCGTCACGCGCGCCGGCGCGAGCGGCCCGAAGCTGCTGGACGCCGACTCGGGGTTCTGGTCGGGCGCAACGTTCGATCGTCTGGACCGCGCGGACTGGCAGTTCTCGATCGGCGTTCGGCTGCAGCCCAACGTTCGCGCGGCGATCGAGCAGATCAACGAGACCGCGTGGACGACGCTGGATGACTACCCGCCGACGAGCATCGCCCAGATCGCCGAGACGACGCTGAACGGGCGGCGGCTCGTCGTTCGCCGTGTCGGAACGTTAGACCGCCAAGGCGAGCTGCTGCCGGCCTGGGAGCTGTTTCCCTTCGCGACCAACCGCGCCGACGCGCTCGCGATCGTCGAGGCCGAGCACCGCCAGCACGCCGTCGTCGAACTCGCGATCCGCGATCTCAAAGACCAAGCGCTCGCGCACTTCCCATCCGGCAAGTTCACCGCAAACGCGGCCTGGACGGTCATCGCTTGCCTGGCGCACAACCTGCTGCGCTGGACCTCGGTGCTCGGCCTGCCCGGCCAAACGATCCGCGCCGCCCGGACCGTCCGCCGCCGGCTGCTCGCCCTCCCCGGCCGGCTGACCCGGACCGCCCGGCGCTGGACACTGCACCTCCCGGTCCGCTGGCCCTGGCAGCGCGCGTTCATCGAAGCGCTCACGCGCAAGTCAAGTAGCGATTCGTGGTGTAGCTCGGGATCGTCGGTAAGGCGCGTTGGTTCCTCAGGCGGCGCTGAGGGCGGGCACCTCCTTGTTGATCTCCTTGGGTGAGTGATCGTTCTCGTCCAGGACGGCCGAGAGAGATTCTTGGGAGAGGTAGCGGCGGCTGACGAGCCATTCGTCTCTTTGAAGGACGCCGTGGTGTCAAGGGGCGTTGGTGGCGGGGTCCGGTCCTCCTCTCGCGGTCGCGGCAGTGGGTGCTGAGTTCTCTTTCGGCGCTTGGCGGCGCACGTTGTCGGTTGCAGCTGCCCCGGCTTCTCAGATCGTTTGTGGGCCTCAGGTGGCCAGACGAATGGAGGAGCTTGCCGGGACAGGATCGGTCGCGCGTGGTGCGCTGGGCTTGAACGGCTGCTGGAGTGCGAGGACGTGCCAGGCGGCGATCAGGACCTTGCGGGCGACGGCGGCCTTGGCGGGGTTGGCCTTGCCGTGGCGGTGCTTGATGTCGGTGTAGAGCTCGTGCCAGGGGTTGTTGGGCCGCCAGGCTTGCTGGGAGGCTTCGACGGCGGCCCAGCGCAGCGTGTCTGGCCCGGCCTTGGAGAGACGGCCGGTGCGCGAGCTTTGGCCGGATTGCTTGATCCTCGGGGCCAGGCCGGAGTAGCCGACGAGCTTGCGCGCGGACGGGAAGCGCGAGATGTCGCCGATCTCTGAGGCGATCGTGAGCCCGAGCAGCTCGGCGACCCCGGGGATGCTCATCAGCAGCCGGGCGCGCTCGTCGGAGCGGGCAAGCGGCCGCAGCTCGCGCTCGAGCGGCGCGAGCTGGCGGTCGAGATCGTCGATGACGCCCAGCAGCGTGGCGAGCGAGGTTCGCCAGACGTCGGGGACGCCGTGCTCGGCGAGCTCATCGAGCGCGCCGGGCTGGCGCAGCGCGGTCAGGTTGCGCCGCAGGCCCCACTGCGTGAGCAGCCCGAACGTGCGGTTGATCGACGAGGTCCGCAGCCGGATCAGGTGCGAGCGCCGGCGCAGCCGCTCGCGGATCGCGCGGTCATCGAGCGGCGGCACCCAGACCGTCGGGACCAGATCCCGGCGGACCAGGTCGGCGAGCACGCGCGCGTCGACGCGGTCGGTCTTGCACGCCAGCGGCGCGATCGCCTTGACCTTGCGGGCATCGGCGACCTCGATCGTCCAGCCGCACTCGGCCAGCCGGTCGCGCACCCAGACCGCCCCGCTCATCATCTCGATGCAGCCCCGCACGTCGGGACCGAGCCGGGCGACCAAGCGGGTCAAGCCGTCCTCGTCGGCCGAGATCACGCCCTCGGTCAGCTCGCCGGCCGCGGTCAGCGCGCACCATGCCGCGCGGCGGGTGCCCCAATCGATGCCGAGATACTGCACGTCTGCCTCCTCGCGTCGAAGCGGTTGCTCTGGCATGCGCCGAGTCTTCGGCGCGGGGAGGACAGAACCGCGCGCGCGGCGCTGCCGCGTCCTTCATGACAGTCGTTCTGCTCGATCAGCATCGCGCCGGCGAGGCGGATCAGCGCGGCGTCGTTGGGGAAGATCCCGACGACGTCGGTGCGCCGCCCGATCTCGCGGTTGACGCGCTCGAGCGGGTTCGTGCTGCGCAGCTTGGACCAGTGCTCGCGCGGCAGCGCGTAGAAGCCGAGCAGGTCGCTCTCGGCGTTGAGCACGAGCTCGGCGACCTTCGGCGCGATCGGCTGCAAGCGCTCGACGACTTCGGCGAGCCGCTCGCGCGCTTCCTCACCCGAGCTGGCGGTGAAGATGCCGCGGATCGCGGCGGAGATCATCGGCTGCTGGCTCTTGGCGCAGTGGCCGAGCATGTTGCGCAGGAAGTGCACGCTGCAGCGCTGCCACGGGCTCCCGAGCACTTGGCCGATCGCGGCCTTCAGGCCCTCGTGGCAGTCCGAGACGCACAGCTTGACGCCGTGCAGGCCGCGGGCCCGCAGGCCGCGCAGGAACTCGCGCCAGAACGCCTCGGTCTCTGACTCGCCGACGTCGAGGCCGATCACCTCGCGCCGGCCGGTCTCGTGCACGGCGTAGGCGATCACCAGGCACTTTTGGCGCACACCGCCGCGCTCGCGGACCTTCTCGATCTTGCCGTCCAGCCACAGGTACGGGTAGCGGCCCTCAAGCGGGCGCTCGCGGAAGATCCGCACCTGCTCATCCAGGCCGCGGCACAACCTGGAGACCTGATCCTTCGACATCCCGGAGATCCCGAGCTGCTCGACGAGACGGTCGACCTTCCTGGTGCTCACGCCGTTGACGTAGGCCTCCTGCACGACGGCCACAAGCGCCTGCTCAGCGCGTCGACGCGGCTCGAGGAAGCTCGGGAAGTACGAGCCCTGGCGGAGCTTCGGGATCGCCAGCTCGACCGCGCCGGCACGCGTGTCCCAGCCGCGCGGTCGATAGCCGTTGCGCTGGCTCGTGCGCTCGGCCGGGGCGACCTCGCCGAGCCCGGCACCGATCTGGCTACTCACCTCGACCTCCATCAGCTCGGCCACCATCCACGCCACCGACTCGCGCACGACATCGGCGTGCTCGCTGCTCATCAGCTTGTCCGCCAGCTCGGCAGCGGTCATCCTCCGCTTCTCGGCCATCGTGGTGCTTCTCCTTCGTCGATCTGTGACAGGACCGACGATTCTGAGGCCCGCGGTGGCCGACCCTCTTCAGGACCAGCTCGGCGCGCCCGCTACACCACTTCTACAGACTTGACCCTCGTCCGGAGCGAGCGTGAACCCGGTGCAGCGGAGACGCCCGCATGTCTCGACTGCGGCGGAGCTCGCCGGCGTACAGCGGCATCTCCTTCCCGCCGTGTGGTTCGCGGCGGGTCCGGAGATCGCCGAGCGCGCCGGCGTGCCGCTCGAGCGCATGGTGGCCATCTCTCGCCGTGGGGAACGGCGAAGGGGCGGCCCGATGGCCGCCCCTCTCGCTGAGACTAGGATCTCTCTTCGGGCTACTTCAGGAGTTCGATCTCCTCGAACACCAGACCGGCGGCTGTCGCGTTCAGCTCGGCCTCGTGCACCCGGGCGCCGGGCACCAGGTCTGCGGTCGAGCACCGGCTACCGTCCTCGTGCGATTCGTCCTCGTCGTCGCCGTCAACGTCACCGTCGTTGTCGGTGTCGCCATGGTCGTCATCGGAGGCGTCGCCGTCTCCCGGCCCGGAGCTCTCGTTGCTCTCGTCGCCGTCCTCGCTCGCCGTGCCGGCCGGGTTGTCGTCGTCGTGGTCTGCCTCCTCGGAGTCCTCGGTCTCGCACTCGATCTCCGTGGCGGTGGTCACGAGCCCGGTCACGGACGTGCCGCTGGCCAGGCGGATCGTGAGCAGCCTGCTGTTCTGGTCGAACGACGCGACCGTGCCCGCCTGCTCGTCGCCATCGTCGGTGCCGTCGTCGTCGGTGTCGGGATCGGTCGGGTCGTTGCCCGTCCGGTCCTCACCGGCGTTGTTCAGGTCGTCGTGGTCGCGGTCCTCGCGGCCGTCGAAGCGGCCGTCATCATCGGAGTCACGGTCACTGGGGCTGGTGCCCTCGTCCATCTCGTTCTCGTTGTCCACGCCGTCGCGGTCGCGGTCCTCGTCATCGTCCTGGATGCCGTCGCGGTCTGTGTCCTTGCGGCGCGGGTTGGTCTTGGAGCGGTACTCGCCCAGGTTGGTCAGACCGTCACGGTCCTTGTCCTGGCGGGCGCTCTTCTGCTTCGTCGAGAGCTTGTACCTCTTCTCCCACCGGTCGGGCAGACGGTCGTGGTCACGATCCTGCGACTTCGCGCCGGCAGCAGCCGGCATGACCAGCACCGCGAGCAAGCTGAGCATGAGTCCAAGTCTTTTCATGTCTTCTCCTTCGGCTGCGCCGGATCCCTCATCGATGTCCCGCGGCTTGGGGTGGACGGATGTTGGCAGGCGTCTGGTTGTGATTTCAGCCCTGAAACACGTACGGCGGCTTGAACCTCACGCCGTAAAACTGGGCTATTCGTCGAGAGCAGCGAGCGGGGGGTCGCCGGCGTCCGGGGAATCGGCATCAACAGGCTCTCCGCTCCCGTCACCACTTCTTCCGGGGCTGGTCACTCCGCTGGATGTCGGATCGTCGCCACTCCCTTGGCCGGACGACCCGGCCTCGTAGCCACCGTCTCCACCATCACCAGAGCCTGAGTCCCCGCCGCCGAAGCCGGAGTGATCGTCGTCGGACGAAGGCGCCGAGGCGTCGTCGTCGTCGCCTGCGCCCCCGGAATCCCGGGCGTCGCCATCGCCGCTGGCCCCATCGCGCTCACCCGCGCGCCCGCCGCGCTCACCACGGTCGCCGCGATCCACGGAGCCTCCGCCCGCTCGGCGCTCCGCGAGTCCCGGCGCGGCGGCGTCCCGCTGCGCCCGGCTGCGCCCGCCGGGTTCCGCGCGTCCGATGCGCTCGCGGTCGGCGCCCTTCGAGGCCAGGGCAGCCCGGGCCTCGCCTGAGGCGAACCCCTCGGCGCGGTCGGGTCCACCGCCGGGAGGAACGGCCACCCCGGCCACCACCGCGCCGGTCACCAGCGCCGTGGCGCACACCTTGACCACCATCGCGCCGCCCGCGCCCGCCGTGCACAGCTCGGCCACGCGGGTGGCCACCGCGCCGTCGGCGCCGTTCCAGGGGATCCTCGTGAGCAACCCGAAGGGGGCCACGACGGTGGCACCGTCGCGCAGAGTCGTCCGGGCCCGATTCAGGAGCATGCGCACCGAGCCACCCGTCACGCCGAGCTCGGTGGGGATCTCCTCGTAGCTGCGGCCCTCGAACTCACGCAGCACGATGGCGTCGCGCTGGTTTGTGGGCAGCATACCCACCGCCGCCACCACGTCGCGCAGGCTCTGGTGGCGCTCGAACGCCTGGTCGGGACGCTCCACGCGGTCGATCGTCGCGTCGAGCTGATCGTGGTCCAGCAACCCGTCCCGCAATTCGTTCAGGGCGGTGTTGTGGGCGATCCGGTAAAGCCAAGCGCGCAGCTGCATCTCGCCCTCGGAGCTACGCAGGGCGTCGTAGGCGCGCAGGAAGGCCAGCTGGACGGCGTCCTCGGAGCGCGCCTCGGACAGAATGGCGGCGCAGTAGCGCACCAGCGGCCCGCGGTAGCGGGCCACGATGGCCTCGAAGGCCCCGTCCTGGCCGGCGCGCGTGAGGTCCACCAGACGCTCGTCGGACTGCGTGCGCAGAAGCATGGCACCGGCCAGACGGGCTGAGGCAGTTAGCGCGCGAGGGGTCATGTACTCCCAAATATCGGACACAGCACGAGGCCACATGAGCGAAACGCGAAGATAAACGGACGCGCGGAGCTCCTGCCCGCACCCGGTGCACGCCGGACACTCGACAAGACCAGACGGTATGGATGTCGAGATTCACAGAGCGAGAAGGCGGATGCCGGCCACACGCGGGCCGGCGCCACATCCGAGGCCGCTGCCGCGGTCGCACCATAGGCCGCACTCAGAACCTCGTTGCCGTCCGTTGAGCCGGAGGCGAAGCCGCTGGCCAGATCGATGATCCCAAGCCGATCGTCAACCAGAACACAGCGGACAGGACAAGGCACACCCGGTAGCCCACGCGACGCCGTCGTGAAGAGATCTCCGGCGCTCCGAGACCACAAGCAACCACGTTTCAGGCCAGATCCTCCTTCGGCCTGTCGCGCAAACGGAGTGCCACCTCCGCACCCGCGCGGAAAGCACTCTCGGCGCTCCCCAGCGCACGCATGCCTTGGACGAGAAGTGTCGACCGACCCTGCCTGTGGCAGCCTCGCTATCGGACTCGGCGCGGAGGAGAACTTGTCGGTGCGTGGCGTGAAGCACGGGCAGGCACGGGCAAGCCGCTCGTCTGGGTGCTTCTACGCGAACGTCGTCTTGGGCGCTCGGACGATGCGCCGTTTGAGCGTTACGCCGGAGGCGGCCTCGAAGCGGCCATAGAGCACGTCGGGGTCGAGGTCGACCTCTCCGGGCCATTCGATCGTCTGGGTGTCGGGATTGACGCGCACCTGCTCGAACAGTTCTCGGCGTTCGCGAATCGCGGCGAAGACGCCGCCGTGCGCAAGCACGTTCGCGACGTCAACGTCCTTGACCGCCCCGTCGGAGAACGAGATACGCAGCCAGAAGCCCTCGCGGGGCTCAACTCGTTCGATCTTGATCAGGTCACTCATTGCAGCGGCTCGACGGGCTCTGGTTGCTCGTGGTCGCGCGCACGCTCCCAGTTTGCCTCCAGTTCGCTCTGGTGTGCCTCCAGCCATTCTCGCACGAGCCGCAACGCACGGCCAGGTAGAGAGCCGGCCAGCAGGTCTCCGTTCGAGATGACGATCGTCGCCTGATCGCCCGCGTAGCGCGCGTGAAAGTGCGGCGGCGGGTGGTCGGAGTAGTACATCTCGATCACGATCCCGTAGAACTCGCTGATCCGGGGCACCCCCAGATCGTCCCCCAAACCACGGACGACCACCCACACATGCTCGTCTCGAAGCGGTGCGACGCGTCCGTCCAGGGTTGGAGAAGCGCGCCGCACCGCGGCGGGCCGGTCAGAGCTGTAATCCGGCGCTGGCAGGCATCATTGGCGCCCGGCGGGCGTGGACGGCGTTGATGATCTCGGCGCTGTCGATGCCCTGTAGGTAGACCGAGGTCACGCGCAGGTTCGCGTGCCCGAGCTGGCGCTGAATTACGTTCAGCGGAACACCTTCCCGCGCCATCTCCACCGCGTGGGCGTGACGGAGCTGGTGTGGAGCGAAGCGGCGCCGCACCGAGGCTTCCGAGGCGAGGCGGCGCAGCTGAATCCGCACGGCCGGCGCGGCCCAAGGCCTGCCGCGTGTCGGTCCGTCGATGACGCAGAACAGCGACCCGATCGGCAGCGAGGTCCGATGGCCCAGCCAGGGGCGCAGCTGCTCCCAGCCCCAATCGTCCATCCCGACCTCACGGCGCCAGGCCGCCCTTGCCCTCGCGGACGAGTAGCGCGCCACGGCCCGGCTCGAGATCCTGCTCGCGCAGGTCAAGCGCCTCACTGATCCGAAGCCCCGCCCGCCAAAGCACGACGATCAACCCACGCGCCCGATCGCCGTGAACGCCTGGACCCGCCTGGCGCATCACGGCGACGATCTCCTCCACTCGCGGCGGGTCCGCCGGGTAACGCACTCCCTTGTTCCCCGGCACCCGGCCGAGGTGGAACTCGGAGGTGGTCGCGGGCGAGCGTCGTCGGCCCACCACATCGAAATCGCAACAGGACATCAGTCCCTCCCTCGTAGAACAGCGAACCCAGCCGCTCTACCAGCGAACGGGTCCGCGGGCCAGCGGCTCACCGGCGAACCGTTCGGCCACCCTTCCGCCGTTTCGCGCCGGGAGCGACAGCCAGCGCGGTTTGGTACCGGGCGCTCCTCCGCTTCGTCCTGAGC
>JAABUR0100005855.1_pt1 | contig 15394 bp, 14 predicted proteins | sample 5560091 | NCBI WGS metagenome assembly JAABUR01 (sample SAMN10711879, study PRJNA513375) | rock metagenome | isolation source: Antarctica rocks | place: Antarctica: Victoria Land, University Valley sud
TGGGCAGATCGACATGTGGATGAACCGCTCCGCATTCGAGCCGACCTTGATCGAACGGCTGGACAGAATATTCGACTCGAGCGAATGCCCACCAGCGGTCATCGTGTTCGTGGACGCGTGGACATCATACGGCGGTTCGCAATTCATCAACTCCGCAGCGACGGGCCGCTACATGGATTACCTCTGTGATGAGGTAGTGCCTTTCGTGGACAGTCGGTATCCTGCCGTTGCGAACCAGGATCATCGGGGGCTCACAGGCAAGTCGAGTGGCGGATACGGGGCGATGGTCGTCCCGATGCTCCGCCCGGATATATTCGGCGGGCTGGCATCACACGCCGGAGACGCCCTCTTCGAATGTTGCTACCAGCCAGAATTTCCGAGCACGGCCCGCATCCTGCGCGACAAGTTCGATGGCTCTTTCGAGGTCTTCTTCGAGAAATTCCGGGCCGCCGAGACGCTGGACTGGAACCTTCATATAGACCCCTGAACACGTACGCGATGGCTGCGTGTTATTCCCCTAACGGGGAGAACCCTGGCAAAGCCATCCTCCCCTTCGACATCGAGACAGGCAGGCTCATCGAGGATGAGTGGGCACGCTGGCTGGCGTGGGACCCTGTGCGGATGGCGCTCAGGCACGGTGACGCGTTCGCTGGCATGAAGCGCATTTACCTGGACGCGGGGAAGTCAGATGAATGGTTCCTCGATCTCGGGGCGACAGCTTTTGCGAAAGAGCTGTCTGAACTCGGGGTCGAGTACACGCTCGATCTTTTCGACGGAACCCACGGCGGTATCCAGTACCGTTATTCTGGGGCCATCGCGGAGCTGGCGAGGGCTCTGGCCCCCTGACACGGCTCTCTCCGTAGCGGGAGCCGATTCACCCGTTAAAATCGCGACCGCGGTGAGTTACCATGTCCGGGTGTTTCCTCGGCTCTCGGCTCCAAGATTGATAGTCGTCGCTTTCGCCGGGCTCATCTTGCTCGGGACCGTGCTGCTAAAGATTCCGGCGGCGAACGACGACGTTTCGTGGATGGATGCTTTCTTCGAGTCGGTGAGCGCGGTTACCGTGACGGGCCTCCAGGCCGTGATCCCAGCCAGGGACTTCACGCCCTTCGGGCAGGCGATCCTGGCGGTGCTCATGCAGCTGGGGGGCCTGGGGATCATGACGGCGACGACGGTTGGCGCACTCCTGATCGGCCGCCGCATGGGGTTCAGGGACCTCCTGGTCATTCGTGAGGAGCTCGCGAGCCCGGACTCCCCGCGAAACGTGGCGCGCCTGGTGGGCCAGGTAGCGCTGATAACCCTCCTCGTGGAAACGGTGGGCGCGGTGATCCTCACGATCCGCTTCGCCCTCGAAGGACACGGCCTTGGGTCCCTCGGCCTCGGACTCTTTCACACGGTGGCCGCTTTCTGCAATTCCGGTTTCGACATATTCGAGGAGGGGACCGCTTTCTACGCCGGCGACTGGACGGTCAACCTGACGTTGATATACCTGATCATAGCCGGCGGCCTCGGGTTCCCGGTACTGGTGAACCTCTATCACTACCGGAGGATACGGCGCCTGACCCTCCAGTCGAAGCTCGTGCTCATAACCACCGCCGTCCTGCTGATGGTCGGAGTGCTGAGCGTGGCGGCCCTGGAATGGACCAACCCCCTGACGCTGGGCGGCGAGCCCCTGAGTACCCGCGTCCTGATGTCCCTCTTTCAGGGGGTGACGCCCAGGACCGCCGGGTTCGCGACCGTGACCTACTCCGACATGCGCGATCCGACGCTCGCCGTGCAGGTCGCGCTGATGTTCATCGGGACCGCTCCCGTCTCCACCGGCGGGGGGATCAAGGTCACCACCCTGGCCCTCGTTTTCTTGATCTTCCTGTCCCAGGTGCGCGGCCACGAAGAGGTCTCGGCCTTCGGGCGCAGGATCCCACGCTCCCTCATCGCGAAGAGCCTCACGGTGCTCTCCCTCTCCGTGCTGCTGGTCTCCAGCGCGGCCCTGGCGCTGATGATCTCCGACGAAGTTCCTTTCTTCACCGCGCTCTTCGAGGTCACCTCGGCCTTCGGCACGGTGGGGCTATCTCTGGGCCCCGGCTACGGGCTCGCTACGGAGCTCGGCGCGTTCGGCAAACTCCTGTTGGCGTTCGTGATGTTCGCGGGTAGGGTGGGACCCATAACCATCGTCGTGGCCCTCAGCGAGCGGAGCAAACCCCGACGGTACACGTATCCGGAGGAGGACATAGCGATAGGATGAGCCGTCAGTTCGTCATAATCGGCCTCGGCCGGCTCGGGACCGCCATGATCGACACCCTCGTCTCCCTCGGCCACGACGTGCTCGGGATAGACCTCGACGAGGACCTGGTTCAGGACCTCGCGGGCGACTACCCCAACGCGCATCTGGTCGCCGCGGACGCCACCGACGATTCGGTCTTGCGGGACCTGAACGTCGCCAACTTCGACGGCGCGGCGGTCGTGATCGGGGAGGCCATGGAGGCCGGCATCCTGGCGACGGCGAACCTCAAGGAGCTGGGCGTGCCGTTCGTCGCCGCGCGCGCGACGAGCGGGCTGCACGGCCGGGTGCTGGAGAAGATCGGCGCGGACCGGATCATAGAGCCCGAGAAGGAGATGGGGGCGCAGTTGGCCCGGACGATAGCCTCCCCCGTCGTTTTGGATTACGTGGACCTCGGGGAGGACGAAGCCCTGATTGAATCAGAGGTCCCCGAAGAGTGGATGGGCAAGAGCCTGACCGAGCTGGCGCTCTCCCGCAAGAGCGGCCTGACGATTCTGGCGGTCAAGCCGAAGGGCCGGGCAGGCACCATCCCGAAGGGAGATACCGTCCTGAACGAAGGAGACGTAATCGTGGTCGGGGGGTCCAAGAAAAACCTGGACAAGTCCAAACTCCTCAACCCAAAGGGCAGATAAAGGGGACCGGCAGTGCGAACCGTGATCATCGGCGCCGGGGAGGTGGGCTTCAACACCGCCAGGATGCTCTCCGAAGAAGGGCACGATGTCGTACTCATCGAACAGGACGAGGCGCTCGTGGAACGGGCGGCCGAGCAGCTCGACGCCCTGGTGATCCGCGGCAACGGGGCCAGCCCGAGGCTGCTGGCGGAGGCCGGGATCGAGAGGTCCGACCTGTTGATAGCCACGAGCAGCTCGGACGAGGCGAACATCATCGCCTGCCTTGCGGCGAAGGCCCAGGAGGTGCCGCGCACCGTCGCCCGAATCCACAACCCCGACTACTACGACACCCGAGAGCCATTCGCGCAAAACATGCTGGGGATCGACTTCGTCATCCACACCGAGCAGATGGCGGCGCAGGAGATCAAAGCGTCCCTGCTGGTGCCTGGGGCGATCAACGTGGACACCTTCGCCGAAGGCAGCATAGAGGTCGCGGAAGTGATACTGAACGAGGGCTCCCCGGCCGTGGGTCTGGCGCTCAGGGACGTGAGGCTGCCCGAGGGCAGCCTCATGGTCGGGGTGGTGAGGCGCGGTGAGGCGCTCGTGCCCCGTGGAGGAACCGTGCTGGAGCACCGTGACCACGTCCTGCTCATCAGCGGCCGCCGACGCATCTCCGAGGCGGTCAAGGCCGTAGCCACCGACACTGCGCCGGTCAAGGACGTGACGATATACGGGGGCGGGCGCATCGGGTTGCGGCTGGCCCTGGCTCTGGAGAAGATCGGCATGTCGGTGCGGGTGATCGAGAGGGACGAAGCCCGAGCCCGTTACGTGGCCTCCCAGCTCCGGAAGGGATTCGTGCTGCACGACGAGGGCATCTCCCGGGACTTCCTGCTCCAGGAACGGGTGGACCGCACCGACGCCTTCGTCGCCGTCACCGGCGACGACCGGGCGAACTTGCTGGCCGCGATGTACGCCCGCCAGCTCGGCGCCCGGACCACGATCGCGGGCGTCAGCAGGGGAGAGTTCGCGCCGCTCGCCGACGCCCTGGGGGTCGACCTGACGATCTCACCCCGGATGCTGGCCGCCGAAGCCATACTCCGGTTCGTGCGAAAGGGGGACATCATAAACGTAACCCTCCTGGAGAGCGGCGCGGAGATGATCGAGCTGCGAGTCCCCGAGAAGTGCCGGGTCGCCGGCCGACCGCTCTCCGAGGTGGGGTTCCCCGAAGGGGCGCTCGTCGGGGCGCTCTTGCGTAACGGAGAAGTCATCATCCCCACCGGCAAAGAGACGCTCAGGCCCGGAGACGACGCGGTCGTCTTCACCGTCGAGGACGCCGTGGACGAAGTGGAGCGCGTCTTTGCGCCCTGACCGGTGAACGCGAGGGTCATCATCCGCGTCAACGCGGGCGTGGTCCTGGCCATCGGGTTCGCGCTGCTCGTACCGCTGGCGCTCTCGCTGCTCTACGGCGACGGCTCGTGGAAGAGCTTCCTGATACCGGCCGCGGGGATGATCGCGACCGGGGCCATGGCGGTGAGGGCGACCGGCCCCCTGGGCCGCAGGGCGGGATACGTCTCCAACCGGGACGTGTACCTCTCGGTGACCCTGGCCTGGACGCTCGCGGCCGTCGTCGGCGGGGTGCCTTTCCTGATCGAGGGCACTTTCGGTAGCCTGCTGGATTCCACCTTCGAGGCGATGAGCGGGTTCACCACCACGGGGGCCACGCTGCTCTCGGACATCGAGGCCGAGACGCCCTCCATCCTCTTCTGGCGCAGCATGACCCATTGGCTGGGCGGAATAGGGATAGTGGTGCTGTTCGTGGCGGTTGCGCCGCTGCTCGGGGTCGGGGCGGCCCGCCTGCTCGGGGCTGAGGTCTCGGGCCTTACCCAGCCCCGGTTGACCCCGCGCATCGCCGACACCGCCAAGGCCCTGGTCGTCATCTACCTCGCCATCTCCGTGGCCGAGACCGTTTCGCTGCTCGCGGCGGGGATGCCACTCTACGACGCCGTAATCCACACGTTCGGAACGGTGGCGACTGGCGGGTTCAGCAACAAGACCGCGTCGGTCGGGTTCTACAACTCTCTCGCCATAGAAGCGATCATCGCCTTCTTCATGATAGCTTCGGGGGTCTCTTTCTCGCTCTACTACCTCATCTACACCCGACGCCGGTTCGATGTGGTGCTTGATCGGGAACTGCTGGCGTACCTGGGGATTGTCTTATCGGCGATATTCGTCGTGTGGGGCGTACTGGTCTTCGAGGGTGATTACGGGGCTTCCTGGGACCGGGCGCTCAGGGACTCGGCGTTCACGGTATCGAGCATCATCACGACGACAGGCTTCGTGACGGCCGATTTCGACCGGTGGGATACGGCGGCCAAGATCACGCTCGTCCTGCTCATGTTCGTCGGTGGGTGCGCGGGTTCGACCGCAGGCGGCCTGAAGGTCATCCGCGTGCTGATAATCTTCCGTACGATCCTTCAGGATGTCTTTCGGATGGTGCATCCCAGGGCCGTCACCCCGTTGAAGATAGGCGGGAGCGTGGTGCCCGAGGGGGTACGGATCGCCGTGCTCGGGCTCTTCGCCGCCTGGATCGCCGTCTTCGGCGTGGCGACGTTCCTGATCGCCTTCCAGGAGGAGCTAACCCCGATCTCCTCGGCCACCGCCGTGGCGGCCACGCTCAACGACGTCGGGCCGGGGCTCGGGCAGGTCGGGGCTACCGAGAGCTTCGAGATCGTGGACCCGTTCGGTCGCGGGGTGCTCACGGTCTGCATGCTTCTCGGGAGACTCGAGATCTTTACCGTCCTGGCGCTGCTCTCCCCGGCGTTCTGGAGGCGCTGAGAGAACAGAAACTTCGCCGGAGGAACCTGCGTCCGGTTCGTTGACAAGGCCCGCTCACGGGAGTATATCTGCGGGGTAGTGCAACATGAGGCTGGAGCGCCGAACCTCCGGGTAGCGCCGGAGGGCGGGGGACCCGAAATCGGACGCGAGCGTCCTGGGGCGAATCGTCGGCACGGCCGGCGTAGGGCTTTTCTCTTTCGGCCCGAACCCGACAGCTAACCTCGCAGGCGCGGAAGAAAGGGACAACGACAGATGAACCCTGGCTGGTCGCCCGGCCGCTTTCCGGCGGCTTTACCGATCCTGGAGAACGCCGCCACGGCGCGCGTCTCGTCCTCCCCCACAGACCCCGACGAGGAGTGGCGATGGCGGAGTTGACAAGCCCGCTCAAACGTCCCGCCGCACGGCTCAAGCGCTGGTTGCTCAAGGAGCGCATCGAGCAGGTCGGCGGACCGGAGGCCAAAGAGGGGCAGCCGGAGCGACACTCCTGGTGGCAGGTCGTGTGCCTGACCGGCGTCGACTACTTCTCCACGCTCGGCTACATACCCGCCATCGCCGTCTCGGCCGCCGGGGCGCTGTCCCCCATCGCAACCCTGCTCATAGTGCTGTTGACGATCTTCGGGATGCTGCCGATGTACCGCGTTGTGGCCCGAGAGAGCCCGCACGGGCAGGGTTCGATCTCGATGCTCGAAAACCTGCTCTCGTTCTGGGGTGGCAAGCTGTTCGTGCTTTGCCTGCTCGGGTTCGTGGCGACTTCATGGATAGTCACGATCACGCTCTCCGCCTCGGACGCCACGGCCCACCTGGTCGAGAACCCGTTCTGGCCCACGGCCTTGAAGGCAGAGGGGAGGATCGACGAAATCGTCATCACCCTCGTCCTTCTGGCAGTGCTCGGGGCGGTATTCCTACGGGGCTTCAAGGAGGTCATCGGGATCGCCGTTGTGGTGGTGGCGGCATTCCTCCTGACCAACCTCGTGGTAGTCGCGGTGGGGCTCTACGAGATCACAACGCACCTGACCGCCCTCAACGACTGGCAGGACGCGCTGTTCGCCCAACACGGCAACCCGCTCTCGATGCTCGGCGGAGCGCTTCTGGTTTTCCCCCTGCTGGCGCTCGGACTTTCGGGTTTCGAGACCGGCGTGAGCATGATGCCGCTCGTTCGCGGCGACTCGGACGACGATCCGGAACGCCCCCGCGGACGCATCCGCAACACGCACAAGATGCTCGCGACCGCAGCCCTCATCATGAGCTTCTACCTCATTACCACGAGCTTCGTGACGACCGTTCTGATACCTGCGAAGGAGTTCGGTCCCGATGGCGCGGCGAACGGGAGGGCAGTCGCCTACGTTGCGCACGAGTACCTGGGGGACGTCTTCGGCACTATCTACGACGCCTCCACCATCTCCATCCTTTGGTTCGCCGGGGCTTCGGCGATGGCTGGGCTACTGAACATTGTTCCCCGCTATCTGCCCCGCTACGGCATGGCGCCTGAATGGGGAAGGGCGGTGCGACCGCTGGTTCTCGTGTATACCGCCATCTCCATAGTTGTGACCATAGTCTTCGCCGCCAACGTTGACGATCAGGGTGGCGCATACGCGACAGGCGTGCTGGCGATGATGACCTCGGCGTCCATAGCCGTGACCCTTACGGCCCGGCGGCGGAATCGCAATTGGACCTGGCTCCCGTTCGGGCTGATCACCCTGATCTTCGTGTACGCAACAGCCGCAAACGTGATAAAGCGCCCCGATGGCATTACCATTGCCCTGTTCTTCATCCTGGCGATCGTCGTCGTCTCGCTCGTATCGCGCATCCAACGCTCCACCGAACTTCGCCAGGAGCGCATAGAGGTAGACGAGACCGCACAGCGGTTCATAGACGAGGCGGCCGAACGCGGGGACATCCACATAGTCGCCCACCGGCGCCGCACGGGCAAAAACGCGGAGGAGTACCGCCAGAAGGAGCGGGAGCAGCGCGAGGACAACCACATCCCGCCTGACGAGCCCATCCTCTTCCTCGAAGTGGAAGTTGCAGACCCATCTGACTTCACTGACGTGCTGGAGATCGAGGGCGTCGAGGTCGGCGGCCACAAGGTACTGCGCGCCGAAAGCTCGGTCGTTCCAAACGCCATCGCAGCTTTCCTGCTACATCTGCGGGATGAGACAGGCAGCAAGCCCCACTGTTACTTCGGGTGGACGGAGGGTAATCCTATCGTCTACCTGATCCGATACATCCTCTTCGGCGAGGGCGACACGGCCCCCGTAACCCGCGAGGTCCTGCGCGAAGCCGAGCCAGATCCCAAGAAGCGCCCCGCCATCCACGTAGGCGGCTGACCTTCTGTCAAACCTGTCGATGAGCTTGGTCCGTCCCTCCGGTGAATTCGGCGACGCTGCCTATGGAGTCGTAGTGGTAGTAGCTCGGGGTCGCCGTGCCGATCTGCTCCCGTAGCACCTCGTCACTTCCGGTTTGATCGGTTATAAGTTCGTCGCTAGCAATAGCATTCCTATTGCCGCCGCTGCTACTCCTAGGAGCCGCACGGGGAAACCGGTGATGTCTTCTGACAACCCGACATCTACGCGTCCCGTTATCGTGAGGCCAATGCCGAAGACCAAGAGTATCAGGCCCGATATGAGTAGACCGTTAGCCTCCAACCAGTCTTCAAAGTTCATGATCTCTTCCTACAGCAGCTCGACATAATCAGTTGATATTCTGCTGCGGTACGCCATGATTGTAGATCCTGTCCGTATACTTCATCGACGGAAACAACATGTTGAACTCCATCTCTCCACTGGCACTAGCCTTAGCCTTCCATCTGTTCTTTCGATACCATTCGTTCCATCTGAAGCTTCCCTTTATGGGATCGAGCTCAGCTTCATTCACGGGGAAGGAACATGCTCGTATAGTACCGTCAAGTTGCACGAAAACGTTTGAGCCACTGCCGTCACGCATGTGATCCTCGGCAGTTAACGGTCCAACTCCTAAACTTGTCTCCGTGTCGTCGTAGGCAGCCATTGCAAAGTCAGGAACCGGTTCGCCGAACCTTTTCCACATAAGTCTCAATTCATAGTATGTGATCCTCATCATTCCCCAGTCACGACAAGCCTGCCAAGTCTCTTGCCCGTATTGCCGTCTTCGATCCTGAAGTGCACGGCTCGATCCATCCTGATGCCCAGTGCGGCGTCGTAGGTGCTGCGTGCGCAGGTCTCGCAACTCTTCACCGGTCTCCACCGAGTTCACAATAAACATTACAACACTGGTCGAAACCTATATCCAGTCCAGGTTCCCGTACGCCCGTTAAATTGCTGCCCCAACAATCGCTCCCCTGATTATGGCCGAAACGGCCGGGGATTCTGCCTGAAACAGTGGGATCAGACTATAATGCCGTCCTCTTTATCCGGTAATGACTGCGCGAATGGTACGGCGAAAGAGAGGGTGGCGGTGGTGAGATCTCTGGGTGCTGGCCTCGGACTTGTGGCGATGCTGGCGGCCCTTGTAATCGGCGGCTACATGATGGTGCAGTCTCTGGGAAATGACTTGACCGGAGATCCATCGTCGGAGCCTTCGCTGGTGATCCGGATTTCCGGCACGCCGGGAGTGCCATTCAGCGGCAACTACACCACAACCACAGGCGCCAAGAACATCAGCGGAACCGTCGGCGCCACCCCCACTGACTACAAAGTTCCGAGTACCAGCATCGCTGGCGTGAACGTCATCACCGTCAACGTGCAACGCCAGGGAACGACGGGCTCCGTGAAGCTGGAGCTTGTGGAGAATGGGCAGGTAGTCCAGTCGCAGGAAACCAACATGGCGACCGGCACCCTCAGCCTGACGTATTCTCCCTAGCCCGCCCCGCTATTCAGGCAGACCGATGATCTGCCGTCCCATCAGGCTTGCCACTAGCTCGACGGCTAGCTCGGCGGTGCCATTCCTCACGTCCAGGATCGGATTGACCTCGACCACGTCGAGGGATGTGACCTTGTCTGACTCGTTGATCAACTCCATCACAAGATGCGCCTCGCGGTAGGTGAGGCCGCCGCGCACGGGCGTACCGACGCCGGGGGCGACCTCGGGATCTACCACGTCGAGGTCGAAGGAGAGATGAATGCGGTCGAGGTGCGAGAGGTCCTTGAGCGCCCGCCGCACGACTTTCGCCACCCCGAACGCGTCAACCTCCTTCATGGTGTAAGCCTGTACCCCAGCTTCCTTCAGCAGGTTGCGCTCGTCGAGGTCAACGGAACGAAGGCCCACGATCACAACGTCCCCTGGTCGCACGCTCGCGCCTTCGCCACCGACGCGCACCAGGTCGGGATGCCCCATGCCTGTCAGCGTGGCGAGTGGCATTCCGTGGATGTTGCCAGATGGAGAACTCTCCGGTGTGTTGAAATCCGCGTGGGCATCAAGCCAGATCACACCTGTCCTCCCCCCCGCCGCGACCCCGGATACGGTTCCAATGGAGATCGAATGGTCGCCGCCGAAAAAGATCGGGAAAGCCCCACCAAACACCATGCTCTTCGCCCGCCCGGCAACCTCGGTGCAAACCTTCCGGATCTCCCCGAGGTGCCTGACCTCCTCCTCTTCCGGGATGAGTTCGGGGATGGGAACCGCCGCATTTCCGAGGTCGGTTACTGAATATCCGAGGTCTTCTAGGGCTTCCGTGAACCGGGCGTAACGTATGGCCGAAGGTCCCATATCCACGCCCCGGCGATCCTGCCCGAGGTCCATAGCAACGCCAAATATCTCCACCGGTCGTTTCATGCCGCATCCGGGTGGAGGGAAAGATACGTCCGTGCGCCGTAGGTGGTGACTAGTGAGTCGTGAGTCGTGGTTTTTTCCCTCGACTCACGACCCCGCAAGACATGGGATCTTCTGTACGGCTTTCGCATCATGCGAAAGCCGCGCCGCCGGAACGCCGGGGATCAGCGGCTGCCTCGAAGCGGCCATCTGGAGCATGGCGCACGGCGTTGACGCCGCCGAAGAACATGTTCCTCGCATCGAAAGGCAATATCTCACCGTAGCCTTCCGGCCTGGTGAAAGGCACGCCGGACTCGTATGCGAAAAGCTCTGCCTCGGCGTGGATGCGGGGTGCGAGGACCGCCTCTGCAAGCGGCATCCCGAAGTCCACCACGTTCACGATGGTCTGGAGGATCGCCGTCGGGATGCGCGAGGCTCCGGGGGAGCCGGCCGAGATGAGACCGCCTTCCTCGGATGCGACTATGGTCGGGCTCATGTTGGAGATGAGTCGCTCTCCCGGCGTCAGGGCGTGGAACCCGCGCGGGTTCAGTTCAGGCTCGCCGAGGCTGTTGTTCATCGGGATGCCGGTGCCTGGGATGACGATGCCAGATCCGTAACCCATGCTGGCCGTGATGGAGACCGCGAATCCTTCGGCGTCCACGCAGGAGAGGTGTGAGGTGTTTCCTTTGCCAAAAGCGCTCAGGATGCGCTGGCGCTGGGTCTTGGCGTACTCCTCGCTGGTCAGCCACTCGGCCATGTCCGCGTTCTTCGCGCCGTCACCATACTCGGATAGACGATCCGCTAGGGCAAGGCGCATCGCTCCGGCCATGGCACGCACGTAGTCGGGTCCGCTCATGGAAGCGAGATCGTATCCCGAGACCACCCGCAGCATCTGCATCAGGGTGGCCCCGCCAGCGGAAGGCGGGCTGTTCGTGTACACCTCGCCAGCGCCGTAAGGGATGGTGATGGGCGGGCGGATCACTGGTTCGTACTCCGCGAGATCCCGCTCCGTGATAATGCCGCCCATCTGCAGGATGTACTCCGAGAGGCGCCGACCGAGATCCCCCTCGTAGAAGAGACCCACCCCCTCCTCCCCGAGCGACTCCAGCGTGTCGGCAAGCTCTGGAAACCTGACCTCTTCACCCTCCAGATAGCCCCTGTCACCCTTGAAGAAGTTCTTGCGGGTCTCGTCCGTGAAGCGAAGAACTTCTTCAGCCACCTGGAACCACATGCCGCTCGTCGCGCAAAGCAAAAACCCTTCCCTGGCGAGCCGTATAGCTGGTTCGAGCGCCTCCCGCAGCGTCAGGCGGCCGTGCCGCTGAAGCAACATCTCCCATCCCCTGAGAGTTCCGGGTACGCCACACGAAGCAGCGCCCACTGTCGAGTTGACGCCAGCACCGTATTTCAGGGAGACCGTCGGCGGGTTGCCGTTGGCCCCGAATGCGGAGTCAGGGAGACCCTTGCCTGGCATCGCATCGTAGTAGTCGATAAGTTCGGCTTCACCAGCCGGATTGCGGACTAGCGCGAACCCGCTGCCCCCGATGGAGGACATCAGGGGCTCGGTTACGCCCACCGCTGCCGCTGCCGCGACGGCGGCGTCGGCGGCGTTGCCACCGGCCCGGTACACCTCGGCGGCAGCCTCGGCGGCGTATGGTGTTCCCGCTGCCGCGGCGAAGGTATGGCCGTTAATCGAAGATTCCATTATTGGTTATGATAACGCTTTGATCACGGCGACGGGAAAGGCGTACACATTGGTGAGTAAAAACGGCGGCGCGTCGCGTAAGGGTTTCAACACCGCATCGTACGAGGAGATCAAAAGCGCAGAGGTCGCTGACTCGTACTTTCATCGCACGCTGGACGTACTCCGCGCCAGGGGCATGGAGAACACGCCGGTCCACGTCGAGGTCGCCTACAAGACCTCCAACCCGGAAGAGTGGTTCGTGGTAGCCGGGCTGGACGAGGTAGCCCACCTCCTCGAAGACGTGGAGGTGGAGGCGAGATCCGTGCCAGAGGGAACCGTGTGCCACCCGAACGAGCCAATCCTCACGCTCACCGGGCCATACGGGGCATTCGCGGAGCACGAGACTGCAATCCTCGGTTTTCTGTGCCAGGCGTCTGGGGTGGCGACGGCAGCTGCCCGATGCCGGATAGCGGCTGGGGATCGGCCCGTGATCTCCTTCGGGGCACGCCGTATGCACCCTGCTGTCACGCCGATGATCGAACGCGCCGCATACCTCGGGGGCTGCGACGGAGTGACGATCAACGTCGCCGCGGAAGCCCTCGGTATCCCGGCGAGCGGCACCACGCCCCACGCGCTGGTGCTCGTCATCGGGTCCACGGAGGAGGCTGCGAAGGCTTTCGACGAGACGATGCCGAAGGAGATCCCACGCACAATCATCATAGACACCTTCGACGACGAGAAGTTCGGGGCGCTCATAGCAGCCCGCGCCATCCCTGACTCCATCTACGCCATCCGCATGGACACGCCTGGCAACCGCAGGGGGGATTTCAAGGATCTCATGAGCGAGGTGCGCTGGGAACTGGACCGCCACGGCTTCGAGAACGTCAAGATCTTCGCCTCTGGCGGGATAGACGTGGATTACATACTCCACCTCAACCCGGTGTGCGACGCATATGGCGTTGGCGGCTACATCGCCGCATCACCCATGATCGACTATTCCCTCGACATCGTGGAGGTGGATGGCGTGGATCGATCAAAACGCGGCAAGCGCGGCGGAAGGAAGCGCCTCCTGCAACTTGAGGACGGCACCCGCAGGGTGGTTCCATCCACCTCCACGGCCCCAGAAGGCTCCCGCGACCTGCTCCAGCCCCTCGGCGACGACCATCCTGCCTCCGTCTCCGCCCTCCGTGACAGGGTGCTGGCCCAGTTGGCGACGGGAGACTATCCACTGTAGTTCGAAGATCTAGCCCAAATGAGCTAGAAAAAAATCATTCATTTGGGGGATGTGCGATCTCCGCCGGTAAGTCATCATGGTGTCAAACATTCAGACACAGGCGAAAGGACGACACCATGACAAACCAGCAGCCGACATCGGAAGCCCCGACGCTCACCTGCCCGGCCTGCGAGACCGGCGAACTCCGCCCCCTCAGCCAGGCTTCATCGCGATGTACTTCCTGCGGCTGTCTCCTCAATGGGACAGCCCTCCTGACCCTGCGCCAGATCATCACCCTCCCCGACGCCATGGGATTCCATGCCTGCGAATGTGGACACCCCGAGATGCGCCGTCTCCCCGACGGTGTTTTCCGGTGTCCTTCCTGCGGCTCCGAAGTGCTCCCCATAAGCTCACGCAAACCCCAGAAACCGGCGCATCACGGCAAGGCTTACTGGTCAGGCTGGCTCGACGGACGATACGGTGACGCCATCTCCTTCACCACAAACGACCGCCTCAAGGGGTGGGAAGACGCCACCAGCCGCCTCGAATATTATCGTGGTCACCGCTCGGGAAGCCAGGATCGCCGTGTGGGCTACGATACAACCAGCGAGGCAGCCTGAACGAGTCGGGTACGTACCTTCGTTCCCCACGACCGCACCGGCCTAGTCCGAGCTTATGACCAGATAGTAGCTGCACTCGCCTTGCCCGGCGTTGTCGAAGCGGTGCGGCACGTCAGCCTCGAAGTACAGGGCGTCACCCTCTTCGAGTAGATGTTCCTCCCCGCCGAGGATCGCGCGCAGCCGCCCCCTCTCCACTACCACGTACTCCTCCACACCTTTGCGGTGCGGCGGGAATTCTCCCGAGTTCGAACCCTCTGGCACCACGTTGCGCACAAACTCCACGCCCCGCACCCCAAATGATGGCGAAAGCAACTGCCGCTCGAAGCCCGTCTCGGGGTCCTTCATCACCATGCGCCGCTCGCGGGGCACGATGATCACCTCCCGCCGTTCCTCGGTTCCGAGCAGCCCGGATAGCGTCACCCCGAAACCCTCGGCTATGCGCGCCGTCACCACGAGGGTGGGGTTCTTCTCCCCCCGCTCCAGCTTGGAGATCATGGCCCGACTCACCCCGCTCCTCTCAGCCAGAGCCTCAAGCGTCATCCCCCGCCGCTTCCTCAACTCCTTCACCCGAGCCCCCAACCGCCAGGCCGATACCGCCTCGACCTCCGCCGAACCTCCCCTTGTTTCGCTTCCGTTCATTTGGTAGAAGTAAATCTATCATAGTAGATATACATATGGAATCATGGTAGACGTTCTCGGGTTTGTAGTGGCCGGGCTGCCTTTCGTGGTGGCCGGGGTTCTCATGCTCGGGTTTGGGTGGCCCGCGGCGAGATCTGGGGCTGTGACGCTGGTTGTCGCCGTGGCGGCTGCGCTGATGTGGCCTGGGTTCGGGGGCGGTGGGTTGGGCGGCGCGGCTGTGGATGGGATCGCCACCACGGCTGCGGTGTTGTACGTGCTTTTCGGGGGGTTATTGCTGTACAACCTGCTCTCGGCGGGTGGGGCCGTGGAGGCCGTGTCGCGGTTTCTGGGGGAGTTGGAGCCGGAGCGCGAAGGGCTGGCGTTGGTCGTGGTGATCGGGGTTTCTCCCTTCTTCGAATCGGTAACGGGGTTCGGGGTGGCTGTGGTCATAAGCGCTCCAATCTTGCTTGCCGCAGGGTTTTCGCCCTTGAAGGCGGCGGTGCTGGCGAGTTGGGGGCAATGCGCGGTTCCGTGGGGCGCGCTTGGGGTTGGGACCGTGATCGGGGCCAACCTCTCGGACACGACCTTCCCGGCGCTGTCGGACTGGAGCGCGCTCCTCAGCCTCCCCCTCTTCCCAATCTACGGCGTCGCCGCCGTCGCGCTGGCCGGGGGAAAAGATGGAATCCGGCGTCGCGGCGTGGAGGCGGTGCTGCTGGGTTTGCTGGCGGGAGCAGGGACGCTCCTGACCAGCGTGTTCCTGATCCCCGAGCTATCCGGCGCCATCGGCGGCCTCGCCGTCACGGGAGCGTTCCT
>JAABUR0100005856.1_pt1 | contig 15393 bp, 12 predicted proteins | sample 5560091 | NCBI WGS metagenome assembly JAABUR01 (sample SAMN10711879, study PRJNA513375) | rock metagenome | isolation source: Antarctica rocks | place: Antarctica: Victoria Land, University Valley sud
GCGCTCGCCCAGGCGCTCACCATGTGCAGGGCCGCGCGCCCCCCGCAGCGTCTTCCCGTCGACCGGCACCACCTGCCCGGCGGTGCCGGGGGCCACCCCGTGCACCCACGCCAGGAAGCACCGCCGGAACGCCTCCGGGTCCAGGGCCGCGACGACCCGCCCGAAGGTGTCGTGGCTGGGGAGGCCCTGCGGTAAGGGCAGGAAGGAGCGCAGCCAGGTCGCCTTCTCCTCCGCGAAGGTGACCATGCCCACGAAGCTGTCGGCCCCGCAGATGACCGCGCAGCGGGCGATGGTCAGGAGGTCCAGCAGCACGTGTTCTTTCGTGCGCTCGACGCGCGGGTCGGGCAGCGCGGCGAAGTGCCGCGTGACGCTGGTCGGGGCATGGGCCAGGCGACACCTCCTCCAGTGGGGCCCTGGGCGCGTCGGGCCACCAGTATCCCCGACTGGCGCGCGCGGCACCGGGCACCCCCGCGCCCAGCTGTCCCGGAATTAGATGCAATCGCCCTGCTCCACAAAGCAGTCACAACCGTGCCTGGATGGCGGTCGCTCAACCCACATGCACCGCCGGGCGGCGCGTGCGGTCGCGCTCGGCCTTGCGGAGCACCTCGTGGGTCAGCGGGGCGATATCCCCCTCGCCGAAGAGGATGTAGCGCGCGAGGAACTTGAACGGGTTCCCCTCGGTCCAGCCGAAATAGACGTGCGGGCGCTTGCCGGTGGTGTCGCGCAGCCACAGCAGGAAGGCGGCGATGGCGTTCGGCACCGAAGCCCCGTCGGCGCGGAGCACATGATAGCCCCCCACATCCTCGCCCCGGATGTGCAGGACCGGCGCGAAGTCGGACGCATCGCGCACGGCGATCTCCAGGAAGAGGACCGTCGCGCCGTGCGGGATGTTGTTGTCCGCGCGCTGCTCCCGATCCTTCAGCAGATACTCGCGCGCGTTCCGCTCGTCCGGGTGATTGGCGATGATGTGGATCTCCTCATCGTCCGCCGCCTGGGCGATGAAGCGCCGCGCCGCGTCGTCCACCACGATCTCGGTCACGCGCAATTCGGTCGTGCGCCAGACGCGCGAGACCAGCGAGAAGAGGATGATCGCGGCGATGAAAACCCCCGCGATCTTCAGGCCGACCGGCTGCCCGAGCAGCACGACCGCCGTGGTGTACACGAAGATCGCCGCCACGAACCCGAAGCCGATGCTCGCCCCGCGCCGCTGCCGCCGGATCGCCGAGAGCGTCACCGCGATCGTCGCCGAGGTCATCAGCGCCAGCACGCCGGTCGCATACGCGGCGGCCTGCGCGTCCACGCTCGCCTGGAAGATGATCGTGACGACGAAGCAGATCGCGGTGAAGAGGAGGACCAGCGGGCGGGTCGCGCGCGCCCAATCGGGGGCCATCCCGTACCGCGGCAGGTAGCGCGGCACGATGTTCAGCAACCCGGCCATCGCGGACGCCCCGGCGAACCAGAGGATCAGGATCGTGCTGATGTCGTAGACCGTCCCGAAGAGGTTGCCGAGCTGTTCGTGGGCGAAGTACGCCAGCGCCCGACCATTGGCCGGGCCACCCGGCAAGAAGGCAGCGGGCGGGATCGTCACGATCGTCACGATACTGCTGGTACTGAGCAACACACTCATGATCAGCGCGGCGGCGGCCAGGAGCTTGCGCGCGTTGCGGATCCGCCCCTCCGGGGCCGCCTCGGTGTCGCTCGGATCGCCCTTGATCAGCGGCATCACGACGACCCCGGTCTCGAAGCCGGAGAGGCCGAGCGCCAGCTTGGGGAAGAGGAGCAGCGCCGCGCCGATCATCAGCAGCGGGCTACTGTAGGACTGCGCGAGCCCCGTGCGCCAGTTGCTCAGGAGTTGCGGCTCCTGCACGATCTGCACCAGACCGGCACCGATCACCACGATATTGAGCGCCAGATAGACCGCCACGATCCCGACCGCGATGCCGATCGCCTCGCTGAAACCCTTGAGGAAGACCGCGCCCAGCAGCGCGATCAGCGCCAGGGTGATCGGCACCTCCAGGCCGTGCAGGAACGGGGTGTACGGGTTCTCGATCAGGTGGGCGGAGGCGTCGGCGGCGGAGAGGGTGATGGTGATCACGAAGCCGGTCGCCACGAAGCCGAGCAACGCCAGCACGAAGAGTTTGCCCTGCCACCACGGCAGCAACCGTTCGAGCATCGAGATCGACCCATCGCCGTGCGGGCTCTCGCGCGCCACGCGCCCGTACATCGGCAGCGCGCCGAACAGGGTGATCAGCACCAGCACCAGCGTGGCGAGCGGCGCGAGCGGCCCGGCGGCCAGCGCCGCGATCCCCGGCTGGTAGCCGAGCGTGGAGAAGTAATCGACCCCGGTGAGGCACATCACCTTCCACCAGGGGTGCGTATGCGCGGCGTGCGGTTGCTCGTAGGGGGCATCCATCTCCTTGACCTGCCCCTGCAACAGCCAGCGCACGAACGGACTCGCCGTGCGTGGCGGCAAGGCCGGGCCGCAGACCGGCGCGCGCCACCCACCCGGACGGGTCATGGGGGCGTGGTGGATCACACGCACGTAGCGATCGCCGGGATGGCTCCCGCGCAACTGCGGGCGCTCCCAGGAACGGGTAGCCTCTTCTCCCGGCGGCGGCTCGCCGCCGGTCGCACCATCGGCACCGTCGGTCGGCACCTCCGCGCCCGCGCGGTAGCCCACGGCGGGGGGCCGCTCGGCGGGCGCGGGCGCGGGCACATCCGGCTCCGCTGCTGGCGGTTCGGCGGGGGGCACCCCGCCGTGTTGCCGATTCGAGACGATTCGCGGCGTCCGTTTCGCCGGTTGCTCGGGATCCATGCCGCTCGCTCCATCTTTCCCGTGTTAGCCACGCCACGCCGGCACCCGGATGGCGGGACTGGTAGCCATTCTTTCTCGGTATAATCGTAGCACCAATGCCGCGCGCAGGCAGCCTCGCCCGCCCCTGTCATCGAAGATACGCAAGAATTACCCCACAGGGTAACGCGCACCAGCACGGCGAAGGCGGCGCACACCACGGACGCTTGCGGGACAGCGCCGCGAGCGTGGTGGCGTGCGCCGCTGGGAACCACATACCTCACGGTATCCGCCCAGTCCCCGGAGGGGGAGGTGCTCCCAAGCCGGGCCTGGGGGCTGCGTGGCCGCAGGCCATCCAGCCAGGAGCCTATACCCCCTTGTGGGGTAGTCGGGGTAGTGGCCGCCCTCCGGGGTGGTGGCTGCCCTCCGGGGCACTGCAACCCCTCGGCAACCCACACGCGCGCGCGGCAACGCCGTCGCGGCCACCCTCACCCCCGGCGCTGCGCGCCACCCCTCTCCCCATCCGAGGAGAGGGGAATCGCCGTTACTGGTGTTCGTAGTTGCCCGATACGAGGGGGCGTTCCAGTCCGCGCAGGCGAACTTCGCCGGTGCCGTCAGGCACCCGCAGCCGGGGGTTTCAACCCCTCGGTAGCCCCCGCCCGCCGTGCCCCTCCCACACGCGCTTCGGTTTAGCCGAGACAGTGTGCCCTTCAGGGGTAGCGGCTACCCTCCGGGGTAGTGCTGCCCTCCGGGACACTCCAGTCCCGGCCCCGCCTCGTTTCGCCACCCCATCGTTCGCCGCCGCATCACCCGCGCGCGCAGCGCCTCACGGCACCAGCCCTGGCCGCGGCAACCGGGCGGGACGATCGGGCGGTGTCGGTGTGGCGTTGCCCGACGCGACCGGTAGCTCGTAGCGCAGCCCGCGTTCCCAGAGGCCGTCGACCTGCGCCTCGTTCAGGGCGGGGGCGAAGTAATAGCCCTGGCCCAGGTCGCAGCCGACCGCGCGCGCCCAGGCGACCTGCTCGGCGTTTTCCAACCCCTCCGCCGTCACCTCCAGGTTCAGGCTGTGCGCCAGGGCGGCGATCGCCTGGACGATCGCGCGGTTACGCTCGTCACCCGGCGAGAAGGAGCGGTCGATCTTCAACATCTGCACGGGGAGCCGTTGGAGGTAGGCCAGCGACGAGTAGCCGGTGCCGAAGTCGTCGATCGCCAGCCGCACCCCGAGATCGCGCAGCGCGCCGAGGGTCGCGATCGACTCCTCCAGCTGCTCCATCGCCACCGTCTCGGTGATCTCCAGGGTCAGGTGCCCCGCAGCCAGTTCGGCATCCGCGAGCGCCGCCGCGACCGCCGCGACCAGATCGGGCTGGCGGAACTCGCGCGGGGAGAGGTTCACGGCCACCAGCGGCGAGACGAGTTCCGGGTAGCGGCGCTGCCACGCCCGCAACTGTCGGCAGGCGTGCCGCAGGATGAAGCGCCCCAGCGGCACGATCAGCCCGATCTCCTCGGCGAGGGGGATGAAATCGTGCGGCGGCACCAGGCCACGGACCGGGTGCCGCCAGCGCAGCAACGCCTCCAGCGCGGCGACCCGCCCGGAGGCCAGCTCGACCTTGGGCTGGTAGGAGACTTCGAGCTCACCCCGCTCGAGCGCGCGGCGGAGATCGTGCTCCAGTTCCAGCCGCGCCACGGCCTGCTCGTTCAACCCCGGCGAGAAGACCTGCCAGCCATCCCCGCCCGCCGCCTTCGCCCGGTACAGCGCCATGTCGGCGAAGCGCAGCAGATCGGTGGGGGTCGATTCGGTCGGGGTGCTGAGCGCGATCCCGATGCTGACCGTCACCCCCAACTCGCGCCCGTCGATGCTGAGCGGTGCCCGCAACCCGGCGCGGAGCCGCGCCGCGATGCGCGTCGCCTCCGCCAGTTCGACCCGCTCGCCGAGCAGGACCGCGAATTCATCGCCACCGAGCCGCGCCAGCGTATCGCCGTCGCGCAGCGCGCCTTGCAGGCGAGCCGCCGCCTCGATCAGCAACTGATCCCCGACGGCGTGGCCGAGGCTGTCGTTGACCGTCTTGAAGCGATCGAGATCGAGGAAGAAGACGGCACAGCCCCCTGACATGCGGCGCGCACGGGCCAGGGCGTGCGCCAACCGGTCGGCGAAGAGCGCGCGGTTCGGCAGCCCGGTGAGCGGGTCGTGGAACGCCTGATGCCGGAGCTGCGCCTCCATCGTGCGCTGCGCGGTCACGTCCTGCATGATCCCCACGCGCTTCGTCAGGCGCCCCAGGTCGTCGCGCAGGCTCTCCACCCGCTGGTAGATGATCCGAATCTCGCCATCGGGGCGGACGATGCGGAAGTCGACCTCGCCGGGGATCGCGTCCTCCACACGATCGCGGAAGAGCCGCCGGACCCGCTCGCGGTCATCGTCGTGCAGCGTGGCGAGCATCCGCTCCGTGGTCGGCGTGAACGATCGGGGCGCATGGCCCATGATGCGATACAGCTCGTCGGAGAAGCGCAGGGTGCCATCGTCGTGGTCGAACTCCCAGCTCCCCAGGTGCGCGATCCGCTGCGCCTCCGACAACAGCGCCTGGCTCGCCAGCAGCGCCCGCTCGTTCAGCTTATGCACGGTGACATCGGTATTCACCGCCACCGCCCCGATCAAACCTCGCCAACGCATCGGGGAGCGCATCGTGGTCGCTTCGGTGGCCGACCGGCCAGCGTGGCCGGCACTGGCAACGGCACCAGCGCTCACCATCGGTCGGCCATCGATATGACCGGCGGGTGTACCCCTAACCTCTGGCGAGGTCTGCCCCGATGATCCGCCCGCCCACCCGCACCGGGGCCGCCGCGCAGCGGATGACCCGGTCCTCCCCCGTCGCCCGGTCACGAATCAGCACCTCGCGGATGCGCGGTCGCCCCGCCAGGGCGGTGGCGAAAACCGACTGGCCCGGCGGGATCGGTTCGCCGCTATCGGCATAGCGCGCCTGTAATTGCTCGTTGATGCGATAATAATCCTCGCTCATCTCGGCCACGCTGCGATAGCCCAGCATCCGCAGGGCGGCGGCGTTCGCGCGGGTGATCCGCGTCGCATCGCCGATGTAGACCCCGTCGGGGATGCTGTCGATGATCGCCTCGAGCTCCGCGAGGCGCTGCTCGGCCTCCGCGCGCAACGCTCGTTCCCGCGCGTGGGCGACGCACAGCGCCTCTTCCGCCGCCTGTCGCGCGGTGATATCCTGCATCGAGCCGAGCATCCGCAGCGGTGCGCCGCCGGCGTCCCGCAGGATGAAGCCGCGATCGAACACCGTCGCAACCGTGCCGTCGGCGCGGTAGAAGCGATATTGCTCGGTCCAGGTCTCCCCGCCCCCGTCCAGGGTCGCCTGGAAGGCACCGAGCACCCGATCGCGATCCGCCTCGTGAATGCGTCCGTTCCACCAGTCGAGATCGGGGCCGATCTGCTCCGGCGCATAGCCGAAGAGGCTCCGCAGCCCTTCATTCCACCAGAGCCGCCCGCCGGTGATATCCAGATCCCAGATCGCGTCGTTGGTGGCCCGCGCGATCAACCGGAAGCGCTCGTCGCGCTCGCGCAGGGCCGCCTCCGCCGCGCGGCGCTCGCTGACATCGCGGATGATCGTTTGCACGCGCCCATCCGCGAGGAGGGCGGCGCTCACCTCGCAGGAGAGCATCTGCCCATCCCGCCGCCGGATCAGGCGCTCGCGCGTCCGCGCCCCGTCCTTGAGCGCGGCGATCCGCGCGGGGATCTGCGCGGCCTCCTCGGCGGGCATGATATCGCCGACATGGAGCCGGAGTAATTCTGCGGCGGTATAGCCGGTCAGCACGGAAGCGCGCGTGTTCACCCACCGGAACGTGCCGGCGGTGTCGAAGATGAAGATGGCGTCCGCCGCCTGTTCGAGCAACTGCCGATGCTCGCGCTCGCTCTCGCGTAGCGCGAGTTGCGCGGCGTGCCGCGCGCTGATATCGACCGAGCTGCCCACGATGCCGATCAACCGCCCCGCCTCGTCGCGCAGGGGCATATTGTTGACCTGGGCCAGGAAGATCGCGCCATCCTTGCGCCGCGCCATGAATTGCCCGGACCACGGCTCCCCGGCCTGCAACGCCCGCCAGATCGCCCGTCCCTCGAGCGGGTCGAGGTGCTGGACCGTCATCGCCGCGATCGGCCGCCCCTGCGCCTCCGTCGCCGTCCAGCCATAGAGCGCGGTCGCGTGGGCATTCCAGTAGGTGATCGTCCCGCTCAGGTCGGTCGCGATCAGCGCCACCAGCATCGTATCGAGGAGTTGGCGCTCGCGCGGCGCGGGGGCGACGGTGCTGCGCGCGGTGACGTCCTGTGCGCTGACCGAGACCGTCTCACCATCGGCGGCGAGGATCGCGCGCAATGAGTACCACCGATAGCCGTCGGCTCCGCAAGCGAGCCGCAGTTCCACGCCATCGAACGTGCCGGTTGCGCGCAGCGCGGCGCGCGCGGCGCGTAGCACCGCGCCATCATCCGGGTGGACGAACGCGGTCCAGCGCCGCGCCAGCAATGTGGCCTCGTCGAGGTCGAGCATGGCGGTCCAGGCCGCGTTGGCGCGCAGGATCCGCCCGTCGAGGGTCACGACGGCGAGCAACTCCCGCGAGAGGTCGAAGAAGGGGTCGCCGCCCCCGCCGCCGAGCGGGGCCGCAACGCCATGCTGATGTTCGGAGTCCGACATGGCCGCGCCTCGCTCGGTGTGTCGACAGCACCACAAAGAAGGAACCACAGCATGTCTGTGGCGTCGCCCCGTCTATGACGCTACTATGACACAGTTGTATACGCGCGGGCTATGACCTATTCGTCCCGCGCCCATACCCCAGACGATAGGGGTGCCTCGGGCCGGATCGCCCGCCGCCCAGCACCGCAAATGGCCGGTGGGTGCCTTTGACAGCGTCGCGACGCGCGCGCGATACGGCCTTGCCGTCCAGGGATGATGGCTCGCGCGGTAGGGGTGCGTTGCACGAATACGTGTCAGGCCGTCCCCACCCTCCCTGAAGGGGAGGGTCGCCGCCGCTGTGGCGGGGAGCGGTCAGCCCCATCGCGATGCCATCGACCTTGGCATACAGCGAAACGGCAGCGGGGTGCCCATAGGGCGCAGCGGGTGGCCCAGACCGCCCTCTCCGCTAGACGGGCGGGCGGGCCGCGACGGCATGATGCAGACGCGACACGATCTGCCGACCGCCGCCTGCCGCCTGCCGACTACCCCTACGGACCACGGACCACGGACTTCCCCTCACCGCAGCGCCCGCAGGCTGCCGATAATCCCCTCGAACGTGGTGGTGTAGCGCGCGCCCTGGCCGTCGGCGGCGAAGAGGATCAGCCCGCACATCGTCTGCCCGAACTGCCGCTGGTAGATGACGCCGCCGCCCGGCACCCCGAGCACTCGCCCGGTATAGGCGATGCGGAGGCGATCGTCGCCATCGCGCGTGCGCCCCGTCTCGCGGAAATCGGTGAGCTGCGCCCCGACATTGTTCAGGAAGAGTTGCGTCACCGCGTCGAAGCTCAAGAGCCCGCCGGTCGGCGTCGCCACGATCGTCACCCCCGCCTCGTTCCCGACCCGCCAGATACCGCCATCGTCCCGGAATGCCCCCGGCACCGTCGCCTCGCAGAGCGCCGACGAATCGCGGATCGCGTAGGGGGACGGCGTGGCGGTCGGGGTCACGGTCGGCGTCGGCGTCCGCGTCGGGGACGGCGTGGCGGTGGGCGTGCGCGTCGGCGAGGGCGTCAGCGTGGCGGTCGGCACCAGCGTCGGGGTGGGCGAGGGCGTCGCCGTCGGCACCAGCGTCGGGGTGGGCGAGGGCGTCGCCGTCGGCACCAGCGTCGGGGTGGGCGAGGGCGTCGCCGTCGGCACCAGCGTCGGGGTCGGTGAGGGCGTCGCCGTCGGCGTGAGGGTCGCGGTCGGCTGCGGAGTCGCGGTCGGCGCGGGCGTGGGGGTCGGCGTCGCCCCGCACGCCGCGAGGGCCAGGAGCGCCAGGGACACAACGAAAGCCAGGGAGCAACGCCGCATACAAGCCTCGGGGGAGTAGGAGTCCGTAGTCAGTAATCAGTGCGGCTATCGCAGGATGGGGGCCGTGGGAGATAGCCCACCACCGCAAAGGCCATTTCTCAGAACGGCAATCCATAAACTATACTGCCGCACGAAATCCGCTCGCCGCGTCATCGCACAAGGAGGCTCCATTGACCGGTGACCCAACGCTTTCCCGCACCTCAGAATATTGGGATATCCATGCCGGCCAAGGTGACGAAAACCGCGCTGAATGGTTCGCCCACTCTGCGGTTGCGGAGCACTTGCTGCAGGTCCGCGATGGTAAGCCTCTTGAACGCTGGTTCATTGATCAGTACGCGGCGGGCCGCCCGCTCGCGCGCGCCCTGAGTATCGGTTGCGGCGTGGGGCTATTCGAGCTCGGCCTAATTCGCCTTGGCGCCATCGAGCACTACGATCTCTACGACGTGAGCCCGGTTGCGCTTGAGACAGCCCTGGCCAGCGCGCGTGCTTTCGGCGTAGAGGATCGCATCGCGATCCACCAAGCCGATATCAATCACGTTTCTTTGCAGCACGTTTCTTTGCAGAAAGAAGACTATGATCTGGTAACATTCATCAGTTCTCTCCACCATGTCGCCGACTTGGAACAGGTGTTGCGTCGAGTACTGACTGCGCTCAAACCCGATGGGCTCATTTTCGCCGGTGAGTATACCGGCCCTGATCGCTTCGCTTACCCCAAACCTGACGCTGCCTATGCGAAACGCCTCTACCGGGCACTCGACCCGGCCCTCAAATGTCCCTGGCCTGAATTGCCGCAACCAGTCCCCGAGGACGTCATTGCGGCGGATCCGACCGAATCGATCCATTCCTCGGAAATCATCGCCACGGTACAGCGTGTCTTCGGCAATATCGAACTCACCCCATACGGCTATACACTCACCTTCATCCTCTGGTGGGGGCTTAATCACGATGCGCTCTATGAGACGGAGCAAGGCCGCGAATTCGTCACCACGCTATTGGATCTCGATCGAGGGCCGGTCATCTCCGGGGCGTTACCGAATTATTTCCACTATGCTCTCGGCTCGAAAACCGCCCACGAAGCGGGGGGCTACGGCGCTGTTGACCCGCTTGAAACAGTCACCAACGCGCTAGCAGACGCGGTCGACGTGCCTGCTACCGAGAATACTCGTTCTCCTGTATGCTGAAAAGGTGGACATGATGGGAGTGCCGATGGTCGATGTGAACCGCTGGAAGCAGCAGAACGTGGCCGTGATCGCGGAGTTCCGCGCCAACGCCGGCGTCGTCGGGGGGCCATACGCCGGACGCCCGCTGATGCTCCTGACCACGAAAGGCGCGAAGAGCGGCCAGGAGCGGATCACGCCGCTCAACTACAGCACCGATGGCGACCGCATCGCCGTGATCGCCTCGCGCGGCGGTGCGCCCACCCACCCCGACTGGTATCGCAACCTCGTCGCCAACCCCGAGGTCACGGTGGAGGTCGGCGCGGAGCGGTACCGGGCGCGCGCCCGCACGGCCCAGGAGCCGGAGCGGACCCGCCTCTTCGACCAGCAGGCCACGCTGATGCCCTTCTTCGACGCATACCGCAAGCAGGTCACCGCGCGGGAGATCCCGGTCGTGGTCCTCGAACGCCTCGACTGAGCACGGCGCGGCGATAGTCCGTGGTCCGTGGTCCGTGGTCCGTAGTGATTGGAGCGTTCAACCGCGAGAGTTACCAGCAGGCACCGCGCCACCGATGAACTTGCTACGGACTACGGACCACCGATTACCGACTCCCCGTGTGCCACGCCGCGATGGCGCGGACCCGCAGGCGCGCTTGGACGGTGCGCGGAGCCTCGTCGGCGGGGAGCGCGGCGATCAGGCGGGCGTAGAGACGGGGTCGCGCCGCGCCATCCTGCGGGCGGACCCAGTCGAAGCCGAGCGCCGCCCAATCGGGGTCGTCCGCTTCCAGGCCGAGCGCGCGGATGTACTGGCGGTCGCAGAGGAGGAATTGCCGCCGGTAGGCGAGCAGATAGGGCTGGGCCGTGCCGCGCGCCGCCGCCGCTTCCTCGTAGCGCGCGAACCAGCTGTTGAGGTGGCGATCGTGGCGGGTGAACGCGAGGAGATCGCCGAAATCGGCGAACGACCCGGCCTCGGTGAGGACACGGCGGCACGCCTCCCAGGAAGCGAAGCCGAACTCCGCCGCCAGGACCGCCAGCCCAGCGGCCAGCGTCAGCCCCGGCACGGCCTCGCGCAACGCCGCATCGTCCGCGCGCCGAAACTGCGGCAGCGAGCGCAGGCGCAGCAGCGCATCCGGCTCCTCCGCGCCCAGCCGCGCGATCAACCGCGCCGCGCGGCCCTCCAACCCCGCGATCGTCGCCGCCCCCGCCGCATGCACCATCACCCGCCCATCCCCCAACCAGTCCCCGCACCCATCCACGAGCTACGGACCCGCTCTCGCTGCCGCCCGCCGACTGCCGTCTCTCTCACGACTCACGACTCAGTACAACTCCGCCGCGTCGAACCGCTCCCGCCAGAGCGCTTCCAGCGTCGCGAGGTCCGCCGCGATCGCCGCCCCGGTCAGCTCCGGCGGCGTATCCAGGACTTCGAGGACTTCCAGCGTGAAGGCCGCGAACCCGAAGGTGCGGATGTCCTGCTGCAAGCGCCCGTCCAGCGCGCCCGGCGAGTTGACCGAGTGCGCGAACGCCAGCTTATTGCGGAGAGCGATCAGGTTCGCGGTCGAGCCGAGCAACGCCTTGCCGGTCGCGCCATTCACGATCCGGTAGACCCCCGCCTCGGGGTGCGTCTGCTTGTATTGCGCCCGGAGCGCCTTGCGGTCCGGCGCGGTCGTCGTCATCGGGGCAACCTCCAGCAATCGATCGTGCTTCACGACACCAAGCTAACCGATCGCCAATGCCGCTGCCTACCCCAACTGGACAGGATGACAGGGGAAGCCGAGCCAAACGCACAGGGCGCATGGCTTGCCGTGAGGCCGGGGAAGGTGTGCGGCGCGCAGGCGACCTCAGCCGTGCCGACTCGTCGCCGTCTCGCGGTCCTGCGCCTGCCGGGCGGGCGGGGCATCGAAGGATGGTGGGAGTTGATGCACCATCAGGGCACCGCTCATCAGGACACGGAGCGCATCGAGCGAGTACGGCGCGACGGCGGGCACCGGACGCCAACCGAGACGACGCAGGATCGCAGGATGGCGCTCGGCGTCGTCCATCGGTAGCAGCTGGCAATGGTCCGGGCGGCAACTGAAGAAGTAGTACCGCCCATCCTGATCCTCGACGATCAAGGTGACGCTGTCGTGGTGGAGCGTGCTGCGATAGCGAATGGCGTAGGACGCCGTACTCATGGAGTCCCCCATGTCCTTACTAAGCGGAATAATACCAATGGTCTTACCAGGAGTGTATCGTTCGCGACAGCGCGGATCAAGTACCATCCGGTGACGGAGTTGCCGGGCTCCGGGCGGGCCAGCATCGCGGTACGCGGCAACGGCGATGGCAACAGAGCGCACTCTTGGTGACACGATAGCGTCAACTATGGTGTCCAGAAAAAGCGCTCGTGAGAGCGAATACCCCCGGCTGGGCTCGAACCAGCGACCCTCCGCTTAGAAGGCGAATGCTCTTCCACTGAGCTACGGGGGCGTAAACGTATCCTCCTCAGAATCACCGAGGAATCCGCCTATTTTCATAGTGTATCAAAGGATGTTGCACCGCGCATAGTCACCAAAAAGGGTTATAGCGAATTGGTCGTACACATAGGCGGCTTCATCGGGGTCGGCATAGTTCCCAAGATTGATCTTCGTATAGTCCACCATGATACTAGCGCGCCACAAACCATTCATAAGCGCATGTACTCCCTTGTGGAGACTGGTCGTCACCCCCAACCGTTTGGCGCTATTGCGGGTATTCTCGGCATTGGTGCAGCGTCGCAAATTATGACGCCTGGCATCGAGCCTGTCTCCAGATATGTGGTCGATACGCTGCTTTGGATCGTCCTCTTCCATCACTAATCGGTGGAGCTTCTTCTGTTTGCGGACGCCTCGCTTATGCTCGAAGACCTTGTAGGGGTATCCCTCCTTGTTCAGTTGCCAGTGCAGGTGGCCATACCGCTCGTAGATGTCATCATCGACCTTCACCGTTTTACCGCGCCCACGCGGGCCATACAAGGGAATTTCAGCCATAAACCTCCACAGAGGGGTGTACCCGTTCACGCCAGGCATGGCCCTCTGTCTTCTTATCGCCACGAACGACAAGACATCTCTTATGTCTACCCGCTTTATACGCCCCACCTCTCGTTGTCGTCAATCTGCTATCTATGCCTTCGGGGCAACGAGTCTGATGCCCACCCCGCGCTATCCTACGATCAGGCACGGCGAAAGGCGGACCAGCACCAGAAAGGTGGGCACCGATGACGCAAGCAGGGGAACGGCGCGGAGACCAGCTCCAGCGGCTCGTCGATCAATTGGCGACTTCGGGCGAGATTCACGCACGCAAGCGCTTGCGACGCCTCTATACCACGGGCTCCCTCACCTGGCGGGAAGTGATGAGCGTCTGGCAACGTCTCCGGCGACGACCGGGATTGAACTACGGGGCATGGCAATAAAAACACTCAGGGTCGAGGCACGCCGCCTCGGCCCTTTCTTACGTCCCCGCAAGTTCCCGATCGATGTCTTCCCAGCTCGTCGCCACGATGACCCGCGCCCCGCCCTTTTCACGCAAGCGCTCGTGTTGCGCCAGTTGCACCTCGGTCGGCTTCTCGCCCGGCCTTTTCACTTCAATGTAAAGAACCTCGGTATATGGCTGCGTATCACCATCACATGCAGGGGCTTTCCTCAAGGCACTGTCAAGTTAAGCCTTTTGGGCGGCGACGGCGATCCGAAAGTGGGGAATGATCGGCGCATACGAGACCGAATCCAGCTTGTACCAGCGCTGACGACGGCCAGAACTGGTCCGGCGTGGGGAGATTTCGTTCAGTCAAAACTTAACGTGACAGTACCTCCGGTCGTGCTGGCGGCGGACATCGCGCCCCGGGCCGGGGCGACCGCCGCTGTCGGCAGAGACGGTCGCCCTGATCCGGCGGCTGGGGGCCGAGAACCCGCTCTGGGGGGCCGAGCGGATCCGGCGCGCGCTGCGCAAGCTCCCGCGACGAGCGGCAGCTATCCCGTCACCGAGCCGCCGTTCCCGCTGACCCGGAACTGCCGCACGACCCGCCAGATCCACCATGCCGCACTCGCGTATCACCGGGGCAAGGGTGCCCCCGACTGCGCGGGGCCGGAGGGGCGCCAGGTGGCCGAGGAGAGCCAGGCTGCGGCGGACGACCAGCCCGCTGCGCTGCGCCGGGCGCTCCACGAGCTGACGGCGGTCGAGGGGGTGCCGGTCGAGGAGATCGTCGTCCTCTCGACGCGCGGCCCGCAAACGAGCGCGCTCACGGAGGGGCTGCGCGTCGGCAACCTCGCGCTGACCTGGGGCGCGGCCGGGCCGGGGCAGCTGCCGATCCGCTCGGTCCACGCCTTCAAAGGGCTCGAGAGCCCGGTGGTGATCCTGGCCGAGCCCGACCGGGCGCACGCGGCGAACCGCGATGCGCTCCTGTACGTCGCCCTCTCGCGGGCGCAGCACCACGTCGTCGTTCTCGGCGTATTGCCAGGCGCGCAGGGATAATCGTCGTTCAAAGGGGGGAAGTGGGACGTACCATCGGTTTCGTTCTCGGCGCGCTGGTCCTCGCCGTGACCTGTTTCGCCGTCGGGGTGCTCTATAACACCGCACGCGCTCCGAAGTCCGGGGAGAATGGCGCGCCAACTGCCGTGGCGGTGGTGCCCACCGCGAAGCTGACCGCGACGCCGAGCCCGACGCCCACGCCGCAGATCGTGACGAGCGGCACGGTGATCCGGCAGATGCAGGCGGTGCAGCGCCTCGAGACGACGCGCTACACCATCGAGACGGTCGTCGAGGCGACCACCACGCCCGCGAACCGCTTCAGTAGCGGCGAGAAGTTGCTGCTGATCGCGCACGGGACGGTCATCGTCGGTTTCGATCTCGCCAAGCTGGCCACCGGCGATGTCACGGTGTCGCCCGATGGTAAGACCGTGACCATCACCCTGCCGCCGGTGGAGATCTTCTCGTCCGGCCTCGATGAGGGCAAGACCCGGATCTATAGCCGTGACTCGGGGCGTCAGCTGGCCGTCTTCCCCAAGGACCCCGATCCGAATCTGGAATCCGAGGCGCGACGGCGCGGCCTGGCGCAGATCGTCCAGACCGCCTGCGACGATGGCATCACCGAACGGGCGACGAAAGACGGGACCGGGGCGCTGCAGAACCTCCTGACCCTCGCCGGGTTCACGTCGGTCCAGGTGCGGGTCAAGGAGTCGACCAAGCCGTTGTGTTCGGGCGGGAATGCAACGCCTCAGCCCTGATGGTAGCGCGCGGTGACGAGAGATGCGGTGCGGATGAAGCGCGCTGCCGTGATACGGGTCGCGCGCATGGTGGCGGAGATTCTGCTGGTCGAGCCAGCTCGGGAGGTGCGGTGACCATGCTGCCGGAACGGTACCGCGGTGCGCTGCTGGGGCTGGCCGCGGGCGACGCGGTCGGGACAACGGTGGAGTTC
>JAABUR0100005857.1_pt1 | contig 15393 bp, 20 predicted proteins | sample 5560091 | NCBI WGS metagenome assembly JAABUR01 (sample SAMN10711879, study PRJNA513375) | rock metagenome | isolation source: Antarctica rocks | place: Antarctica: Victoria Land, University Valley sud
GTCCTGAGGCGGCTGCTGGCGGCGTGGTCCAGCGGTTCGAGCGCGGCCAGATCTCGTGGAAGGCGTCGACGGGGGCGTGGGAGACCTCGGGCGGGATCGGGATCCGGTGGGGGCAGACCGGCGGTCCCTGGCCGGGTGGCCTCGGCTTCCCGGTCGGCGCCGAGTTCTCCGGGAAGGACGGCGGGAGGATCCAGTCCTTCGAGCACGGCGCGATCTACTGGAGCGCGGGTACCGGGGCATGGGAGACTTCCGGGAACATCCGCGACCAGTGGGCGGCCAGTGGGTTTGAGTACGGGTGGTATGGCTACCCGGTTGGGCCCGAGCTGGACTACCTCGGGGGACGTCGGCAGGACTTCCAGGGCGGCGCCCTCCTGTGGAACGTCCAGCAGCTCGTCCTCGACGCACGGCGCTCACCGGTGGCCGCGAGAGACGTGTGGGCGACCTGGCGTCCCGGGTGCCCCGTCGGCCCGGAGTCCCTGACGCTCGTCCGGATGAACTTCTGGGGCTTCGACGGCGCTCTGCACCGCGGTGAGATCATCGTCCGGACTGACCTCGCCGGGCGCGTGGAGGCGATCTTCGCGGCTGCCCTCGCGGACCGCTTTCCCATCCGGCAGATGTGGCGCGAGGACTTCTTCGGCGGGGACGATCCCCGGTCGATGGCCGCCGACAACACGTCGGGGTTCAATTGCCGGCAGGTCGTCGGGGGCAGCGGGATCTCGCCGCACAGCTACGGCATCGCCGTCGACGTGAGCCCCGTGGAGAACCCGTACTGGGCAGCCGGACGGTGGTGGCCGAATGCCGACTACACGAACCGCGGCTGGGTGCGGCCCGGGATGCTCTTCAGCACCTCGGCGATGACGCGGGCCTTCCGGGCCAACGGCTACGTCTGGGGCGTGACGATCCCCGACTACCAGCACTTCGAGTTCGTGGGATGAGCCTCTCCGGCCGATCTCCTCACGGCCGAGACAGTGTCAACGCGTCACTGCCGGTCAGCGCGACCCGGTAGGACCCGCGCAGGCGCACCCTACCGGCGCCGCCGTCGAGGACGGTGCTGCCGTCTTCGACGGTGAGCTGCAGCCCTTGTCCTCGGAGGCTGCACTTGCAGGTGCCGAAGAGGACCGTCCCCGGCACGCCGTAGCGGACGGGGTAGTCCGGGGTTCCCACGACGTCCAGGGTGACCACCTGCTCGTGCAGGGCGCCGCGCAGCAGCAGGTTCGAGAAGGGGTCTTGGCGCGCCTGGTTGACCTCGATCGGCCCGGCCAGCGAGAAGCTCGACGGGTTTGTCGGGCTGAAGAAGGTCGGGGACGGCGACGCAGTTCGTGAGATTGGGCTCGTCAGGGAGCCCGATCCGGTGGGGGTGAGCGGCGTGCTGCTCGGCGGCGTGCTGCTCGGTGGCGTGGTGCCGCTCGACGCAGTGGTGCTGCTCTCAGTGATGGTGCCGCTCGGTGCCCCCGGCGGGTCCGCGTTCGCCGGCACCGGCGCCCCCGCGTTAAGCACGTCCGTGCATCCTCCCACCGCCGCCGCAATGACAAGAGCTGCGGTGGCACGTCTCAGCACGGACGCGCCGGATGCCGCTCCTGACCCCACCCACGCAGGCTACGCGACCTCACCAGCGTGACGTCGCCGCCGCCATGAGGTCACCGAAGAGCGCACCCTCGTCCACGGCATACCCGCGCCTGGTGAACCACCCGCAGATGTTGTGCACGTCGCGCTCGAGGTACTCCGGGCCGTGCGGGTTGCCGATGACGTCGACCACCTGCGGCCAGTCGATGAAGACGAGCCGCTCGCCCTGCAACAGCACGTTGTAGGGGGAGCCGCCCAGGGCGAAACCTTGTCGCGCTGAGCGTCCCACCAGCGAAAACACCGACTGACACGCTGCAACGGGACCGAGCATAGCGCCCGTTGTCCTGATAACCTAGTCGCATGGCCTCCCGACTCGCCGACCTGCACAGGTCATTCACCCGCCACCTGCGGGCCGAGGGCAAGGCCGAGCGGACGGCGACCATCTACGGGCAGTCGATCACCCTCTACAGCGCGTGGCTGCAGGCCCAGGGCCGGGAGGCCACCCTCGAGGAGCTGGACCGGGCCGCCATCAGGGCGTGGCTGGCCGGGCTGGTCGAGTTGCAGTCGCTGTCCACCGTCCGGATCCGGCACAAGGGACTGCACCGGTTCTGCAGCTGGCTCGTCGAAGAAGGCGAGCTGGCGGCCAACCCGATGGCGGCGCTGGTCGCCCCGGTCGCCGCAGCCAAGCCGGTGCCGGTCCTGAGCGACGACCAGCTCGCCGCACTTATGAGGGTGTGCACCGGCCGGGACTTCCGGGACCGCCGCGACGAGGCCCTGATCCGGGTCCTGCTCGACGCCGGCGTGCGGGTCTCCGAGGCCTGCGGGCTGAGCGTCGCCGGGCTCGACCTCGACCAGGGCATGGCAATGGTGACGGGCAAGGGCTCGAAGATCCGCCCCGTGTACGTCAGCGCCCGGACGGTGCGTTCCCTGGACCGCTACCTGCGGGCCCGCGCCGGGCAGCGGTGGGCGCACCTGGACGCCCTGTTCATCACCCAGCGCGGCGCCCTGACCCCGGACGGTGCCCGGGACCGGATCGCCCTGCGCGGCCAGCAGGCCGGCATCCCGGGCCTTCACCCGCACCAGTTCCGGCACACCTTCGCGCACGACTTCCTGATGGCCGGCGGGCAGGAGCGCGACCTCAAGCGGCTGGCAGGATGGTCCAGCGACATCATGCTCGCGCGCTACGGTGCCAGCGCCGCCGATGCGAGGGCCAAGGCTGCTGCCCAACGGATGAAGCGGGGCGACCGGGTATGACCATGGAAGATGAGCACGCTGAAGGGGTCACCTTCGCAGACGGGACAGTCGCGCCCGTCGAGGACCTGTATCCCGACCGCCCCGATCTGCAGGTCGCCGCGTTGCAGGCTGGCGACCTGCCGTGGACTAAGGCCGAGTTCGATGAGGCGGTTGCCCGGCGAGACGCCCCGTGGGGCGGCTCGGTGATAAGCATCTACTGCGATGGCCGGCCGGGCGACCAGCAAGGTCACGCCCGGCTTGCGATAGACGAGGCCCGTCTCGACCGGGACGGCGTGTTCGCCTACTGCGGTTCGACCCTGACCACACGCAATAGCGACGGGTTGTTCGCGATGACCCGTCTGCCTCAGTGTCCGACCTGCGGATTCCAACCCGAAGCGACCTCGGCGAATATGAAGCGCATCACCGAAATGGCCCGAGCAACCGGAATCGACGAGGTGTCCCTCAAGGCGCTCGAGATCGTCGCGTTTCGGGGGCGATCTGGCGACGACACACCGGCGCGTCCTCCGCGCTGAGCGCGAGGGAAGCGCTATACAATGAACCGTCGCTCATCGAGCGGCGCCTCGTAAAGGGCTACCAGTTCATTTGGGCTGCGCTGAAAGCGCGTCCAGTGGAGGTAGCCCTTCATGCTGTCCCCAAGCGAATCCACCCTCCGTGGGCGCATCGCCGCCCACGAGTCCTGGGCTAACACGCCCGACCGAGCCGCACGTACAGCACCCGCCCGAGCCGCGCTCGACCGCAAGTTCCTCGACCAGGCCGACGGCGACCCGACCCGCGCCGAGCACTACCGCAAGGCCTACTTCGCCCGTCTCTCGCTGCGTTCCGCCCAGTCTCGCCGGAAGTCCCGTGAGCTGACCGAACAGGCCGAGCAGGCCGAGGCCGAGCTGGCCGAGCTGACCGGTGGTGAGGCGTGAGCCCCGGACACGAGGAAAGCCGCCCCCGGCAGGAAAGCGGCCCCGTCTCCTCGACTACTCAACATGGTACGCGCCCGGCTCGAGATCGGCGGCCGGCGATGATGCTCGCCCACGCGCTCGACCTGGCCGGGCTCGGCTGGCAGGTGTTTCCGTGCCGCCCGACCGGGCCGAAGGCCAAGGCGCCGTTCACTGAGCACGGTCACCTCCAGGCAACCACCGATCCGGAGCAGGTCCGTGCATGGTGGTCCCGGTGGCCTGACGCGATGATCGGCGCACCCGTGCCCGCGGCGCTGCTCGTCCTCGACGTCGACCCCCGCCACGGCGGAGACGTCGGGATAGCCCAGCTCGAGGCCGACCACGGGGCGCTGCCGGCGACCCTGACGACGATCTCCGGTCGCGGCGACGGCGGGCGGCACCTGTACTTCCGGCGTCCGGCCGGTGCGGTCACGTCCACCCGGTTACCGCGGGGCATCGACCTCAAAGCGGCCGGCTACTGCATCGTCCCTCCGTCTCTTCACCCGGACACCGGCCGGCCGTACCAGTGGCTCGACGCCGACCCCGTGGCGTTGCCCGAATGGCTGCGGGATGTTCTGCGACCAGCGCCGGTCAGGCTCCGATCTGTCACGAGATCGACGGGTGACGGACGACACCTGGTCGAGTTCGTTGCCCGCCAGCCCGAGGGCAACCGGAACAAGGTCTTGTTCTGGGCCGCCCACCGCGCCATCGAGAACGGACTGCTCGAGGGCATCGCGGGCGACCTGATCGCCGCCGCGGTGGCTGCCGGGGAGTCCGAGGGTGCCGCCAAGCTGACGGTCGAGTCAGCGCGCAAGAAGGTGGGCGCCTGATGCCCGTCGACCTGACCGCGATCCCCGCACCCACCTCTGCCGACGAGGCGGTGGAGGCCGCGCTGGCGTTCAACCGTGCCGTGGCCGACGAGACGCGGGTCCTGCGCATCCGCAAGGCCGCACAGGAGCGGTTCCGCGCCGAGCAGGAAAACGCCCAGCCCCCGTTCGACGCGGGCACCTTGGGCGAGCTACTGGCCCGCCCGGCGGACCCGCCGATGCGCGCCGAAGGGCTGATCCCCTCCGACGCCGGGACCCTCGTCGTGGCGCAGCGCAAGACCGGCAAGACCACCCTCGAGCTGAACTACGCGAGGTCCCTGCTGACCGGTGAGGACTTCCTCGGCCGCTTCCCGGTCCGGGCGATCACCGGCACCGTGGCGCTGCTCAACTACGAGGTGTCCGGGAACATGATCGCCCGGTGGGCCGACGACGTTGGCGTGCCACGCGAACGCCTGTACGTGGTCAACCTGCGCGGCCGGCGCAACCCCTTGACCCACCCAGGAGACCGTCAGCGGCTCGCTGAGGACCTGCGCGGTCGTGACACGCACGCGCTGGTCGTGGACCCGTTCGGACGCGCCTACAGCGGCAAGTCCCAGAACGACTCCGGCGAGGTCGGCGCGTTCCTCGGCGACCTCGACGTGTTCGCCCGCGCCGAGGTCGGTGCGAGCGACCTCGTGCTGTCCGCCCACGCCGGTTGGAATGGCGAGCGCACCCGTGGGGCGAGCGCGCTGGAGGACTGGGCCGACGTCATCATCACGCTGACCCGTGACCCCGACGACGACACGGTGCGGTTCCTGCGCGCCATCGGCCGCGACGTCGAGGTCGAGGAGGACCGGCTCGACTTCGACCCGGCCACCCGGCTGCTGTCCATGACCGGCACCGGGTCGCGGCGCAAAGCTGCGGGCGACCGGAAGTCCAGCGAGCTGGCCGTGTTCGTGGTCCGGGCCGCACGGGCTGAACCGGGCGTCAACGTCGCCGGGCTCAAGGCTGCGATCCGGTGCATGGACGACGCGCCAACCTTCCGGGGCGACGAGATACAACGTGCCGTCAAGCACGCCGTCGAGTGCGGTCATCTACGGGTCGAGGCCGAGGGGCAAGGCCGGCCAACCCGACATTTCCCCGGCGAACAGGCAACCCGTTCCAGCGCATCCGACTCGAAAACGGGTGGAACGGGTTGCCCGGCTTCGTCGGTGAGCACGGATGGGGACCCGTTCCACCCGTTCCACACCCGTTCCGGAACGGCTCCCGTAACCCGTTCCACCCGTTCTATAGGGGAACGGGTACGGGTTGGGTCGGGTGGAACGACCCATTCCATGGAACGGGTCGCCGCCGACCCCGAGGACCAGCAGCGCTGCACCGAGTGCCAGGTCGTCCTCTCCGAGATGCGCGCCGACTACGGCAAGACGCTCTGCGTGGACTGCGAACGGCGGGCCGCGTCGTGAACAACCACCCCGCGCCGCTGAAGCCGAGCGCCCCGCGACTCTGGATCGTCCGGTGGGTGCGCGCTGACGGCTTGGAGACAAGGCACCGCGTGTTCCTGCGCCGGCACCCCGCGCAGCGGCACCTCGCCAGGCTCCTCGACCACGGCCGCACGGCCGCACTGTTCACCACGGCCGTGTCGTGGAAGGAGGAGTCGTGACCGCCGCCGAGCAGTTGACACGCGCCCTCGTCGCCATCGCCGACCGTGGCCGGCGGCCCCGCTGTGGCGAACCCGGAGGCCACGAGCTGTGGTGCTCCGACGACGCGGACGACCGAGCCCAGGCCGCCCGCTGGTGTACCGGCTGCCCGGTCCTGGTCGAGTGCGGCGCCGCCGCCGACGAGAACGACGAACGGTTCGGCGTGTTCGGAGGCGTCGACCGGACCGTCGTCACCCCGAAGCCGAAGAGGGAGAGCTGATGCCCGGTCCAACAGCAAAACGATCTGATCGTTTTGCCCGACTGCGAATCACGAAAGCGAAGGGAACCACGAATGACTGAGCGACCACCCCGCGACGTCGTGCCTCCCCAGGAGCACGAGCGCGCGCACCAGATCGAGCCGGACACGGAGGTCACCATCACGGTCCCCGGCGATCCCATCTACGACGTGGACGGCAACTGGACCGGCATGACACCGAACACGGTCCACCGCATGACCGCCCTGGAGAACGGCGTGTTCGTCGGCTGGGTCGACCCCGACCCGGAGGCCCAGCAGTGATGACGTCACCGCTGATGGGCGACGACGCCCGCCGGGATCTGTCCGCCGCCCTGATGCTGACCGCCCTGGAGGCCGAGCTGCTCGAGGACGACCCGGAGATTCGCGGGCAGTTCGCCGAGCTCGCCAAGCTGCTGCGCGGCTGGCAGGTCGCCTCTGACCAGGCCGTGGCGGTCCGGCTGCGGCTCCTGGCCCCGGACGGTGACGGCTACACCGACGCCGACCTCACCAGGGCGCTTGCTGACTACCGCTTCGCCCGCGGCCTGATCCTTTCCCAGGCCGACACGATCACCCGATACCAAGAGGAGCACGCAAACGATGACTGACACCATGCCCGAGGAGACCGCGAACCCGAGCGAGCAGGACGCTGGGGACACCGAGCAGGAAGCCCCCGAGGGGACGTCGAACGCCGAGGCCGCGAAGTACCGCCGCCGGCTCCGGGAGACCGAGGCCGAGCGCGACTCGCTGACCACCGCCCTGGAGGCCTACCGGCGCCGCGACGTGGAACAGGCGGCCGAGGCGGCCGGCCTCGCCCGAGGCGGGGACCTGTTCGACGCGGGCACGCAGCTGGTTGACCTGCTGGCCGAGGACGGGACCGTCGACACCGAGAAGGTCCAGCAGGCGGCGGAGGCGCTGCTCGTCCAGCGCCCGCACTGGGCCACCCGCCCACCGAGCGTCGACCTCGACCTCGGCGTCCGCGGCGCCCCGGTGACGAGAGACGGCAAGTCGTGGGCCGACGTGCTGAAGGGGTAGAATGGGGCCAGACGGCACCCGTGTAGGCCTGTGGCCCCGGACCCGTCCCCGTCGCCCCAGGAGGGCACCCGCACCGGCTCGCAGCCGTAGCGGGGACCAGATCACCCACCCCCTCCTAGGAGCCCCTCATGCCGCTTTACACCACCACCGCCGGGACCGGCGCTCTGCTGCCGGACCAGTACGGCCCGCTCGTCGTCCAGCCCGCCCTCGACGCGTCCGTGTTCGCCCAGGTCGCCTCGCTGGCGAGGACCAGCGCGACCGAGTACCGCATCCCCATCGTCGCCGTCGACCCGACCGCACAGTGGGTCGCCGAAGGCGCCGAGATCGCCGTCTCCGACCCGACGCTGCAGGAGCTGGTCGTCACCCCGCCCAAGGTCGCCGGCCTGACCATCGTCAGCCGCGAGCTCGCCGACGACTCCACACCCGCCGCCGCCGAGGTGGTCGGCCAAGGACTGGCCCGGGACATCGCCCGGCGCATCGACCAGGCGGCGTTCGCCGGGCTCGCCGCGCCCGCACCGGCCGGTCTGTCGACGCTGACCGGTGTGCAGACCTACGTCAACGCCAACGCCTTCACCAACCTCGACTTCGCCGCCCAGGCGATCAGCAAGGCCGAGCAGGTCGGGGCGACCGTGACCGCGTTCGTCACCAGCCCGGCCACCGCGTTGGCGCTGGCGACGATCAAGACCGCCACCGGATCCAACCAGCCGGTCCTGGGTGCCGACGCCACCAGCGCCACCAGCCGCCAGATCCTCGGCGTCCCGCTGTACGTCTCGCAGTACGTCGCCGCCAACACGCTGTGGGCCATCGACCGGTCCCGCGTCTGGCTCGTCCTGCGCGACGACACCAAGGTAGAAGCAGACCGGAGCGTTTTCTTCACCTCCGACCGGGTCGCCGTCAAGGCCACGATGCGCGCCGGCTTCGGGTTCGTGCACCCGCAGTCCGTGGTCAAGGTGACGACCGTCTGATGGCCGGCACAGTGAAGGTCAAGGTCCGCGACGGCTGGGCCGTCTACGACGGCACCACCCAACGCGGCGGCGGTCACGCCCTCGAGGTCGACCCGGAAACCGCCGAGCGGTGGGAGAGAGCCGGGTGGGTCGAGCGCGTCAAGACCAACACCGAGCGCGTCAAGACCACCACCAGCAAGAGAGCGAAGTAGCTGGTCGCCGACAGCCGGGTGGGGGCGTACCCTCTGCCCGGCTCGACGGCAACCTCCGGCATAGGGCCTTTTCACACACGGAGTCCCTTCCACAGACCCCCATTACGGCCTCACACACACGCGAGCGTCCCGCTGCCGGCTTGGCGGAAAAGTTGCGGTGCGGCCACCACTGCGGCTGCCGGCTCCTGACCCTAGGTCCACACAATGAGGGAAAGTTATTATGCTCATTCTCTTCCGAGAAGACAGCAAGGCATGATTCCATGTTCGAGACAGTGACCGGCGGGAGAGGGACATGACGTCGCTGATAGGCACGTGGACGGTCGACCGATACTCCGCAAGCGCCTTCTTGCGCGGCGCTGCTTCCACCTTCAACCTGCGGGGCAACACGACGCGGGAGTATCGGATGTGGTCGTCTGGCGAGTCCGCGGACCGCCACGCGCTGCTTGACGACTGGCGAGTTGTGGGCCGCGACCTCGCGGGGGCAATCGCGATCGGTGACGCGGACTCTTCTAGCGACAGGTGAGTAGGGGTCGGCGTCAGCGACGCAAGGATCGGCTGCGAAGCGGTCAGCAGCCTCCCGGAACGAACGCCGGCGGGGTTCAGGCGCGGTCAACCCCTCAGTCGGTGCTGCGTCGGATGGCTCCGGCAGACCTCAGCCAGGTCGAGAAGGTGGCCGAAAAGAGGGCGGCTGCGGTAGCGCAGCAGGTCGTCATCCAGCAGAGTGAGAGCTGGTCTGGCCCCATGCCAAGCCCGCGGGATCTGGAGGCCTACAACAACATCTTTCCGGGGCTCGCCAAGACCATCGTCGACACCTTCGCCGCGCAGTCAACTCACCGACGCGAACTAGAGGCCATTGTAGTTGACGGCTCTGAGCGCCGCGCTGACCGAGGTCAGATCATTGTTGCGTCGCTTGTAGCACTCGTCATCTTGTCGGGATTGTGGGTGGCTCTGACGTCGAATGGCTATGCCGGTGCCGCCATGATCACAGCAGCACTGGCGGGGGGCGTCTGGCTGTATCACATCGGTGGGCGACCCCCGGATCGGCAAGAGTGAGCGGCACCCGAACAATAGGCGGCCTACTTGCCCGAGCCATCACGCTGGCTAAAGAGGCGCGCCGAGAGGCCACTGTGTTCGCCGCTCCCACGTCCGCACCTCTCAGAGGATAGGGCGGGAACACCTGCCAGCACCCCCGCTCCTTACCCTCGAGCGGGGGTGCTGTCGTGGTGCTGCTGGAAGCCAACTCCAAGGTCAGCCCATGCGTGCGTCCTCCGCCTTCCGGGCAATGTCCGAAGGCAGCACCCCGAGCGCGTCGGCCGCCGCCTTCAGCTCGTCGACCGTGGGCGGGTCCGGGATGCTGAGCTCGATGCCCTGCCTCGCCGCCTCGTCGTGGACGACAGCCACAATGGCCGTCGACACGGCCTCCGGTCTCCGGCGTTTCACCCGCGACCCTTGGAAGATGTCGTCCAGCTCCTCCTCGAAGCGCCGTCGCTGGTCGGGCGTGAGCCAGTCCGGCAGTGTCACCTGGATGTAGTCGCCGCCGTCCTCGACGATGAAGCCGTGGCGGTTCGTGATGGTTGTGGTCATGTGCTCTTCCTCTCGGATATGGGGCGAAAACTCGCCCGATAACTTAGGCCACAGCGCTCATTCTGAGCACGCTCGCTGAGCACGAACGCACAACGCTGAGCGGGGACGCAACAGCACGTTGTAGGGCGAGAGGTCGCCGTGAGCCCACCCGTGCAGGGCGAGGCGACTCATCGTGTCGCGTACCTGCTCGAACAGCTCGGGCAGCAGCGACGCGGGCGGCCGGGTCTGGACCAGCCGCGGCGCCGCCGTCCCGGCGTCCCCGATGAACTCCATCAGCATCTCGGCCCCGGTGAGCTGGACTGGGTACGGGACGGGCAGGTCGAGCGCCCGCAGCCGGCTGAGGGTCTCGAACTCCGTGTGCGCCCACTGGCCGCTGATGAGGTCCTTGCCGAACGCCGTGCGGGTGGCCATCGCCCGCATCTCGCGGGAGCGCCGGACCCGGCGGCCCTCGAGGTAACCGGCGTCCCGGTGGAACATCCGCCGCTCGTGGCTGCGGAAGCGCTTGGCCGCCATCAGGGCCTCTGGCACCGGCTCGCCGTCACCGGCCGGCACCCACCGGCGCACGACGTGGACGTCGGCCTCCTTGCCGGTCTTGAGGACGCCGAGGTCGGCCTCGACCGCGCCGAGGGCCGTGATCACCCATCCGGGCCTGGGCTGGGGACCGTGCAGCGCACCGTCCCACGACGACCAGCGCTCGCCCTCGGGCGGTGCGTCGGGAAACGAGTCAGACGAGAGGTCTGGGTGGTCCTGGAAACGTGACACTGGTGGACTCCGTCGAGAAGGGACTGGGTACAGGCAGCACCCGGGACAGTCGTGGACATGTCGGCCCTCCTTGGTCTCGTGGACGTCGACCTGCACGCCGGTATGCCGTGCGGTCACCTCCCAGCGTCGCGGACCCGGTGCCGCCGGGGCAACCGGTTTTCCCGACCGAGCCTTTCCCCGACCGCTGTCCCCGACCGAGCCTTTCCCCGACCGAAGGCACCAAACAGTCGCCGGAACCGACAAATCACCTCCCAGATCCACCAGTCGGTGCCTTCGGTTGGGGCCCTCAGGGTGGGGCAACCGGTACGCCAACCGACCGACCCTCTCGACCGGGCGCACCAACCGGCTGCAATAACGGACAAACCGTCCTCGGGTTCCACCATCTGGTGCCTCCGGTCGGGAAGGGTTGGGATGGCTCCCCCGAGGCGCCGGCGGCGACTCCGCAGTTACGGGCGCCCCGGACACGGGCGCACTCGGCATACTCACCGAGTGGTGGTTTCTTCCCCGAGGGCAAGGTGGCGTCCATGGCACGACTGCAGCTGACCGACGGCCTCTCCGACGACCAGGTCGAGCTGGTCAAGCTCGTCCGGGAGTTCGTCGAGGAGCAGATCATCCCGGTCGCCACGGAGCTCGAGCACAAGGACGAGTACCCGACCGAGATCGTCGAGGGAATGAAGGCGATGGGGATCTTCGGGCTGATGATCCCCGAGGAGTACGGAGGGCTCGGTGAGTCGCTGCTGACGTACGCCCTCACCGTCGAGGAGATCGCCCGTGGCTGGATGTCGGTCAGCGGGATCATCAACACCCACTTCATCGTCGCCTACCTGCTGCTGCACCACGGGACCGAGGAGCAGAAACAGAGGTACCTGCCGCGGATGGCGACGGGCGAGGTCCGGGGGGCGTTCTCGATGAGCGAGCCGGGCTGTGGCAGCGACGTGTCCGCGATCAGGACCAGGGCCGTGCGCGCTGCGGCCGGTTCCGACGACTGGACGATCGACGGCCAGAAGATGTGGCTCACCAACGGCGCCTCGGCGAACCTCGTCGCGGTGCTCGTCAAGACCGAGACGGGGGCCGAGTCCGTCTACCGGAACATGTCGACGTTCCTCGTGGACAAGGAGCCTGGTTTCGGCGAGACCGCTCCCGGCCTGACCGTGCCGGGGAAGATCGAGAAGATGGGATACAAGGGCGTCGACACGACCGAGCTCGTCCTCGAGGGCTACCGCACGACGAGCGGGCAGATCCTCGGCGGTGAGCCGGGCGCGGGCTTCTACCAGATGATGGACGGGGTCGAGGTCGGCCGCGTCAACGTCGCCGCCCGGGGCTGTGGCGTGGCGATGCGCGCCTTCGAGCTCGGCATCGCCTACGCGCAGCAGCGTGAGGCGTTCGGCAAGAAGATCGCCGAGCACCAGGCGGTGCTGTTCCGGCTGGCCGAGATGGGCACCAAGGTCGAGGCGGCCCACCAGATGATGGTCAAGGCGGCCCGGCTGAAGGACTCCGGCCAGCGCAACGACCTCGAGGCCGGCATGGCGAAGTACCTCGCCAGCGAGTACTGCGCACAGGTCGTCGAGGACTCGTTCCGGATCCACGGTGGTTACGGCTACTCCAAGGAGTACGAGATCGAGCGGCTCTACCGCGAGGCGCCGATGCTGCTCATCGGCGAGGGGACCGCCGACATCCAGCGGATGATCATCGGGCGCCGGTTGCTCGAGGACTACCGCTCGAAGGGCTGAGGGGGACCGTCCGGGCCCGGCCGGGGTTTGCCGACCGACAGGACGGGTAAGAGTCGGTGGGCGGCCACCGGGCCGTGATCGTGCCCCCGTGGGACCACCGTCGGCCACGTCCGGCCACTGCCGGACTCCGCCGGCCCGCGCCGCGTCCGAGTCAGGCACCGGCGGCCACCGCCGGGTCACTCTCGGGTCACTGTCGGGTCACGATGGCAGCCCAGTGTCCGTGGCACGCCCTCCGAGTGGAAGAATCAGACCCATGAGCATGCAGACCCCGGCGTCGGCACGGAACCGGCCGGCCTTCGCCGCCCTCTCGCTGGAGTACCCGCTGTCCCTGGGGTCCTTCGAGCGCTATGCGGACGCGCAAGCCGCCGTGGACAGGCTCTCGGACGAGCAGTTCCCCGTGCAGAACTGCCTCATCGTCGGCACCGACCTCAAGCAGCTCGAGCGGGTCACCGGCCGGTTGACGTGGGCCAGGGCCCTCGCCGGCGGGGCGCTCTCCGGGGTGTGGCTCGGGATCTTCATCGGCCTGATATTCGCCCTCTTCGACGGGCAGAACAACCCGCTGGCGCTGGTGCTCTCGACGATGGTCTTCGGAGCCCTCTTCGGAGCGGTCTGGGCGGCCATCACCTATGCGATGACCGGCGGCCATCGTGACTTCACCTCGGTGAGCCGGGTCGTGCCCAGTAGGTACGAGGTGCTCGTGGAGCACAAGTTCGCCCAGCAGGCGCGCGAGATCCTCGGGACCAGCCCGGTCCTCGGCTCCGGGACCCAGGCTCCGGTCACGACCCCGGAGGTCTAGGACCGACGTCCACGGCCGCCGTCGTCCCCACGGCCGACCGCGGCCCCGCGGCCGACGTCGTCCCCACGGCCGACGTTGTCCGAGGTGCCCAGCGCGTCACGACGGGACGTCCTGCTCACGAGTCCCCACGAATCCTCGCGATCCACGCCTCGACGTCCGCCGAGCTGCGCGGCATCGCCGCTGACAGGTTCTCGCAGCCGTCCTCGGTGACGAGTACGTCGTCCTCGATGCGCACGCCGTTCCCACGCAGCTCCTCCGGCACCAGCCGGTCGTCCGACTTGAAGTACAGCCCGGGCTCGACCGTGAGGACCATGCCCGGGCGCAGCTCCCCGTCAAGGTAGTCCGCGCGCGTCGCCAGGGCGCAGTCGTGCACGTCGAGGCCGAGGTGGTGGCTGGTGCCGTGGACCATCCAGCGTCGGTGGTACTGCCCGTGCTCGGTGTCGAGCGTCGCCTCGACGTCGACGCCCTCCGGCAGCAGTCCCCAGCCGTGCAGGTGCTCGGCGATGACCCGGATCGCCGCGGCGTGGACGTCGGAGAACCTGTTGCCGGGCCGGACGGCCGCCAGCCCCGCCTCCTGCGCGGCATACACGGCGTCGTAGATCCTGCGCTGGGTATCGGTGAACTCGCCGCTGACCGGCAGGGTGCGGGTGATGTCGGCAGTGAAGAGCGACTCGACTTCGACGCCGGCGTCGACGAGGACCAGGTCGCCCTCGTGCAGGTCGCCGGTGTTCTTGATCCAGTGCAGCGTGGACGCATGGTCACCGCTCGCGCAGATCGAGTCGTAGCCCACCCCGTTGCCCTGGTGGCGCGCGTGCAGCCCGAACAGCCCCTCGACCCAGCGCTCCCCCCGGCCGTTCGCGACAGCCTCATCCAGGCCGGCGATAACTGCCTCGAAGCCCCGGTGCGTGGCGGCGACCGCCTGGCGCAGCTGCTCGATCTCCCACTCGTCCTTGACGAGGCGCAGCGTCGACAGGAACCCCGCGAGCTCCTCGTCGAGTCCGACTGCCCTGCTGCTCTCCTCCTCCGACTGCTCGGCGACGGCCCTGCGGGCCGTGTCGACCTGCTCCGCGACGTCGCGGTCGGCGTCCCGCACGACCCGGACCGTGACCTGGCCCGCATCCTTGCCGACGGCGTCCGCGAACTCGTCGATGTGCCGCGCGCGCAGGCCCAGCTCGGCTTCCACGTCCTCGACCGTCGGCCGGGGACCGACCCAGAACTCGCCGTAGCGGGAGTCGCCGAAGAACTCGTCCGTCTCGCGTCCCCCCCACGGCCGGAAGTAGAGGACCGCGTCGTGGCCGTCGCCGGTGGGCTCGAGGACGAGCACGGCGTCCGGCTCGCGGTCGCTCCCGAACCCGGTGAGGTGCGCGAAGGCGCTGTGCGGCCGGAAGACGTAGTCGGCGTCGTTGCTGCGCACCTTGAACCCGCCGGCAGGGACGACGAGCCGCTCCCCGGGAAAGTGCTCGCTGACCTTCGCGCGCCGAGCCGCCGCGTAGTCGGCGACTGCGGCCCGCTCCGGCGTCGTGCCCCGTCGCGGCGCCCAGCCGGACGCGACGAACGCCCGGAACTCGTCGGTGGTCGGACGCGTCCGGTTCTCACCCTGCTGCTGCTTCTCGCTCACCTTCCCATCGTCCCACGCCCCGGCGCGGGTATGCCGTGACCGCGTCCCTCGCTGCCCGGTCGCACTCTGCGAGACTGCCCCACGGCGAGCTGCGACTCGGGCGAGACGCTCGCCGACTGCAGCATCAGTGGGAAGACGAACAGCGCGGCGATGAAACTCGCCGATGAGCAGACCGTGATCAGGTTGGCCGACCGGAACAACCGCACCGCGAACAAACGCAGTTGCAGCATCGGT